>Ga0075012_10001602_pt1 | contig 22806 bp, 7 predicted proteins | sample All_14_2_FD_71474 | JGI IMG/M metagenome (GOLD analysis project Ga0075012, IMG submission 71474) | Freshwater microbial communities in response to fracking from Pennsylvania, USA - Allegheny Zone_MetaG_DW_15 | ecosystem: Environmental > Aquatic > Deep subsurface > Groundwater > Drilled...
GTTCGGAATTTTGTGATATCATCCGATTCTTTAGTAAATTTGCAATTAATTCATGCTTCCCCTATTACAAATGGCACTTAGAGTAATTAACCTATGCATCAGTTAGGGTTAGTAGCCTTAAATTATTGAAAAACAAAACACCATGAGAATCAGAGTCCTGATGATGAACCAATTTTCGGCCGTTAAGGTTATGCGTAATGCTGTAGTTGCAGCTTTTTTTGTACTTCTGCTTAGCGGTTTGCCGCTGAAAGTCTTTTCTCAGGGAAACCTGTTAATAACACCACGACGTGTTGTTTTTGAAGGCATGGTAAAAACTCAGGAGTTAAATCTTGCCAATACTGGTAAAGATACAGCCCGGTACAACGTTTCCATCATACAATATCGTATGAACGACGACGGTTCATTTGTAGAGATAACTGAACCGGATCCCGGGCAGAATTTTGCTGATAAAAATATCCGGTTTTTCCCACGATCGGTTACCCTTGCGCCTAATGAAGCTCAGGTAGTTAAAATGCAATTAACCAAAACAAATACATTAACACCCGGTGAATACCGTTCGCATGTTTACTTTCGTGCCGTTCCAATGGAAAAGGCTCTTGGCGAAGAAGAAGCCCGGAAAGATTCAGCCGGTATTTCGGTTCAGCTGATCCCGATATTTGGTATAACTATACCCGTAATCATCAGGGTAGGAGAATCTACCACAAAAGTTACACTTACTGACCTGGCCGTAGAAATGGCGAACGATACCCTGCCCCGTTTGAGAATGACTTTTAACAGAACCGGAAATATGTCGGTTTATGGCGATATTTCAGTAAAATATACTTCTGCTGAAGGAAAAGTAACCGAAGTCGGAATTGTAAAGGGTATTGCGGTATATACTCCAAATACTTTACGGCGTTTTCAGCTCGATCTGAAAAGATTACCAGAAATTAATTATCGTAAAGGTTCTTTAACGGTGGAATACACAACACAATCGGATGCTAAGTCCGAAAAACTTGCAAAAGCTGAATTGACTTTGAATTGATCGGACAGTAAAATACTGTTACGGATTTTTGACTAACTCTACTTAAGCTATAATGATACTCGTTTTTTTAACTTTACTTATTGCCCTTTCGATCGTATTTATACTCTCCGGAAGCTGTTTCAGGTTTTCCTTGAAGAACTTTTTTGATGCATTATCTGGCATTTGGACCAATAGAGCAACAACATCGTTTTCAATTTTTAAAACCGGTTTGCAACGAATAAAATCGTTTTTTGATATTTTTAGCAGCTTTTATCCTGATTTTAAAACAGGTTTGTCAAATTACCTGATTCGTAAGGTATTATACCATAAATTCACCTTATTAGGATCAGGTTCATGAAAAAATACGCTGACATATTTATGCAGGTATTTTATTCACCTGCCAGGATGCTTCATGGCTTTTTCGGTTTATCCGGTCCATTTAAGAGTTTCGCACTGGTTCTGGTTTTTGTTGCCGGAGCGTTTGGAGCTTTTGGGCAAGTGACAATAGTTAATTACAGTTTTGCAGGTGCAGCTGCTTATCCGGCTTCTCCAACAGCAACCGCTACCGGCATATCTTGTTCTGCTACTTCTACACAAGCTTTTTCAACTGCAAATGGAACTGCAACAGGCTCAAGTGCTTTTACTGCAAATACAAATACCAACCCTGGTGCAATAAGGATGCAAAATTCCAGTGGAACAAATACTAAATACTGGACTTTTGCGATTGCCGGTGCTAATTTGCCTGATTACAGAACTTTTAAAATTTATTTTCAATCCCTGAGGGCAAATACCGGTGCCTCAACTATAACAGTTCAGTATAGTTTGAATGGTGGTGCTTATACTGGTTTTTCATCTAATACAGCGACTGTATTAACTTCTTACTCTGAAACTGTAATCAATTTGCCTATTTTAGTTGATAATCCTACAAGTCTGGATATCAGATTGTTTGCCAGTGGAGCTTCAGGTACTGGTGAACTACGACTCGATAATTTTCAGGTTCAGGGAATCTGCACTCCCATCCAACCCTCCGCTATCACCGGAAGCACAACTCCCTGTCTCGGATCTTCTCAAACTTACAGCGTTACAAATGTTTCAGGTGTTACTTACAACTGGACTTTCCCTGCCGGATGGGCTCAAACTGCCGGCGGAACATCGAATTCTGTTACAGTTACAACTGGTGCAGGTTCAGGGAATATAACAGTTACGCCAACAAACGCATGTGGAAATGGCCCGGCTCAAACGCTGGCCGTAGTTATGACTTCGACTGACGACCAGAATGCTGCGGGAACAAACTTCTGGATCGGACATGTGTATGACGGGACTAATTTTAACGATTATGCAGGCTATTTCAGCGAGGCGCTGACATTTAACCAAAATTTTGGCGGGAATGCTGTTTGCTTTGATTTTACATCAAATTCGGTAACACGCTCCATTTATACCGAAACTTTTTCGGTGCGCTACAGGATGAATTCAACCAGCAGAGGACTTTACATTGCGGATTTGGGTTCGGACGATGGCAGCAGGCTTACAGTAGATGGCTCATTGATATACAATAACTGGGCAGATCAGGGTTTTACAACCCGGCCAGGCGTTTTGATGAATCTTACAGGAACCAGTCAGTTAGTGTATGATTTTTATGAAAATGGCGGTGGTAACAGTGTTGTTTTTCAGAACTTCACATCGCTAATTGGTAACATTCTGAGCAGTAATACAAATCAGGGTATCTGTGTAGGTTCAACAGGCTCCGCAATATCGGGTGATGTTTTTGGTGTTTTGCCTTCGGGTATAAGTTTATCGGGCACAGGATATCAATGGACTTACAGTACAACTCCGGCTGGAATACGTACTATTATTCCCGGAGCTACATCAGCAAGTTTTACACCGGATGCTTCTGTTGCGCCTTTCAACGTTGCAGGAACATTTTATGTGTACCGCAATGCTATGCTTACAGGCACTAACAATGTTTCTCCTAATCCTTATACCGCCACTAATGAATCAGATGCTGCTATTATTACAGTTACTGATGCTCCAACAGCAATATTTTCCTATGCAGGAAATCCGTTTTGTATAACGTCAGGCATTGGAGCTGTTACTTTTTCCGGAACCGTGGGTGGTACATTCTCAGCTTCGCCGGCGGGACTGAATATTAATTCGGTAACAGGAACAATTACACCGGCCGGCAGCACTCCCGGAACATATACAATCACTTATACTATTCCTGCTTCGGGCGGCTGCGGCATTGTAACGGTTACATCTGCAGTAACAATTGCTGCAGCTGTTGAATCGCCGGTTTTTGTGCTTGGTGCCAGTTCAACAAGAGCTCAGGGAGCCGGAACCATGATATATACAGCTGCTTCAGCGAACAGCACCGGCATAACATATTCACTTGATGCTGCCAGTATTTTGGGCGGAAACAGCATCGATCCGGTTACAGGAAGTGTAACTTTTAATGCTTTATGGACTGGTACAAGTATTATAACAGCAACAGCCTCAGGATGTAATGGCCCCGTTAGCTCGGTACACAACGCAACCACAGCCATTTTGGCGACATATTATTCGTACCAGTCAGGGAATTGGAATGACCCGACTACCTGGACTTTTGATCCCGGTGGATCAACCGGTCCTGTTGCTTCTATTCCTGGAAACGATAATCCTGTTGTAATCCTTTCGGGTCGTATTGTTACATTAACCGCTGATGTGGCCACCACCAATCATGATCTTACCATAAAGCAGGGTGGAATTCTCAACCAATCGACATACAGATTTACAAACATACTTTCTGCTCTTCGTGGAGGCGGAACTTTGCAGCTTGCTTCGGCACTATTTCCGGTTGTTACCTATAACACTTTTGTGACTACTGACGGCGGTACTACCGAGTATAGAACTGCCGGGGCATTTGACCTACCTGTCGGGCAGACTACTTATTTTCATCTTACGATAAATGACAATGCACAAGTAGCCAGGCAAGTAAATGATTTGGTTCTCAACGGTAATCTTACTGTTTCAAGAGGTGTTTTTCAAATTAATAATACTTCAGCAGTAAGGAGGCAATTAACTATTAAAGGCAATGTTACTGTCGAAAGTACCGCTTCCATTACAGTTGGAAATGGTAATACTGTTACTGGTACTGATACTCCGTTAACTGTTGCTGACGGCGGAACTGCCCCATTCTTAAACTATTATAACAACGAAACCCACAGGATAATAGTTCTCGGCGATTTTACAAATAACGGAACCGTAAGGTTTACAAACCAGGCAGCACCAAAGTACGATGCTTTTACAACTACCGGTGCTGCAACCGTTTATTTTCAGGGAAGTAGCAATAATACACTCACTTGTAACGGAACCACCGATTTTTATAATTTAATTGTTGATAAAGGGAGCGACCAGACTTTTAAGCTAACTGTTTACTCAAATAATTATCCGAATTTCAGGCTGTTTGGAGCCAATAATTCGCGGAGTGCCAATTCGGCTACTGCAAATCCGGATATCAAAAAAGCACTTTGGGTACGAAACGGAACACTGGTTCTTCAGGGTTTAACTGTTATCCCTTCATTGTCAGAAGGAACAACTGTTTCAGGAACAAATACTTCGCACTATTGCATCCCGGCTAACGGAGCTATTACACTTGATGGTACTGAGGTTATTGTGCTCTCGACAGCTGATGATTTCACCGAAATTAATGCAGCATATAATTTAACAGGCGGATCTAATGCGCTTTACGGTATAAATACCGGGTCAGGAAGTGTGAGCGGTTTATCCATCCTTGGTAAACTTCAGGTTAACAACGGGTATCTGTCAACCCGCGAATCAGCAGGATTACTTTACTGGAGTTATGCATCCGGGCAATTTGTATTAAATAACGGAACCCTTGATACCAAGCAATTTCATAATCCCGAAGGTGGAATTATCGGATTGGCGACATTCCGTCAAACTGGCGGAACGCTTATCCTGAGAGGCCGTTTCCGAAATACTGTAAGTTATACTCAGCCGGCGCACCTTGCTACTCCCACTTTAAATACTTCGAGGGCAGCAAACGGAATAAATGCTACAGCCGGGTATGGTACCATGCACATAAGTGCCAATGCATCCAACGGTTTCATTATGTCGGGTGGTACAATAAATGTGTACGATGTAACCGGAACCACTGCAACATCATACGCCTTTCTGGTTAACTGCCCGACAGCCAATATAAATGTAAGTGGCGGAACTGTTCAGTTTCTTCCAACTTCAGGAACCGTATTGGCTGATGCTCCATATCTTGTAAATTCACTTGCTTCGTTTGGTAACATGGTAGTTGACAGGCAGAGCGGAACTTCGTTAGTTCAACTGAGTGTGAATCCGCTTAATGTACTGCAGAATCTTTCTATCAACTCAGGAGTGCTGAATACCAATAACCTGGATGTGACAGTTGGGGGCAATTTTTCAATCGCTAATGGAACAACTTATACCTCAGGCACTAACAGCACCGTTTTTAACGGATTAACTGCACAGGCTTTTACGATAAATCTTACCGGCGCTCTTGCGCTGAATACGTTTAAAATCAATAAACCTGCCGGAAGCACTGTGATTATAGCTGGAACTCAGAATGTGATCAATACGGCTTCGCTTTCGATATTGAGCGGAAGACTTGATGACAATGGCAAAACTATTAACGTTTCGGGAAACATTTACAATGCAGGTATTCATCTGAGTACAACCGGAACGGGTAAGATAGTTATGAACAGCGATGCAGTTGTTCAAACTATTGATGGTGATGGCACAGGTGTTTTTCAAAACATTGAATTCAATAAACCGACAGCCGGAACCAATGCTGTATTAGTACTCAAAAATATTAGCGTAAACGGTGTTTTATCGTTTTCAGGTGCCGGATACAAGCCGCTGAATCTGCAAACCAATAATCTTTTACTTGGCGCTTCAGCCACCATAAGCGGTGCGGATGCGAATAAATTTATTCAAACCAGTGGCAATGCCGGCGACGGAGGTGTTACAAAAACCTATTCGGTAACATCTGATAGTTTTGTTTTCCCCATTGGTGCTCCTACACTGGCTCCTACAGCAATTCCTGCGAAATATACGCCTGCTGTGATTTCAATAAACGGAACTCCTGCAACTTATGGAACAATTACAGTAGTCCCTGTTGGTATTGAACATCCGAATACAACTGAAAAGGGACGCAGTTTAACTTATTACTGGCGTGTAAAATCGGGTGGCGGTTTCAGTTTAGGAGCTGCTACAGTTTCACACAGTTACTCGTATTCGACATCTGATGTAGTAACTATTGGAATTGATCCTACAGAGGATCAGTATGTTCCGGCCCGTTTCGACAGAACTACAAATACCTGGACCAAAGGAACAAGTGCAAGTATAAATACAGCAACCAATACCATGAGCGCGCCGTGGTTATCCACTACCGGAAATATCGATGGCGAGTATACTGCCGGTGACGATGATCCGATCAATCCTTTTGGAACACCCCGGATTTTTTATAGTCGTATAAATGGAGCAGCAGCCGGAAGCGGACTATGGAGCAATGCCAACACCTGGTCGTTTACAAATAATACCGGAACAGCAAATACCGCGGGTCAGATTCCCGGAATTAATGATATCGTAATTATTGGCGCAAACGATTCAGTATATCTGGCAACAAATAATACCAATGACAATACTGACCCCCGGAGTTGTGCCAGTCTTCAGATTGAATCAGGATCAGCACTTGATATTGGCTTTAACACTAACAGTAAATTTAGTATTGTAACATCACATCCTAACGGAAACGGAAATTTCAGGTTAACAACTTCCTGGAATTCAGGGGCAACGTATGCTTTCCCAGCAGGAGATTTTTCGGATTTCAATATCAACCTTGGTACGACTGAACTATACTCGACTAATCCTGCAGCCGGAACTACCTATTGGTTGCCGAACGGAACACTTTCGTATGGTAATTTAATATTGTCGCCTTTAGGCGGATCAAATATCATTTTCCCGAATAACGATTTAATAATTTATGGGAATTTAATCACACGCGGACAAAATGCAGATTCGTGGTTTTGCCCGGCATGGAATACAAATTATCCTACCGCCCCTGTTAATCGCGTTGCTAAAACGATTACAATAAATGGTAATCTCGACATACAGGGTGGAGCTTTGATATGGTATGGCAATGCAGCGATTACACAAAATATAGTTGTTTTCGGTGATGTTAAAGTTGCGCCAAATTCAGCCATACAGGTTTATAGCGGTGCCACCAGCCAGAATTTATCAATCGGTGGAAGCCTCATCAATAATACGGTAGGAACAATGGCCAGTGGTACAACAACCATACGCCAGTGCAATTTTACTACACTACCTGTAACTTTCTTTGGAAATACTCCTGCATTCATTACCAATACATTAAATACTCCGCTAACTGTTTTTCAGCGGTTGAATGTAAATAAAGGCGTTTCGCAGGGCACATCCCTTACCGTTAATATTGCCGGTACTTTTACAACACCAACTGATAACTGGCTTTTTTTACAAAATGGTACGTTTGTTTACAACCGAACCGGTAACCTGAATATTGCAACAGGAACACCCCTTGTAATCCCGTCAACTGCCGGTTTAACAATTGATAATACAAGTTCCAATATCACAATCGGAACAAATACGATAAGCGGTACTATCCTCAATCTGAGTGGGAAACTTAAGCTGACTTCTAATTTCACAGGGAATGTTTTTATTGGTACCAATGGAACAACAGCAGCTAATCATAATGATATACAATACTCGAGTGGCGGAGCTTCTTCCATTGAAATCGCAAATGGGAATCTGATTGTTAACGGCCAGATTCGTCGCGACCCTTCCAATTCAGCGGGAATTTTAAGCTACACTCAAACAGGCGGTTCGGTTACTATTTTAGGGAATGCAACTGCTATTGCTCCTTCCAATGTCAATAATGCAAAACTTGAAGTTTTAAATAGTGGCAGCCGGTTTATCATGTCAGGAGGCACGCTTACTCTTGTCCGTGGTGGCGGCAGCAATGCATTTGGCGATTTGTACCTCAGACCACAGGCTGGCAGTGTTACCGGTGGAACAATAGTTTTAGCACCTGGCGCAACAGGGGGGCAAAATTTTCTGATCGAAGCCAGTATTCCTTTACACAATCTAACTTTAACCGGATCGGCCGGAAATACGGCTACAGCAAACCTGATGGTTAGTCCACTCGTGCTGAATGGCAATCTTATAATCGGGACAAACACGGTATTCAACACCAACAGTATTAATACTACTTTCAACGGTAATTATACAAATAGTGCGGGCATTTCTGGATACCTTGCAGGCACCAATCTCACAACTTTCGGGGCATTAAATGCCTCTTCTTACCTTGGGTCGCAAAGCCTCACAGGGGCCACAACATTTTACAACCTGTTGGTTAAACCCGGTGCAATGCTCACTGTAAATAGTCCATGTACTATTTTAAATGACCTCACAATAAATACGGGAACACTTGCCCTTGGGTCGAACCTGATGCAACTCAGGGGAAATTTTGTAAATAATGCACGATACACTGATGCCGCGCTTGCAAATACAGGTATTCGTTTAAATGGCACCATTGAGCAACGTCTTTCGGGGAACGGTAATTTTGGGAGGCTTGAGTTAGACAACCAATATGGAGCAAGGATCGAAAACAGTATCAATATGGAAGAGGACCTGGTTTTAACAACTGGTATTTTCGATATTAATAAATTCCTTTTATCGTTGGGCTTGCAGAGTAGAGTTCAGGGAGCTCCTTTCAGTGCTTTAAAAATGATAAAGTCCGACGGAGTTTTCAGTGATGTAGGTATCCGTAAATTTTTTCCTGCCGGGGCATCGCCTGCTTTTGAATATCCGATTGGTACCGACGGAAAATATACGCCTGTTACTTTTACCATAACCGCTAATAATACAGTGGGTTATGTGAGGGTTAATAATATCAACAGCCAGCATCCGGCGGTAATTGATCCTGCCAATGCACTTACTTATTTCTGGGAGGTTGAGAGTTCAGGAGTTACAGGACTTTCAGGAACTTTGGTTTGCACTTATCTGCAAAGTGATGTACAGGGTATTCATGAAGATGACTACATGGCCGCCAGGCTAATAGTGCCCGGAACCAGCTGGAGCCTTACCAATTCGGTTGATCAGGGGACCAATAAAATAACGTTTAGCTATTCAGGATTAAATAACCTGGGTGGAGAATATACAGCCGGAATTGCTGAAGCTTTTCCACCCAATGTACCTGTTTATACAAGTAACAAAAATGGCAGCTGGTCGGATAAAACCATCTGGACACAAACCGGTGGAACCAATTATCCTTGTCCTGATGGAGGTCCGAATGGATTTATTGTAATTGTAGATCACGAAGTTACGGCCAACAGTGATTATTGTACGGCTTACCGGACTACAATCAACAACAAATTAAAAATAGTCTCTCCGTTTTACGGGCACAACCTTGGAACCGTAGATGGTGACGGGACGCTATACCTCGAAACCGGTTCGTTCCCGGCTGGGGTTTATAACTCTTTTCTCGATTGTGTAAATAACGGTACAGTTGAATATGGCGGAACCGGCACATACCCTATTATCGCTGATTTATATACGAATGTGCCTAACCTGCTTTTTTCAGGGACTGGTTCACGTATTTTGCCTTTCAAGGATTTAACGATCTGCAAGTCATTAAAAATTAACGGACCTACTCTTGATAATAGTTTTAACAACCGGAAACTAACCATACTTGGCACTATGGAAATTTATTCGGGTGCATTTAATTCAGGTACTGGGAGCAATGCTACTGTTCGGTTTGCCGGATCTTCTCTTCAGACAATGGGAGGTGTTTTAGGCAATTTTACAGGTACAAATGCTTTCAATAATTTTGAAATTGATAATCCTGCCGGTGTAACCGTTAATACCGGTGGCAGTATCGAAGTAAAGGGCAATCTGCTCTTAACCAATGGATTAATAAACACAAATCCTGCATTTCCGTTTAATTATGGTACTCTTTCTATTGTTAATACATCAATAAATTGTGTGCTTCCCGAAGGTGGAAGCAGCCTGTCGTTTGTAAATGGTCCGTTGGCTAAAAATATCAACCAGGGAGATGATTTTCTTTTCCCGGTTGGCATATATCAGTCAGGAATCGGGAATATTGCAGGTAATAAAATAAAGCTTTCAGCATCCAAAACTGGTACCATCCTCTGGACTGTTGAATATAAAAATCCGAATCCGACATTTGCCAGTTTTGCAGCACCTCTCGAAGGCGTAAGTTCAAAAGAATACTGGAATGTTAAAGCTGTTGCAGGAAGTAAATCCATTATAAATATAAACTGGGATCCGGGAAGCGACATAACTCCGCTGGTAACGCAAAACGGGTTAAGCGATATGAGCATTGCCGATTATAATACAGCCGGCAGCGAGTGGAAAAGAATTGTGTCCACTGCCACAGGCAATGATTATTATGGTACTGCATCAACCAATTCGTTTGCAACTTCTACCGGATCAAACGATTATACCCTGGCATCGCTAAGTATCCTTCGTCCAAAAGCAAAACTTGATCCTACAGGCCCGATATGCGGAGATGCAGGAATACCGGTTTCGTTTATTCATCCAAGTCCCATCCCATTCAATTATACGTTAAGCTATACAGTTGATGGAATAGCACAGACGCCGGTGGTGGTAAGTTCCGTTCCGTATTTTTTACCGACTCCTGTTCCTGGTATTTATCAGCTTACCGCATACACCTATAATAATGGCTTGGGAACCGGGGTTGTTGATGCAAGTTCAGTTACCGTGAACCCGGTGCCTACAACTGCTGTTGCTGGTCCTGATCAAACCCTTTGCGGAATTACATCTACCAACCTTGATGCAAATCCCGGTGGTATAGCAGTTGGAACCGGCGAATGGAGCATAGTAAGTGGTAACGGAGGAACCCTTATCACACCAACTAGTCAAACCAGTCAGTTTATTGGTCTGAACGGGGTTTCCTATAAATTGCGCTGGACTATCAGCAGCGGAACCTGTATATCAACAGATGATGTGTTTGTCCATTTTACTTTATTACCATTTGCACCAACAGCGCCTCCGTTACAAAGCTATTGCGATGGATCAGTGGTGTCGGATCTGCAGGCTACACCGCCGTTGGGATCCTCAGTTACCTGGTTTACTACTGAAACAGGCGGTGTGCAACTTCCGGTTAATCAGTTGCTCGTGTCCGGAGATTATTTTGCCGAATCAAATGCAGGAAGCGGCTGCCTTAGCCTCACAAGAACCAAAGTAACAGTAACAATTAATCCCTTACCTGTAGTTGTAATTAACACACCTGCAGCAGTCTGTTCCCCCAATACGGTCGATCTTACCCTGGCTGCGGTTACTTTAGGTTCAACCCCGGGACTCACATTTACCTATTGGCTCAATGCCGGTGCAACTGTAATGTATCCCACACCAACAACAGCCGGTGCAGGAACTTACTATATTAAAGGTACTACCGCTGCCGGATGTTCGGATATTGAACCCGTTACGGTTACGGTTAATCCTACACCAGATGTTACAACTGCTGGTGCAACAACAATCTGCAGCGGAACAACCACAAACATCTCGCTTACAAGCCTGGTGTCAGGGACAAGTTTCAGTTGGACAATTGGAACAATAACAGGTGGAATAACAGGAGCATCGGCAGCATCGGGTTCAACAATTGCCCAGGTGCTTACTAATCCCGGATCTTCAGCCGGAACCGTTACCTATATAATTACACCCACAGCTAATTCATGTAGCGGAACACCTGTAAATCTCGTTATCACAGTTAACCCTGATTTACCAGTAAGCGTGAGTATTTCAGCTTCTACTAACCCGGTTTGTGCCGGTAATTCAGTTACTTATACAGCAACAACTGTTAATGGTGGTGGTGCTCCTTCGTACCAATGGAAATTAAATGGAACTAACGTGGGCGCAAACAGCAATACATACAGTAATATTCCTGTCAACGGTGATGTAATAACCTGTGTTTTAACATCCAACGCTACCTGTGCTACAGGAAATCCAGCTACTTCGGCACCGGTTACAATGACGGTAAATCCGAATCTTCCGGTTAGCGTAAGCATTTCGGCATCAGCAAACCCGGTTTGTTCCGGAACTTCAGTAACTTTCACTGCTACTCCGGTTAACGGTGGTTTAACTCCTTCCTATCAGTGGAAAGTAAATGGGACAAACTCGGGTACTAACAGCAGCACGTTTACATACACTCCTGTAAATGGCAATAGTGTTACATGTGTGTTAACCTCGAATGCGACATGTGCAACAGGTAACCCGGCTACCTCGGCGGCTGTAATTATGACTGTAAATCCTGTGCTGCCTGTAAGTGTTTCAATTGTTGCTTCTGCCAATCCTGTATGTTCCGGGACTTCCGTAACCTACACAGCTACGCCTGTAAATGGTGGTGCAACTCCTGTTTACCAATGGAAAATGAACGGAACTAATGTTGGTTCTAACAACAGTACGTATTCATATATACCGGCACACGGTAATATAATTACCTGCGAACTAACATCAAGCATTTCCTGTACAAGTGGCAATCCGGCTACTTCCAATGCAATTACCATGACTGTCAATACATCTGTCGGTGGTACACTTGCCGGAGGAAATTCGCCAATTTGTCTTGGCGCTTCAACTGGAACTATGACATTATCCGGATATACGGGTACAATTATTCGTTGGGAACGTCAGATTAATTCAGCTGGATGGACCAACATTAACAATGGCGGTAGTGCAACATTTGCTGAAACCCCAACAAGCGAAGGAACCTGGGAATACCGCGTGGTTGTTCAATCGGGCAGTTGTGCTGCAGCCTATTCAACGGTCAGAGCTATAACGGTAACATCATTTGTTAGCCTTACAGGTTTTACAACAACCGCAGCTGCTGCCTGTACCGGAACAGCTTCCACCATTACTATTTCATCATCTGATATGCCAAATGCAACATATACTGTAAATTATACTTTAACAGGAACCAATCCGCAGGCTGCCACCAATACTACAATGGTTGTTTCGGGGGGTAATACAGGATCATTTCTTACACCAGTTTTACTGTATGCAGGATCTACTACAATTACTATCAACACTTTAACCGAAGGAAGTTGTACAACATCGCCAACCCTTGGTAACACAGCAAGCTTCGTTGTTACCAGTTTGCCGGCAGCAACTATTTCTTATTCTGGTTCGCCCTTCTGTAAAACTGTTGCAACAGCTCAGGCTGTTACACGCATTGGTACAGCAGGTGGTACTTACTCTGCATCTCCGGGAGGATTGACAATTAATGCGGCAACCGGAGCAATTACTCCTTCAACCAGCACAGCCGGTATTTATACTGTAACCTATACTATGGCTGCAACAGGTGGATGCCCGGCGCAGACAGCAACAACATCAGTTACCATTACTGCGGCTCCTGTTGCTACATTCAGCTATACAGGAACCCCTTATTGTAAAAATGCTTCAAATCCTTTACCGACATTCAGCGGGGGAGGAGTAGCCGGAATATTTAGCTCAACAGCAGGATTGGTTTTTGTAAGTTCTGCTACAGGCCAAGTTGATCTTGCTGCAAGTTCATCCGGCTTTTATACGGTTACCAATACAATTGCAGCCTCAGGTGGTTGCGGAGTTGTTACTGCAACTTCAACCATAGATATTGTTCCTGACGGATCGTGGACAGGAGCCGTAAACAATGACTGGAATAACCCGGGCAACTGGGCTTGCGGACTGCTTCCGGGAATTGCATCCGATGTAACCATCACTAACGGGAAACCAAATTACCCTGTGCTTTCAAGCGGACTAACCGGCAAGACCAGGAATCTTACCATTCAGAACACATCTTCAGTTACCGTTACTGGCAATACGCTTGAAATAGCCGGTGTAATTTCGAACAGCGGTACTTTTACAGCAGTGAATGGTACTATCGAAATGAAAGGTAGTTCTGCGCAAACCATACCTGCAAATACATTTTCGGGTAATGAAATTGCACATCTCGTAATAAATAACGCTGCAGGAGTTACACTTAGCGGAAGTCTTAGTGTTAACGGAATATTGAAGGCTACTTTAGGCAACCTCACTACAAACGGTTTTCTGAAACTTATTTCAACAGCTTCGCAAACAGCGTTAATCGATGGTTCAGGTGCAGGACAGGTGATTGGAAATGTTACAATGCAGCGATATCTCCCGTCAGGATTCGGTTACAAATATTTCAGTTCGCCTTTTCAATCGGCAACGGTTAACGAATTTGCAACGGAAGTTGATCTGGCAGCTTCGTTCCCTACATTTTACAAATACGATGAAAATAACAGTTATGATTCGTCGGGCTTCACTATTTATCGTTCAGGGTGGCTTAACTATGTAAATCCTGCAAATCCACTTTTGCCGTTAGCCGGTTATGCAGCCAATTTCGGACCGCTGGTTCCTCCGGCACTGGTCGAAATGACGGGAGTCGTAAATAATGGCGACCTGCAGGTATCACTTTTTAACAACAACCGGAAATATACCAAAGGATTTAACCTGGTTGGTAATCCATATCCATCACCTGTTGACTGGGATAATGCCGGCTGGACAAAAACGGAAATCGATAATGCCATCTATTTCTTTAATGCAGGGAATACCGATCAGTATTCAGGCGTTTACAGCAGTTACGTTAATGGTGTTTCGAGCGGTAACGCCGATAATATTATTGCATCCATGCAGGGGTTTTTCGTGCATGTTTCCGATGGCGCTTACCCGGTAAGTGCCACACTTGGTGTAACCAATCAGGTGAGGACAACTCTGCTGAACCCGTTATTTAAAAGATCGTATTACGACTACAGGACTGTTTTGCGGTTTTCGGCAAATTTTGATACAAAAAACGCACTCAGTGATGCTGCCGTTATCTATTTCGACGAGTATGCTTCAAGCGATTTTGATATTGATTTTGATGCTTTGAAATTAAAAAATACCGATCACCAGGTTCCTAATATTTATACCATTTCGCCGGATTTAAACCAGCTTTCGATCAGTGGAATGCAAATGCCTGTTGACAGTTTATCCATAATTCCATTGGGAATTTCCACATCAGTGGATGGATCGGTGACTTTTAAAGCTCAGGATATCAGTGAACTTCCTTCGTATATTAAATTGTATCTGATTGATAAACAGAAAAATGTGTATCACGATCTCAGGCAGAACTCCGAATACAATTTCCATCAGAAAGCAGGCGAGGACAACAGTCGTTTAGCACTGGCTTTTTCGTTAATGGACTTGTATCCTCCCGGAACCATCGTTGGAGATATGTTCACAATTTCGCATTCGGATGACAAAGTACAGATAAACGTTGACCTTCCTGAAGGCAGAGATGGAAATTTATTAGTTACTAATATGCTAGGTCAGATATTAATAAGGAAGGATGTTGCAAAAAAGGTTACAATTGAGCTCAGTCCGCTCGAAGGTACCGGTATTTATCTCGTTACTTTGGTATCGGGTGATAACAAACAATCGGAAAAGGTTTTATTACGAAAAGATTATGAATAAACATAAAAAATATCTGATGTTGAGAAGGTTTGTTCTGCCTTTGCTTCTGTTCGGTTGCAGTTTTTTGCTTCCTGAAACAGGCTTTGCGCAGGAAGATCCTCCAACTCCTATAGTGGTTACTGTGAGTACTTTGCAGCATCTGAGCTTCGGTACATTTATTCAAAACGGAGTCCTCGGAACTGTTACTGTTACACCACAGGGAAGCCGCCTTGCCGATGGAAGTATTATTCTGCCAACCTTTTTCTCCGTTGTTACCCCTTCCCTTTTCGAAGTGGCAGCACAACCGGGTACGCTCATAACTATAAACAATGGTCCCGATTCGCAATTAACCGGCAGCAACGGGGGCTTTCTCACGCTGCAAGTTGGCGAAGCGAGCACAGGTTCCACTTTTATTACAACAACACCTAATACTGAAGTATTTATTGGAGGAACTCTTGTGGTAGGCTCAGTGCTTGCCAATCCGCCTGGCGAATACAGCGGGGTTTTCCAGGTTACATTTATTCAGCAATAACAATCGCATTGTCCAAAATGAAGCAAACATCTGTTTTTCAAAATCATACAAATCCGAGGTGCAAAAGTATTCCGGCTCGTATTATTTTGGTTATGGGTATGTTTTTACTTCTTTCCATTTTTTCAACACCTGTTTTCAGTCAGGACGAGCCAGAATATGACGAAATTTCTGTTTTCCTTAATGTTCCGCGTGTCGGAGGAATTGAACTTCCGGCTGTTATCGTTGAAGAAACGGTTTTCCTTCCGGTTTCTGATTTCTTTTCATTTCTGAAAATAAGAAATATCGCTTCGGCAGAATTCGATTCCATAACAGGGTTTTTCCTCAACCAGGAATCGTCGTATGTAATTGATAAACAAAATAACCGTATCACGTTTCAGGATAAAGTTTATACGCTTGAACCGGGAGATATGATACAAACCCTTGATAACCTGTACCTGAAATCAATTTATTTTGGAAAAATTTTCGGTTTGGAATGCAGCTTCAATTTCCGCAGCCTGGGTGTGAACCTGAATACCAAAATCGAATTACCGGTTATCCGCGAAATGCGTCAGGAGCAAATGCGTACCAATATAAGCAGGCTTAAAGGCGAAGTGAAGGCTGATACGACCATTGGAAGAACTTTCCCTGCCTTTCACTTTGGGATGGCTGACTATTCGCTGGTTTCGATGCAACAGCTAAACGGACGTGTAGATACGCGCCTTAACCTTGCCCTGGGAGCTGTTATTGCAGGAGGCGAAGCCAATGTTTCCCTTTTCTTTAATAACAACCAGCCTTTCGAGGAAAAGCAGCAGCAATATCTTTGGAGGTTTGTAAATAACGATTTTCGTGCTGTTCGCCAGGTTATGGTGGGTAAAATTGCTACACAGGCTACTTCTTCCCTGTATTCGCCGGTGGTTGGCGTACAGCTGACCAATGCACCGACTACATTCAGGAGATCCTTCGGCTCGTACACGCTTACTGACCGTACTGAACCAAACTGGACAGTTGAACTTTATGTAAATAATGTGCTTGTTGATTACCTTACGGCTGATGCATCGGGATTTTTTACATTCGAAGTTCCGCTTGTTTATGGTAATTCGGCAGTTATGCTAAAGTTCTATGGCCCTTGGGGGGAAGAGCAATCAAAAGTTCAGAATATAGCCGTGCCGTTTAATTTTCTTCCTGCTGGCGAAATGCAATACACTGCAAGCGCCGGTTTTGTTGAGGACTCTGTGTTCAGCCGTTTCTCAAGGGGAAATATTAATTATGGTCTTGCGAGCCGGATAACAGTTGGTGCGGGTGCCGAATACCTTTCGTCCGTTACTTCCGGGCCAATGATGCCATTTGTAAGTACTTCGATAAGGCTTATGTCAAGTCTTTTATTATCAGGCGAATATACATACGGAGTACGTTCAAAAGCTATACTTACTTATCGTCTGCCATCAAATACGCAATTTGAGTTGTATTACACCCAATACGAAAAGGGACAAACAGCTATAAATTACAATTACCTGCAAGAGCGAAAAGCGGTAATATCAGTGCCTTTCAGGGCAAGATCATTTTCCGCCTATTCGAGGCTTACCCTTAACCAGATCATTCTTCCTGAATCGGAATACACAACCTCCGAATTTCTGTTATCGGGATCCATGAAAGGTGTTGGAACCAATTTTACCACATATGCATTATTTGCTGATCAGGCAAATCCTTATGTTTACAGCAATTTGTCGTTTTCGTTCAGATTGCCGAAATCGTTTGTGCTTATTCCGCAAATGCAGTATGAGTACAATAACCAGGAGCTGATTTCAGTTAAATGCGGTATTGAAAAACAAGTGTCAAGAAATGGTTTTTTAAGTGCTTCCTACGAAAAAAACTTTAAAAGTGATATTCATAACCTTGAGCTCACTTTCAGGTACGATTTCTCATTTACCCAACTGGCATTTACAGCAAGGCAAAGCAATAACAATACAACATTCACTCAATCGGCACGCGGAAGCCTTATTTACGATCGCAAATCGGAATACCTCCATGCCGGAAACCGCTCAAGCGTAGGCAAAGGCGGAATTGCCATTATGCCTTTCCTTGATATGAACTGCAATGACGTTCAGGATGCTGACGAGCCAATGGCTTACGGACTTAATATTCATATCACCGGCGGCCGCATTGAACACGATTTAAAAGACACAGTTATCCGAATCCTCGAACTGGAGCCATACACATCGTATTTCCTCGAATTCGACAAAAATAGTTTTGATAATATCGCCTGGCAGCTGAAAAACCGAACCATGCGTATAACTGTCGATCCCAACAACTTCAAATTAATAAAACTCCCGGTTTATGTTTACGGTGAAGCATCCGGAATGGTTTATCTCAATGCCTCGGGCAGCGAAAGAGGTCAGGGCAGGGTTATCGTATGTTTCTACGATGAGAAAGGTAAACTGGCTGGCCGTACTCTTTCCGAATCAGATGGATATTTCAGTTTCCTGGGCTTGCCTCCGGGTAAATATACAGCAGCTATCGACACCGCCCAGTTACGCCGTATTAATATGGTAGCTTCGCCGGCAACAATACCATTCGATATCGACCATAGTTTTGACGGCGATATCCGCGACGATTTTGAATTCAGGCTCACTTCCTTAGGCCCTGAAAAAGAAGCGGCTAAAGTTCCTGCACGCCAGCCGGTGCCCGTAATTTCGCGCGAAGTAGCTGTTAAAGCAGAAATTCCTGTTTCCGGAAATGTTCCAGCGCCTGTAGCCCCCAAAATTGTACTTCCTGAATTAACCAAACCCGATAATGCCAATGATGGTGATAAATCAGGAAACATTACTTCCTATGCCGGAAATTATGCCATACAGGTAGGCGCTTTCAACGTACTAGAAAATGCCGTGAAAGTAAGGGCACACCTGATCCTTGCGCTTGGCACAAATGTTTATATCCTCGAACAGGGTGGTATGTATAAGGTTATTATCACAGGTTTTGATGAGTATGCCAAAGCAAAAGCATACCTGCCCGAAATCAGAAACCGCGAATACAAGGATGCCTTTATCATTGGATTGAAGGAAGCCTCGGGTATGGTGTATTTTGCTGAAACTGATTCACAGAATGGCCTTGGCGAAATCCTTGTCGCCTTATACAACGAAGCTGGCGCATTGGTTGACCGCACACGTTCGAATGCTGAAGGATACTTTAGTTTCAAAGGTTTACCAACCGGAAGGTATGTGGCTAAAGTTGATCCTGACCAGCTGAAACTGATCAATATGGTGGCATCGCCGGAAACTCTTCCGTTCGAATTTGAGAGAAATCTTTTCACCGTTGCAAAAACAAACCTCGAATTTACCCTGCGCACATTAGTGCCTGATAAACCGGCCCAGGAACCTGCAAAAGCCGCGTCGCAAATAGAAAAAGTTACTCCGGCTAAAACCAGGAATGATGATGGCATTGTTAAAGCTGTGCCAACCATAGGATTGCCACCTCAGCAGGACAATGGCGAAAAGATTACAGGAGTTAAGAAATCGAATCCGTTACCCGGAACCTACGCCATCCAGGCAGGTGCTTATGTGGATATTGAAAATGCACGAAAGATAAGGGGCCGCCTCATTGATGGATTGAACAGGGATATCTTTATCACCGAGGAAGACGGCATGTTTAAAGTTGTGGTAATCGGTTTTGAGGACTATGCCAAGGCTGAAGCTTTCCTTCCGGTGATCCGAAACAGGGGATTTACAGAAGCATTTATTGTAAGAATAAAATAAATAAAGCGGCCGATTATGGCCGCTTTATTTGTAAATATTAAGACTGGCTGATTTTATGCCAGATTGTATTTCTCGATCTTCGCATTTAGTGTAGGCCTTGTAATATCGAGGTAACGGGCCACTTCCACTTTATTCCATTTTAAATCGTCGAGAACCCGCTTGATGTGGTATTTTTCGAGTTCAGCGATAGTTTTGAATTGTATTTCCCCGCCGGTTTCATAAAGCATCGGTGTTGGTTTGCGGGTAATAAAAGTGATATTCTCCTTTTCCAGAACATCCGCTTTCGACATTACAATGGCTTGCAGAATCGTATTTTCCAGCTCACGAACATTGCCATTCCAGTCGTGTTCCTGAAGCATTTCTATAACTCCATCTCCAATTTTAACAACGTTTTTACCAAAACGCTTATTTAGTTTGTGCAAAAAATGGATGATCAGATCGCGGATGTCTTCCTTGCGTTCGCGTAAAGGAGGTAAATTGATGGTAAATACTTTTAAACGATAATAGAGATCTTCCCTGAATTTTCCTTGTTTTATAAGTTCTTCAAGGTCTTTGTTGGTAGCCGCAATTATGCGTGCCTTCATTGGTATAGTGTTTTCGCCGCCTACTTTCTCAAATTCCAGTTCCTGAATAACCCTGAGCAGTTTTACCTGTGTATTTAAAGATATTTCGCTAATCTCGTCCAGGAAAATGGTGCCTTCGCCTGCCAGCTCAAATTTGCCGCTTTTATCGCGTATAGAACCTGTAAACGAACCTTTTACGTGCCCGAAAAGTTCGCTTTCGAGCAAGGATTCGGTTAATGCACTACAATTGACAGTTACAAGTGGTTTATCGCGTGTGATACCCGAATAGTGAATAAGCCTCGCAATAAGCTCTTTACCGGTTCCGGTTTCGCCTTGTATCATTACGTTGGCTTTGTTCATCGAAATGCGGCCGATGTTTTTAAATATCTCCTTCATTTGAGCCGTTTTCCCAACCAGAAGCGTATCCACAATATCGTTCGAAACATCTTCGGGAAGCACCCCGTTGAGATTCCGGCTTATATTAAGCAAATTCAGCGCATCGTTCACCACCGATTTCAGAAGTGCAGGCTTGATAGGTTTTTCCAGAAAATCGTATGCCCCCATTTGTATTGATTTAATGGTAAGGCCTACATCGCCATGTCCGGTAAGGATAATCACCGGCAGGTTTTGATTTATCTTTAGTACCTCGGAAAGCACTTCGAGGCCGTTCATGCCTGGCATCAGATAATCAGTGATAACAATATCAGGAAACTGCGAAAGCACTATCTCGATGCCACTTTCTCCGTCTTCGGCTTCAATCATCGTAAATCCTTCGCTTTTTAACGCTTCTTTAAGTATCTGACGATTGAGAGCATCATCGTCGATGATCAATATTTTAGCCATTGTAATAAGTATAGATTGTGAACAATTTCACGGTTAACAGCCGGAAAGCCTGCCTCTTTCCGGATTGTGGTTTGGATTTACTCCTAACCGCACAAATATAGGAATAATTGATGTGACAGTATTAGTTTTTGATACGCTTTCCGCAATTATTTTTACAGTTTGTAAAATTATTTTGCAAAATTAAAGGTAAATTCCTGCTGCATCTCAATATAAATGTACACAAACAACGAATTAGTGTAAACTATTTACAATATGAGTGTACTATTTAAGATATGGCGCCTTTGTGGCATACTAAAATCTGCTGCAAACTCATGCAAACACTCCGGTTCGTCAGGATATTGTGAAGTAGCGCTTTTTTATGATTAGTTCAGGTTCGCGCTTATTATTCGGATTACCTTATGCTAACAAACATGTTCGATTTGTAAAACATACTGCTGTATGGCAAAATTATTCGGAGGTGTTATTTATTGCATTATTTTTGCTTCCGTTCGTTAAGATGCAATAAACTCAATGAATTACCAAAGTATATTGGGTAGTTTTAACTACTAACGGACAGATTGCACGCTCTAATTCTTTTTGCTAACAAAAAGCACTGCTTCAGATGAAAAGTAAGCTTAATACCATTATTAAAGTTTCTGTAACCATTGCCATTCTGCTGTTTCTTTTCTGGAAAGTGGAGTTTAATACGGTTGGTTTTGGCGAAACGTTGCGTTCGGTCCGTACCGGATATTTTTTACTGTCGCTCTTTGGCGTTATACTGGTGTTGGGAATAAAAAGCTATCGCTGGCGTATGCTTATTCAAAACGAGGGTGTAAACTATTCGTCATATAATGCTTTTGCAGCGTTCATGGCTTCGGATGCCATTGGTATTGTTACGCCCGGCCGCATCGGTGAAATTGCCCGTTTGTATTACGTAAGGCAGGAAAGCGATATCAGCTTTTACTCGGCGTTTAAAACCATTGTTTCCGACAGGTTTTTCGATTTTACCATGCTCGGATGGTTCGGGCTTTCCGGAATGCTGTTTTACTTTAAAACTTTTGGCGATCACCACGGACTTAATTATGCTATTGGAGTTCTGGTGCTGATAATTCTCGGCTATGTATTTGGCATTAAGTTTCTTGAATTGATTCTGAAAAACAAAAAAGTGAGCCGTTTGCCGGTCATCCGCTTTGTTTACGAAAGCCTTAAAGCTGTGTTGGGCAAAAACACAATATTCATGTGGGCCATTACCCTGGTAGCTTATTTTATGTATTTCGCTTTTTCGTGGCTTATTATGATATCACTGCATCTCACCCCTTCCTACATGGATGTGGTTTTTATAATGAGTATCATGAGCCTGAGCACAATTATACCTTTATCGGTAGCAGGTTTCGGAACACGCGAGGCCACACTGGTGCTTTTGTTCGCATACTACGGTTTAGCAAGCGAAACAGCAATCTCCTTTTCTTTGATGCATTTTACAGCATTTTTCCTTTGGGGCGGACTGATTGGATTGGTTTTCTGGTTGCTGATGCCAATTTCGCTGCAACAGGTTAAGGACGACTCGAAGAGTATATTTTTGCTGTTTAAACCTGTTCCAATAAAGGAATAATTTGAGTTCAGTTAAAC
>Ga0075012_10001603_pt1 | contig 22805 bp, 16 predicted proteins | sample All_14_2_FD_71474 | JGI IMG/M metagenome (GOLD analysis project Ga0075012, IMG submission 71474) | Freshwater microbial communities in response to fracking from Pennsylvania, USA - Allegheny Zone_MetaG_DW_15 | ecosystem: Environmental > Aquatic > Deep subsurface > Groundwater > Drilled...
GCGTTGAGAGTTGAGCGTTCAGCGTTGGGCGTTCCTTACTCCCACTCGATGGTGGCGGGCGGCTTGGAGCTGATGTCGAAGACGACGCGGTTGATGCCGCGCACCTCGTTGATGATGCGGTTCGAGATGCGGGCCAGCGTGTCGTACGGCACGCGGGTCCAGTCTGCCGTCATGGCGTCGATACTGTCCACCACGCGCAGGACGCAGACGTTCTCGTAGGTGCGCTGGTCGCCCATGACGCCCACCGTCTTGACCGGCAGCAGGACGGCGAAGGACTGCCAGATCGACTTGTAGTTCGGCAGCTTGCGCATCTCCTCCTGCACGCGCAGGTCAGCCTGCTGGACCAGGGCCACGCGCTCGGCGTTGACCTCACCCAGGATGCGCACGCCCATGCCGGGGCCGGGGAAGGGCTGGCGGTCGAGCAGTTCGTTGTCCATGCCCAGGACGCGGCCCACGGCGCGGACCTCGTCCTTGAAAAGCTCGCGCAGCGGCTCGACCAGCTCGAACTTCAGATCCGGCGGCAGGCCGCCGACGTTGTGGTGGCTCTTGATGGTTTGGCTGGGGCCTTTGAGAGGACTGACGCTCTCGATGACATCGGGATAGATCGTGCCTTGGCCGAGAAACTTGCAGTCCTTGAAGCGGCGGGCCTGTTCGGCAAAGACCTCTATGAACTCGCGGCCGATGATCTTGCGCTTCTGCTCAGGCTCCTCGACGCCCTTGAGTGCTGCATAAAAGCGCGCTTTGGCGTCGATCACGTGCACGTCCATGCCAGCCTTCGCCCGGAACATCGTCTCGACCTGCTTGTCTTCACCGTATCTGAGCAGCCCGTTGTCCACGAAGATGCAATGCAGCCGGCCGCCGATGGCCTTGTGCAGAAGAACCGCCACGACCGAAGAGTCCACACCTCCGCTCAGGCCGAGCACGACCTGCTCATCGCCGACCTGCCGCTTCAGGGTCGCCACGGTATCGTCGACCCAAGAGGAGAGTTTCCAATCGCCGGTGCACCCGCAGATCGAAAAAAGAAAGTTGTGCAGAATCTTGTCGCCGTGCTGTGTATGGACCACTTCGGGGTGAAACTGCAGCGCAAAAAGGTTGCGCGTGTCATTACACATGGCCGCATTGGCACATGAGAGCGAACGGGCGGTGGTCTTGAACCCCTCGGGCAGGGCCGCGACCTGGTCGCCATGGCTCATCCAAACGTTGAGTTCAGCCGGCAGCCCCGCGAAAAGCCGGTTGCCGGAAACGGTTTCGATTTGCGTGTGGCCGTATTCGCGGTGGGTGCCGGGCGTGACCGTGCCGCCGAGTGTCTTGGCGGTCAGTTGCATTCCATAGCAGATGCCCAGAACGGGGATGCCGAGGTCATAGATGGCGGGATCACAGAGCGGTGCGCCATCCTCAAAAACGCTGTTCGGTCCACCGGAGAGGATAATGCCGGCTGGCTTTCTCTCACGCAATTTATCGGCGGTGGTGTCGAAGCGCAGAATCTCGGAATAGACCTGCTGCTCGCGCACACGACGGGCGATGAGTTGGGTGTATTGCGAGCCAAAATCGAGAATGGCGATCCATGTGTGTTGCTGCATGGGAGGGGTTCCTTTGTTTGCATATGTAGTTTAGTGATTCCTGAGATGCTTGAAAAGCGTAATCATAATGTGCGAAAACACGGATGAGGCGGGACGCGGGCAGGCTATCCCTTCGCCGGTCTTAACGAACGGCGGAACTCACGGGGCGAGCGGCGATAGAGGGCAAGAAACTGGTGGTTGAAATGCGAGATGTTATTGTATCCTGAGGCGAGCGCGATCTCGCTGATCGAAAGTTCGGTTTCGAGCAACTGCCGGCTGGCGTGGTTCAAGCGGATCTCGGAGAGAAATTGGGTGAAGGTTTTGCCGGTGTGCCGCTTGAAGTGGCGCTCAAAAGTCGCTTTGCTCATGCGAGTTTCGCGAAGCACTTCAGAAAAGGAGATCTGCTCATGAAACCGGTGAAAAGCCAGATAAATGGCTTTCTGAAGACTTTGATAAGTGGCCTGCCGGGCGGGCGGCACAAAGGTCGTGCTGGAAACGGTTGTGCAGTTTAGTGAGTCGGCTTTCGCGAGTGCCTCAAGAATCCGCATGAAGCGCGAAAGTCTTCCCATGCCGCCACAAGAAAGCGATGTGCGGATGAGGCCTGCAATGTCGGACGCCGTTGGCCCCGAGAGCCGCAGGCCTCGCTGAGCCTTTATCCAGAGCGCACGCAGTTCACCCGTTTCAGGAAATTGCCAGAAGGGGTGTTCAGGCTCGAAATCAAACTGGATCGCATACCCGAAGGAAGGGTGGGGCATGTGCCAATAGTGGGGCAGGTTGGACCCGATCAGTACGAGGTCGGGCGCTGTGAACGGGGTGATCGAGTCACCGATGAATAGTGTCCCCGCGCCTTTTGCGATCAAGGCCAACTCCATTTGCGAGTGGTGGTGCCATTCGTGGCCAGAACCCGAGAACGGACGTCGCGTCCCATCGGCTGCAACGATCTCGACATCATGGATGTTGTTCTGCCACTGCAGCAGACGGAAGGATTCCCCGGGGAGCAACCGGATCCTTTCCGACTTCAGTTTCATCGTCACCTTCATACGTGATAGCGTACAAAAGTTCCTGTGCGCATTCAAAGGATAAATGCGTATCCTTTTCTGAGAATTGATGCCCGAATACAAGAAATTGAGACTGGAGCCGAAGACGGCAAAGAGATACTGTATTATTATTTATACATCATCAATCCAAAAGGGAGCATGCGCGATGCAAACAAAGTACCGTTTCTCATTCGGGCCTTGGAACATTCACGAAGGTGCTGATCCGTTCGGACCGACCGTTCGAGGAAGCCTGACCTTTGGAGAGAAACTGAAGAAGTTTCGGCCGCTGGGCTACGAGGGCGTTCAGTTTCACGATGATGACGCTGTTCCCGACATGAACCGGCTCAATGGAGCGGGTATCCGGAAACAAGCGGCCGAACTCAAGCGCCTGTTGGACGGAGAAGGTCTCTGCGCGGAGTTCGTGGCGCCTCGCTTGTGGGAAGATGCGCGAACCATAGACGGGGCTTACACCTCGAATGATCCGGCCTGCCGCGAATACGCCATCCAACGGAGTCTTTCTGCTATCGACATCGCCCACGAGTTGGGAACGCGCCTCATCGTGCTCTGGCTTGCTCGTGAAGGCACGTATGTGCGCGAATCCAAAGACAGCAAGAAAGCCGTGGATCAGCTTGTGGAAGCGATCAACCGCATGCTCGCTCATGACCCTGCGATCCGGATTGCCATCGAGCCGAAACCGAACGAGCCGGTCGACCATACGTACATTCCCACGACCGGCCATGCGATCGCACTAGGCCATCTGTGTTCCGACCCGTCGCGGGTGGGAGTGAACATCGAGAGCGCACATGCGATTCTGGCGGGGCTTGACCCGTCCGATGAAATGGGTTTTGCGCTCGCGCATAAAAAATTATTCACCGTGCATCTCAACGACCAGAACGGGTTGAAGTTTGACGAAGACCGGAGTTTTGGCAGCATCGATTTGCGGCGGGCGTTCAACCAAGTGCGTATCCTAGACCGGTACGGGTATGGGCAGAATGGCGAATTCATCGGGTTGGACATCAAGGCCATGCGGACACAGAAACTCGAGGCAAGTACCAAGCACCTTTCCAACAGCCGGACGATTTTCCTGCAGTTGCTGGAAGTTGCGCGCGGGCTGGATCAGAATGCCGTGGAGGGCCTGATTGACGAGCGCGATTACGAGGAGCTCGATCTGCTGATCATCAACGCGCTCATGGGACGAAACACGTAGACGGCAGGGTGCCGTTCCGTTCATCACGTAATTTATGCTTCAGGAGGCGGGAATGAGAGAGTCCATGAACAGAAGAACGTTTCTGACATCGGCGGCGGCCGTTTCAGCGGCCGGACTTTTACCGGGATGCGGGACAACCGGGCCGCGGCGGATTGCCGCTAACTCGAAAATCAACCATGCCTGTATCGGTGTGGGGGGCATGGGTCACCATGACCTTCAGAATTTCAAGTCGCACCCGATGACCGAAATTGTGGCGATTTGCGATGTGGACAAGAGCCACTTGGAGAAAGCGGCTGAGCTTGTGCCGAACGCACGCCGGTACACCGACTGGCGCGAAATGCTCGACAAGGAGGGAGACAAGATCGATTCGGTCAACGCCGCGGTGCCGGATCATATGCATGCTCTGATAGCGATGACGGCAATCCGTGCCGACAAACACGTGTACTGCCAGAAGCCGCTCTGCCACGATGTTGCGGAATGCCGGGCTTTGGCCCAGGCGGTCATGCGTACAAAGGTGGTCACCCAGCTCGGAACACAGCATGCTGCGGGCGTAGGCGACCGTATGGGCGTGCAGTTGTTGCGTGAGCGCGCGGTGGGCACTGTCCAGCGCATCATTCTTTGTTCGAACCGCCCGGGTGCGATCGACACTTATCGACTGGTGGGGCCGCGTCCAGCTATAGGCGAGCCTGTCCCCGCCCATTTGGCTTGGGATCTATGGCTTGGCACGGCCCCGGAGCGCGCCTACGCTCCCGAGATTTACCATCCCGCCAAATGGCGTGCGTGGCAGGATTTCGGTACGGGGTGGTCCGGCGACATCGGGTGCCATATTTTCGATGCGGTCTGGAAGGGGCTGGATCTGGGCAAGACCGCACCGCTGACGGTTACCGCCGAGGTGCAGGAGTCGTGGAAAAACGATCGGGCGCGGCGTGCGGATGTGTGGCCGCAAAGCGACCACATCACCTGGGTTTTTCCCGGAATTCCTCAGACGGGTGGAAAAACGTTCACGATGGAGTGGTTTGACGGGCTTATCTTCCCGCCCGACGATGTGCAGGCGATGGCCAAAGAGGCAGGCTTCAACGAGTACCCCGCCGAATCCGCCATGGTAATTGGCACGGAGGGGGCCCTGTTGCTTCCTCATACATCAGGGCCGGTGCTGTTGCCCAAGGCCAAGTTTGAGGGACGTGCGAAAGCTAAGCTGTCGGCGCGTAACCACTATCACCACTTCCTTGATGCCTGTCTTGGCGGTGAGATGTGCGAATCACACTTTGTGCAGACAGGCCCCATGGCGGAGACCATCATTCTCGGCACCGTCGCGATCCGTGAGCCGGGCGTCGTTCTGAAGTGGGACGCTGCGCACCTGAGGATCACGAATTCGCAGACGGCGGACAGACTGTTGAGGCGGACCTACCGTAAGGGCTGGGATGTGCCCGGCATGGCCTAGCCTTTTTTTTGCGATACGCAACCGGATTGTGCTGTTTGAGAGATGGGAAAATCCGGTAATCTTCCGACATGGACAACGTTCGGGAAGCGTATGAGGCGGTGCTGGAAAAGGTGCTGGCCTTGCGTGATGAGGACACCGGTGTCTGGACGGGCGAACTGGCGTCCAGCGCATTAAGCACAGCACTGGCCGTTACGGCACTGGCAACAGACGACGTTTCGGACTTGGCGCGCTCTGGTGCCGGTGTGTCGTGGCTGATCTCGCATGCCAATGCCGATGGCGGGTGGGGCGACACGCCCACGAGTGTGTCGAACCTGAGCACAACGCTGATCGTTTGCGCGACGCTGCGGCACGCGCGAAAAAGGGGCGGTTCCGGATTAGGACACTCCGCCGATGAGATCGTGTCCGGCGGAGAAAAATGGATTGAAGCTCGCATTGGAGGACTCAGCCCAGAAACGGTTGCGCGGGCGCTGGGGCAGGCGTATGGCGTGGACCGCACCTTCGCGGTGCCGATCTTGGCTTATCTTGCCGTGTGCGGCGAGGATAGCCGGGCTTGGTTGAGCGTGCCGCCTTTGCCGTTTCTGTTCGCACTGATGCCACGGAGCCTATTCCGTTTTCTCCGTTTACAGGTTGTGAGCTATGCGCTGCCCGCACTGATTGCGGTGGGGCTGTGCCGTCACGTGTGCGTGTGCACCGCCACGAGGCGACCTGTTTGGGGACGTTTTTTTTCAGGCGCGCTGCTTAGAAAACTGGCGGCTCTGCAACCGGGACACGGCGGTTTCCTCGACGCGATTCCGTTGACCGCCTTCGTTGTGTTGGCGCTGCGTCACGCGGGATACGGGAACTGTCCCGTGTCGAAAAAGGGGCTTGCTTTTCTCAGTCATGCCATGCGAGCCGACGGCAGTTGGGCGATCGATTCGAATCTGCGTACCTGGGTGACGTCGCTTGCCGTGCGGGCAGTGTGGGGAACGGGTGGAGGAAGACGGAGCGCCGGGGAAACGGAACGGGTTGCGGAGTGGCTGGTAAAGACGCAGACGAAGGAGAGGCACCCTTTTACGGGTGCGCTTCCAGGTGGATGGGCATGGACCGATCTGCCGGGCGGGGTGCCGGATGCCGACGATACGTGTGGTGCGTTACTCGCCTTGAAGCGGTTAGAGGAGTCGGGGTGCAGGGCAGATCTGGCTGCAACGGTCCGGGCTGGACTGCATTGGCTCCGGATGTTGCAGAACTCGGATGGCGGCATGCCGACCTTCAGCCGGGGTTGGGGACACCTGCCGTTCGACCGGAGTTGTCCGGATATCAGTGCCCACGCGCTTGCCGCATGGGTGGCCTGTGAGCAGGCAAGGGGCGAGGGGCGAGGACCGGTCCGGCGGCTCTTGCGGTATCTACAAAAAACGCAAGAGCCCGACGGAGGATGGGTGCCGTTGTGGTTCGGGCATCAAGACCGTGTTGACGGAAGGAATCCGGTGGTGGGCACGGCTCGTGTGGTTGATTCCTTGCGGACCGTCGCGGGGCTATGGCAAGGCTACAAACAGCGGGCTGAAAAGGACCGCAGAGTGGTCAACACGATGTTGTCGCGGGGCGAGGCATGGCTTTTGGAACAGCAACGTCAAGACGGGGGATGGAGCGCAGGAGCGAGGGCGACGGTCGAAGAGACTGCGTTGGCCGTCATCGCACTCACGGGGGGCGGGCCCGCCTGCACGACGGCCGTGAGGCGCGGTTGTGCATGGCTGGCCGATAACTGGAGGGCGGGATGCGAGTGGCCGACGCCGCTTGGCCTCTATTTCTCGTCACTGTGGTATCATGAGCGTTTATACCCGTTGGTGTGGACATTAGAGGCTTTAGGCCGTAACAGCGGATGTTGTTCTCAGATACACGAAACGGGGGTGAGGTTATGACGGGAGGGCATGAACTTGACTGACGTTCCATCCGATGCTAGCATGTGACAGTGAAAAGTTGGTTACGACTGTGGCACACGAAAAAAAGGGGAAGTCCATGAATTTAGGGAGAAGAGATTTTTTACGGAATGCCGCATGGACAAGTGCGGGGGCTGTTTTAGCCGGAGGCGTGTCAGGATGTAAAAGTCTGGATTTGTTTGATCGCGGCGGTGCGCAGACTGTCATGGGGTTGCGCTGTAAGCCACAGGAAACCATTCGGGTCGGCGTGATCGGACTTGGCATGCGTGGGCCTGGCGCGGTCCAGGTGTACTCGGATATTCCCGGAGTAGAAGTGGCTGCCCTGTCCGATCTGTTGCCCGAGCGAGCCGAGCGCCAGTTGAAATGGCTCAAAGAGAAGAACAAGCCAGATGCCGCACTGTACGCCGGTTCGGAAGACGCGTGGAAAAAACTGTGTGAATCGGATAAGGTGAATCTGGTTCATGTGACCACGCCTTGGCTTCTGCACACGCCGATGGCGCTGTATGCCATGCGGTGCGGCAAGCCGGTGGTGGTTGAGGTTCCTGCGGCGGTGACCCTAGACGAGTGCTGGGAACTGGTTGAGACCAGTGAGAAGACGCGGTGTCATTGCATGATGCTGGAAAACTGTTGCTATGGCGAAAACGAAATGTTCGCTCTGATGCTTTGCCGCAAAGGCGTGTTGGGTGAGTTGGTGCACGGCGAAGGCGCTTACCTGCATGACTTGCGCAGTCTCAAGTTCAACGCGTCCGGGTATCAGGGCATGTGGCGGCTCAAGTACAGCAAGGCGCACACCGGCAATCCCTATCCGATGCATGGGCTGGGCCCCATCTGCCAGTATATGGATATCAATCGAGGAGACCGGTTCGAGTATCTCACTTCAGTCAGTTCCGGACAGTTTGGAATGAGCCAGTTCGCAAGCGAAGCGTTCGGGAAAAACAGTCCAGAAGCCAAGGATACCTATCGACTGGGTGACATGAACACCACGGTCATCAGGACATGTCGCGGGCGGACGATCATGGTGCAGCACGACACCACCAGCCCGAGGCCCTATAGCCGTATCAACACGATATCGGGCACCAAGGGTATTTTGACCGATTACCCTTTGCGTGTGGCGCTGGCACCGAGTTCGCATGGATGGATGAACGATGCCGACCTGGCAGCGCTGAAAGCCAAATACATCCATCCGCTCTGGGACAAGAGCGGAGATGCGGCAAAGAAGTCTGGCGGTCACGGAGGGATGGACTATTTGCTTCTGTTGCGTCTATGCTATTGTTTACAGAATGGGTTGCCGCTCGACATCGATGTGTATGATACAGCACTTTGGAGCAGTCTGCTCGAACTGACCGAGCGCTCGACGCTGAACCGCGGCGCTTCGATCGATGTCCCCGATTTCACACGCGGTGGGTGGAAAACGGCGCAACCTCTGGGCATTGTCGAGGTTAGATAGCACTGTGTGCCCCCAGAAGGTGATTGAAGCGTGGTTCCCAAGGAAAAGGAAGTCAACCGAGTCAACATCGGGGGCTTCTCGGTCTTGACTTTGCCGGCGGAGAAGTGTATATACACACCCCACATGCATAAAGACTCCTCTTACGGGCGGGGCGGAAACCGTCCTCGTCCTCCTTTCCGTCGCAGAAACCGCCATCCCGGATTAGCCGAACACGAAGCTCCGCGGCAGGTTCCCAAACCTAAAGGCGAGATCCCTGCGTCCTTCGCTGAGACCGTTTTCGGACTGGTCCATCCTCTCCTGCAGCACGCTGTGGCCGATCAGGAATACCTGACCCCTACGCCGATTCAGGAGAAATCCATCCCGCATCTGCTTGAGGGGCGAGACCTGCTTGGTTGTGCACAGACGGGCACGGGCAAGACAGCCGCTTTTCTGCTCCCGATCCTGCACCGGTTGACCGTTAATTCGAAGACGGTTGAGCGCAATAAGCCGCGTGCCTTGATTCTCGCTCCGACGCGTGAACTGGCAGCCCAGATCGCGACCAGCACCACGACCTACGGACGGTACTTGGGAATGCCTTTCGCCGTCGTGTTCGGAGGTGTCAGCCAGTATCCACAGGTGAGCGCGCTCGACCGTGGTGCCGTGCTGGTTGTGGCCACTCCCGGACGTCTGCTCGATCTGATGGAGCAAGGGCACGTATCACTTGCGAATATCGAGGAATTCGTGTTGGATGAGGCGGACCGTATGTTAGATATGGGGTTCCTGCCCGATATCAAGCGGATTCTCGCCGCGTTGCCGGAAGAGCGCCACACGCAGTTCTTTTCTGCCACGCTTTCGCCGGACGTGATGCGTCTCGCGATGTCGATCGTCAAGAACCCGGCGCATGTCACGATCTCTCCCGATCAACCGACTGTCGACAAGATCAACCAGAAGATCATGTTTGTGGACAAGCCGAACAAGGACAGCCTGTTGATCCAGCTCTTGACCACACGCCCTGAGATGGAGAAGGTGATTGTTTTCGCGCGGACTCGCCACGGCTCGGACCGCATCGAGCGGAAACTCCAGCAAGTCGGCATCCGTGCCGAAGCGATCCACAGCGACAAGACGCAACGGGCACGCACCGATGCAATGAACGCGTTCCGTAAAGGAAATGTGCGCGTGTTGGTTGCGACAGATATCGCATCGCGTGGAATTGACGTGGATGGCATTACGCATGTCATCAACTTTGATCTGCCCGAAGAGACAGAATCGTATGTGCACCGCATCGGGCGCACTGCCCGTGCCGGTGCATCGGGTGCAGCCATTTCTTTTGTCAGCGCGGAGGAACGTGGGTTGCTGCGGGCGATCGAGCGGCTGATCAAAAAAGGAATTGAAATTGACAGCGCGCACGAGTTCCGCTCCGAAAGGGCTGAAAGAGCCGCAGGTAAAGGCGTGCCCGATTCATTGCCCCGCCCGTCATGGGCTCAGGGTAAACGCCGTCAGGGTGGCCATCCGGCCAATGCTGGACGCTCACAGCCTCGTGGAGGCGGTTCCCAAGGACGTCGCCAGTCGGATTTCCGGATTGAGCACGGCAAGAAGGACGTCAGTGAGCGTTCGTCGCGCCAGGATCAGCCCATCGAACGTGATCGCCGTCCACAACAAGATACGACTGCTGGGGATCACCCGAAACGGCCTATTCAGCCGTCTGTCGATAAACACAAGGCACGCAGCGGAAAGCCCGCCTTCGGGCATGATCACCACCACGAAGGTGGCGGCCCTAAGCGTGGAGTGATAGGCGGAAAAACGAAACAGCGTTCCTCACGTCCGCCGTGGATGGTCTGACGTTTTGCTACGTCTGGCGCATGGGACGTGTTCCACAAATCCGTTAAGCGGATTCGATAATAACATTGGCATATTGGGTCGTGTCGCCTGTGCGGATCAGACCGATCGCGTTTGGCACCCGCTTTTTGAAGGTGATATGCGGCTCGATATCAAGCGTCAGCCCCTCGAGTGCGGTGCGGAAGCGGTTTTGTGTCTCGGCCGTATTGTTCTTGATGAACTCCTCCGCCATCGAGACGCGTCCGATTACGAAATTTTTCCGGATGGCGCACAGCACATCCAGCACGGTGGGGATGTTGTCCACGAGGGCAAGATCCACGGTTTCGATCATGGGCCAAAAGGGGAACCCTCGGTCGGCGATCACCACTGTATTGGTGTGGCGCACTCGACTTAACAGGCTGTTCAGAGCGGGGTTGAGGATTCCGGTTTTGAGCATGGCAGGTCTCCTTCTTTTGTGGACATTATACATGAAGCGACCGGAGTATGTAACCGCGTTTTCGCTATTTTGCCCCAGAGTAATTTGGTACCCTAATCACAAATGGCGTGCCTACATTATAGAGCGCTTGTCGCGGCCGTATTGGTGTCTGTGGTGAACGGCTTGGCAGGGCAGCACTGGACCGGAGTAGGGGAGCGTGTCGTATCATGGTCTGAACGCTTTCCCGCTGACCGTGTGAGGCTCGGCGTGCGAGACGAAGGCGTATACCGTGTGACCGTGGCAGAGATCGCGAAGGCGTCGGGCGAACGTGAGCGCACGGTACGCAGTGCGCTGGCGGTCGGCGGTTTATCCTTAAGTTGCCGTAAACGCCCCGTCGCATGGATGACGGATGGTGAGGCTTTATATTTTTACGGTGTGCCGACAGAGGAGCTATTTGCCCCAGAAAATGTTTACTGGCTCGCTTTCGGACACGGTGTTTTGATGAAAACGGCTGGAGCAGCGCCTGTGAGCCATTCTTCAACAAATGGGTGGTTCATGTTTTCCAAGTCTTATCGTCCGGCCTTTCTTGCGCCCTACGACCCACGTGACCGGCGCAGCTCAGCTGGCACGCTCACCAATGTTCTCAACTTCGGCGAGTGGGTGCCTGCCTCAGCATCAGAAAGTGTCCGCACGCAAAGCCGGACCCTCCTTATGCCGGGGTATTGTGTGGCCGCTGCGACCGGGCTTAACGTGCGCGTCTCGCTTGCCTCCTATCGCGAGTTCACCACGCCGGATCAACACGTCTGCGAAATTCTGATCAACGGCACCAGTTGCGGAACGCGCAGCTGGTCGGGTGAACAGGCTGTGACCTTTGACTACGCGGTTCCGGCGGGCGTGGCGAAAGAGGAATCGGTTCTGCTGTCCGTGCGAAATGCGTGGGGTACAGCGGCCGTTTCGGATTTCATGCTGGTGGATGTGGTCGTGACGTATCCACGTGTCTATAAGGCTGATATCCAGGCCTTAATCTGTTCAGGTGGCACAGAGCCGACGGTGGCTGTTGACGGACTTCTGACAGATAACCCCTGCGTTTGGCATATCGCCGATCCGGAAACGCCCACGCTTCTCTTAGAGACATCGGTTCGGCTGGATACGAATGGAATGTGGCGTGCGGCGTTCGCCTGCGGAGGTGCCACAGAACGCTATGCCGTGTTCGATGCCGCATCGGGGCGCTGTTTCGAGCCGGCGGTGAGTGGTGTGCGCGACACGGACTGGTCTGCCCCCGAAGCGATGCCGGAACTGGCGATCGTCATTCCCCCGCAGCGGTGGATCGACGGCTTTGCCACAGCTGTGAAGCCTTTGTCGGATTTCAGGAATGCGCAAGGACTCAAGACGCGTGTAATCGACGCGGAGTCACTTTACAATGCCTTCACGGATGGGCTGGTGAACCCAGAGGCCTTCCGGAGGTTCTGCTCGGCTGGCATGAAAAGTGGAGCCGAGCGATCCTTGCGCTACCTGCTCTTTGCCGGGCATGGTGGGAGCGACTATAAGCTAGAGGTGTTCCGGCTCAACGAATCGCCACTCTACCCTGCTTTGTTCCCGCTGTATTTGATCTCGCAAGTTGAAGGTTCGGCTTCGGCCGCATTGATGTTGCCAAACGACCAAGGGCTAGGCGATGCGACGGGGGGAGCTGTGCCGGAAGTCGCGGTCGGGCGTTTCATCGCCCGTAACGCCAATGAATTGACGGCCATGGTCAACAAAACCATCCGCTACGAACTAACCGCGACATGGAAACAGAAGGCGGTTGTCGCGGCAGACTGGCAGAACACCGGCGAAATGTATGCAAACTTTGTGGGTATCGCAGGGGGCGCCGCTGCACAGATCAGCCAGGTGGACTGGGTGCCAGAGACCTTTTTCCCTGCCACCGACCAGAGTTATTTGGGCTCGCTTTGGAAAGACACGTACTATGAGACGGGCGTGCATTACGAATTGAACGAAGGCGCAGGCTTTTTTTATTTTACAGGGCACTCGAGCGATACGATCGCGGGTAATTCTGGACTAAACAAGCTTTTCAACGCAACAACGTTGCAGCAGGGAACTTGGCCTTTCGCGCCGGTGGCCTTGCTTCTGGGCTGCCGCATGGGTCGGTGGACACTGCTTGACCTGAGGACGCAAGTGCAGTCCATCGCCGAAGCCGGCGTGCGTAATCCGTCCTCTGGCTTTGCGGCGGTGGTGTCTGCGGCGGGATACATGACGACGCCGGAGGCGGCTGTTTTTTCAGATGCGTTTTGTTCTCGGATTGCGGCAGGGGCATTGCGGTTGGGCGATGCGTGGCAAGGTGCGTTCGCTGCATTGGGCGACGGCATGTCCGCAAAGTTACGGCATATGACCATGCTGGGCGATCCTTCGATCTTTATTCGCCCGGGACGTACGGCACGAGGCTCACCGACAGCATGGCTTCTCGAACAAGGGTTGACGGATGATGCTTACGCGGACCTCACGGATCCGGACCATGACGGTTTCCCCACCTGGCAAGAGGTAATGGCCGGGACAAGCCACATGAGTCGTGGGCTTCGCATCCGGTCCCTGTCGCTTGTAGGAACATCCGGTGTGGCAGGTGACGCACCGGCTTTCGGACTTTCATTTGAGCCGATTGCCGGGGTGACGTATCGCATCATGACAAGCCCAGATCTCAGAGAGGACACTTGGGTTCAAGCGCCTTGGCGCACGGTCAAAGGAGACGCCTGGTCCTGGTCCGCCATATCTGGAGACTGGCCGATAAAATCGGTTGAGGTACCATTTGTGCCCGAAGAGGGCCAGCGTTTCTACAGAATCGAGTTGTACCGTACGCCGTAGCAGGGCGGATGCCCAAATGGGAGACGACAGCGCTTATGGACCATAAACAGTATCGCCGAGCAGACGACGTCGTGCTGAGGACCATTGCCGGGGAGCATTTTTTGATTGTGCTTCATGCAGGCGAGTCGAAGATGTTCTGCCTTAATGGGACGGCTCTTTGGTTCTGGAGAAAACTGGAAAGCCCTGCAACGAAAGCGGGACTGCTCGTTGCGATGCTCAAAGAGTATGATGTGGATGAAGTGTCTGCCGAGCACGAAATCAACCGTTTTCTTATGCATCTTTCCGAAAAGAAGCTGGTTCAAATGGTCGCCCCTGATAAGGCTTTGACAAGCTCTGAGCCTTCCTGATGGTTGTTTGGCGAATAGCGCGACAGGCAGGTGTGTACGGGTTTGCGGGCACACCCGGTTTCTGATAAACTATTTCTCGGATGTTGGACTAAACAATGAAATGTGAAATGTGTCATGAAGCTGATGCCGCGACGGTTATCCGTAAATCTGTTGCGGACGAAATGCAGGAATTCTTTGTCTGTCAGGACTGTGCCGATAAAGAGGTGCACCGTGAAACGCCTCATGTGTCGCCCCCGATTCCGTCACTTGGTGAGACAAATGGGGGTGCCGGTGTGCCCCTGATGGGCATGGTTCTGGATGCCGCGTTCGAAATCGTGGGGCGGTCTCTGAACCTTAAGGAGCCTGCATGTCCGGTATGCGGGATACTCCGCGACGAGTACCGCAAACGGTCTCGTCTGGGGTGTCCGGCTTGCTACGAGGCCTTTTCCAAGGAACTGGACACCGCAATAGTTGATTTGCACCGTGCGACGCAACATACGGGGAAAACGCCTGAAAAAGCCAGAGCCGCATGGCACCGGCAACAGCTTGCGAGTGCGCTGGAAGATGCTGTAAAGGGACAGCGGTATGAAGAGGCGATCGCGCTGCGTGACCAACTCAGTATACTGAATGGGAGCGAGACAGCAAAAGGAGGTTCGCCACAATGAGGATGACACCTGATGTGGACGCGCCTTCGAAAAGGACTCGGAGTGTGCCAACTGGCGACATTGCGATGAGCTGTCGTGTGCGGTTGGCACGCAACCTCGAGGACGAGCGTTTCCCGGATTGGGCAACCGAGCGTGACCGCGACCGTGTTTTTGCAAAAGTTCGCTCTGCGCTGGCGGCTGAAAAAACCGGGCTAACCTTGAAGCCGGTTACTTCGTTTGCCGAACAGCATCTCAATATGCTGCGCGAATCGCACTTAATCAGCAAGGATTTGCTGGAGCGTGCGGCTGGCGGTGGCATTGCCTATGCCGAGAAAAGTCCGGTGTGTGTCATGGTCAATGAAGAGGATCACCTGCGCATTCAGGGATTTTCAGACGGACTCGATATGCGGTCGGCTTGGAGACGAGCCGATGCGCTCGACACGCTTTTGGAAAGGCACCTCAATTATGCTTGGTCACCGCGCTTGGGATACCTGACTGCGTGCCCCAGCAACGTGGGAACCGGTTTGCGGGCAGGCACGATGCTGCACTTGCTCGGGTTGCGGTTGTTGGGCGAGATCGAGGCCGTAGTGCGTGGATTGGAGCGGATGCGGCTGCTGGTGCGAGGGATTGGCGGCGAGGGATCTGAAGCGGCAGGACAGATTTACCAGATTTCTAACATGGATACGCTCGGTGTCGATGAAGAAGCGATTGTTCTCCGCGTGATGCGTATCAGCGAAGAAGTGGTCCGCCAAGAATACAATGCCCGCGTGCGATTGATCCAAGAGTCGCCCCTGGTGCTGGTTGATTGTTTGGCCCGATCGTTGTGCGTGTTGCAGAACGCGCGGTTGTTGTCGACGGTGGAAGCCTTGGAGTTTTTGTCGGCGATGCGTTTAGGCGCGTCGCTAGGGCTTTTCACGCGTCTGAAGGTACAGGAAGTGGACAAACTGATCTTGCTGATGCAGCCCGGACACATGCAAATTGGGATGGATGCTGCATTGATGTCGGATGAGCGCGACGAGATGCGAGCTGGGCTCTTGAGCCGCAAGTTGGCAAATGTGAAGCTGAAATGTTGAGGTCATAATGAACGGATTTGGGAATTTTACGGCACGCGCTCAGCGCGCGATTCAACTGGCGGCCCGTGAGGCTGACCGTTTCAACCATCCTTACATTGGCACGGAGCATCTGTTGTTGGGATTAGTGGCGTTGGGTGAAGGTGTGGCGGTTGAAGTGTTGGAAGAGCTTGGCGTGGCGTTAGACGATGTTCGCATTGCTGTTGAGCGCATGGTCGGTTTTGGAGGAGAAACCAAGACCAAAGGCGAGTTGCCCTACACGCCACGCACCAAGAAAGTGCTGCAATTGGCGGTCGCCGAGGCGCACGCCATGCAGCAACAACTGGCGGGAACCGAGCACCTTTTGCTGGCGCTGCTGCGCGAAGGGGAAGGTGTGGCCGCACAGGTTTTACAGTCGCTGAATGTGCGGCTGGACGAGTTGGTGGATGGTATCCGGCGCTGTCTTGAAGGGATGGAAGAGGACTCCGGGTACAGTGAGGAATCTCCCGATGAAACTGGGCCTGACGGAATTCCCTTTGGCGGGCAGCAGGATGCGGTGCCGGCACGGCAGTTGGGTGATGCCGAAAAGAAAGGTGCCGGGGGAAAAGACCGTCCCAAAACACCTGCGCTCAATGCTTTCGGGCGTGATTTGACAGAGCTTGCCAAAAAGGGCGAGTTGGATCCGGTGGTGGGGCGTAAGAGTGAGTTGGAGCGCGTGATCCAGATCCTGTGCCGACGCTCAAAAAACAATGCGGCGCTGCTGGGGGAGGCCGGTGTTGGAAAGACAGCGGTGGTGGAAGGTTTGGCGCAGTCGATTATCATGGGCGATGTGCCCGAGCGCATGCGCGATAAACGTGTGATCGCACTGGACATGGCACTTCTTGTGGCGGGCACGAAATACCGCGGCCAATTTGAGGAACGCATCAAGGCGGTGGTCGACGAAATCCGGCGTGAAAAGAACATCGTGTTGTTCTTGGATGAGCTGCACACCATTGTCGGCGCGGGTGGGGCTGAGGGTGCTATGGACGCTGCGAACATCATCAAGCCTGCCTTGGCGCGCGGGGAGTTGCAGTGCATCGGCGCGACTACGCTGAATGAGTATCGCCAGCACATCGAGAAGGATGCGGCGTTGGAGCGGCGGTTTCAGACCGTGCGGGTGGACGAGCCGACGATTGAAGAAACGATTGCGATCCTAAAAGGCCTCGCGCCTCGGTATGAGGCACACCACAATGTGCTCTACGAGGCCGCAGCGCTTGAGGCGGCTGCAAAACTGACGGCGCGCTACCAGCCTGGACGGCAGTTGCCAGATAAGGCGATCGACGCGATCGACGAGTCGGGTGCGCGTGTGCGAATGCGGGTGGCGGTACGGCCACCCGACGTGCGCGAGTACGAGCAACGTATCCGCGAACTCGGGCAGAAGAAAGATGTGGCGATCCGCGATCAGCATTTTGAGGAGGCGGCGTCGTTGCGTGATGAGGAGCGCAAGGCTAAACAGGACCTTGAATCCATCGTCTCCACATGGAAAGCCGACCATGCGGAGAAGGCCTTGCCGGTGACGACGGATGATGTGACCGAGACGGTGGCGCATATCACGGGCGTGCCGATCAAACGTATGAGTCAGACCGAACTGGCGAGCATGCTCAACATCGAAAAAGATTTGCAAGAGGCGGTGGTCGGACAGTTGCCGGCGATCCAGGCGGTGGCGCGTGCTTTGCGTCGTTCGAAAGCGGATCTCAAAGATCCCAAGCGGCCGATCGGGTCGTTTATTTTCCTTGGGCCCACAGGAGTAGGTAAAACCCTGTTGGCCAAGGCGCTGGCTGAAAAGATGTTCGGGGACAGCAAGGCCTTGATCCAGATTGACATGTCGGAATACATGGAGAAATTTACGGTTTCACGCCTGATCGGATCGCCGCCGGGGTATATCGGACACGAAGAGGGAGGGCAACTCACCGAGCGCGTCAGGCGGCGTCCCTATAGCGTTGTTCTTTTCGACGAGGTCGAAAAAGCTCATCCCGACGTGATGCACATGCTATTGCAGATACTGGAAGAAGGTCGGCTCACAGACAGTCTTGGCCGGCAAGTGGATTTCCGGAACACCGTGGTGATCCTGACTTCCAATCTCGGTTTCGACTACGCAAAGCAGGGGCAGGGGCTCGGTTTTGTCCGCGAGAGTGGCGCGAATGATTATGGGCGGTTGCGCGACCAGATGATCAATGCCGCGAAGCTGGTGTTTAAGCCGGAATTGCTCAACCGTTTCGACGATCTGATCGTTTTTAAAAAGCTGGATAAGGCGGATGTGGTTCAGATTCTAGGTATCGAGCTGGCTAAGGTGCGGCAACGGCTGGAAGCGAAGTCGATCCGGCTGGAATTGAACGATCAGGCAACGGAGTTTCTGGTCAATAAAGGATTCGACTCCGCATTAGGTGCGCGTCCGTTGCGACGCGCGGTGGAGCGTTTTCTGGAAGACACATTGGCCGAAGAACTTTTGCGCGGCATGCTGACCGAAGGCGTGATTGAGGCGAGTGTAGGGGAAGACAATCAGGGGTTAGTCTTCCGGATGCGGGGCGAGTTGTCTTTACGTACACAGCAGGCTGAAATGTTGTCGAAAGAGGAAACAAAGGTGCCCGAAGGTGTCCCGCAGGTCAAGAAGCCGGTCACGAGATCGGGTAAGAAGCGCAGCACGAGTAATCCATAGTAAGGGATTGGTTAGGCGGGAGCTTTGCCCGTGGTTGCGTTCTGAATGGAGACCTACGGGTTGATACGCGTACCCATTAAGGGTTGCATCTGCGAGGGTCCCACGATGAGAAAACTTGCTGCGGTTGGTTTGGTCTGTCTGGCGGGTGTCGCCTGTGGACATACTGTGCTCGTTGAGGCCGAGGCATTCTCGCAACGTGGCGGGTGGGTCGTTGACCAGCAATCGGCGGGAGTGATGGGCTCCTCCTATCTGATGGCGCATGGTCTAGGAATTCCCGTTGCTGATGCTGTCACAGAAATTCCTGTGCCCGTATCTGGGACATACCGGGTTTGGGTACGTACGCACAACTGGGTGGCTCGCTGGTCTTCACATGAGGCACCGGGAAAGTTCAAGCTGAGCGTAAACGGCCAGCCGCTCGATATGGTTTTCGGGGTAGAAGGAGACTCTTGGCATTGGCAGTCTGGTGGCGCGGTCAAGATTCCTGGTGGCATAGTGTCATTGGCACTGCAGGACTTGACTGGTTTCAACGGCAGGTGCGATGCTGTATTGCTGTCCTCGGACACCTCTTTGACACCGCCGGATGGCGGCGAAGCGCTGTCGCTATTCCGACGTCAGATTCGCGGCCCTTCTTCCGGTCCTGCCGACATGGGTTATTTTGATTTGGTTGTTATAGGGGGGGGAATAGCTGGCTGCTGTGCGGCGGTGAGTGCCGCGCGTTTGGGATGCAAAGTTGCGCTGATCCAAGACCGCCCCGTGCTGGGAGGCAACAACAGTTCAGAGGTCCGCGTCGGTTTGTCGGGGAAAATCCATCAACAGCCGTATCCTCGGTTAGGCGATTTGGTCGATGAGATAGGCCCTGTCGGTTACTGGAATCTGAGAGACGCCAAACAGAATCCGGAGGATGCCCGTAGCCGGGAAGTGCTGAACATCATTCAAAGAAATCCCGAAAAGTTACAGCACAATGCCGGCCCTGCCACAAACTACGGAGACGAAAAGAAACGTCATGTGGTCGAGGCGGAAAGCTCTCTGACGCTGTTTCTAAACACGCAGGCAATCGCCGTAAGCAAAGAGATGAAGACCCTGATCGCTGTAATCGGACGAAACATCCTGACGGGAGACGAGCAGCTTTTCCGCGGGGCGTTATTTGCCGATTGTACGGGCGATGGTGTGTTGGGCTTTCTGTCGGGAGCTGATTTCAGGATGGGACGCGAGTCGCGCCGTGAGACGGGAGAAGAACTCGCTCCAGATGAGCCGGACCAACAAGTGATGGGGGTGTCGCTCCAATGGTATGCCGAGACCGCTGAAAAACCGTCGTCGTTTCCAGATTGTCCCTGGGCGCTCGCATTCACGGACGAGACTGCAAAACCCCTGCTGCGCGGTGATTGGGACTGGGAGACGGGAATGGACAAGAACCAAATAACCGATTCGGAGCAGATTCGAGATCATGCGTTGCGCGCCACTTTCGGTCATTGGGCGTTTTTGAAGAACAGCGCACACCATAAGAAGGAATTCGCCTGTCGGAGGTTGGCGTGGGTCTCCTATATCGGCGGGAAACGCGAGAGCCGAAGATTGCTCGGAGACGTGATATTGTGTCAGCAGGACATCGAAGCGAGACGACCTTTCCCAGATGCCTGCGTAACAACCACATGGGGGATGGACCTCCACTACCCGCATCCCGAAAACCTCAAGCATTTTCCGGGGCAGGCGTTCCGTTCCATCGCTGAAATCAGAGACATCAAGCCCTATGCCATTCCCTTCCGGTGTCTCTACAGCCGGAATGTGAACAACCTGATGATGGCTGGCCGTGACATCAGTGTGACGCATGTGGCACTGGGGTCCGTTCGTGTCATGCGCACCACCGGGATGATGGGAGAGGTCGTCGGCATGGCCGCTGCGCTTTGTGCCAAATACAAGATACAGCCCCGAGATATCTTCAGTGGACATCTTGATGAACTGAAGGAAGCGATGCGCAAAGGGGTCGGTCACCCACCGAGCGACAAAACTGTGCCATGAAGACAACTCATAAGACCCCTCGTTTCTGTCTGGAAGTCGCGCCTGCACCTTGCGTGTTGGTTCTCTTTGGCGGCACAGGCGACCTCGCGCGCCGCAAGCTTATACCCTCCCTTTTTCAACTCCACGCGCGCGAGCTCTTGCATGCCACCTCGCGGATTGTGGGGTGCGGCCGTTCCGCTTACGATGACACCTCGTTCCGTGCGCTGGCCGCCACCGCGTTACCGTCTGAAAGTCCGGAAGACCGTCATGCTTTTCTTGAGCGCATCAGCTATGTGCAAGCGGCAGAGACCGATCCCTCGTCGTTCATCCGGCTGGCTGCGCACCTTGATGCTTTCGACAAACTTGAAACGCCGGCACCTTTCAATCGCCTCTACTACCTCGCCGTCCCGCCTTCGTCCTATCAGCCCATCATTGCCCGTCTTGCGGGTGCAGGACTTCTCAAGGAGCGCGATGCCGACGGCGCGTGGCGACACCTGCTGCTTGAGAAACCGTTCGGCTCAGACACCGCGTCCGCCACAGCACTTGATGCTTTCCTCCAGAAGTACGTCCGCGAAGATCAAATATTCCGTATCGATCATTATTTAGGCAAGGATACGGTTCAGAATATTCTCATTCTTCGCTTTGCGAACATCCTGTTTGAACCGGTCTGGAAGGCGCAGTACATTGATCACGTGCAGATCACGGTCGCCGAAACACTCGGCGTGGAGCACCGTGCGGGGTACTATGAGCACGCAGGCCTCTTGCGTGACATGTTTCAAAATCATCTGCTTGAGATGTTAGCGCTCATCAGCATGGAACCGCCGGCAACTTTTACCGCAGAGGCCATTCATGCGGAAAAGCTCGCCTTGATTCGAGCCATCCGTGCCTTTCCCGTCGATGCGCTCCACACGTGCGTCGTTCGCGGCCAATACGTCGCGGGCAATGATCAACTCGGTTACCGTCAGGAGCAGGGGGTTAACCCGTTGTCGACGATTGAGACCTTTGCCGCCATGAGGCTCTGGATCGACACGCCGCGATGGAAAGGCGTTCCCTTTTATTTGCGCTCGGGCAAACGTCTTTCAGATCGCACCAGTACAATCACGCTGGTCTTTAAGCCATCTCCATACACGCTATTCGGTGAGGCCGCTCCCGATTCCCTCGTGCTGAAAGTCCAGCCCGACGAGGGCATGCGTCTTCATTTGCAAGCCAAACGCCCGGGCCCGAAGCTGTGCATGGGGGAGTTGCCGCTCGCCTTCAACTATGCGGACCTCGGCGACGAGCTGGATGCGCCTGACGCTTACGCCCGATTGCTGCTGGACGCCATGTTGCATGACCATACCTTGTTTGTGCGCAATGAGACCATCGCGGCGGCTTGGCAGCTTTTCACACCACTACTCGACGCGTGGCGCGATCAACCAGACGCATGTTTGTTACACACCTATCCGGCTGGTTCCAACGGACCGACTGCGGCAGATGACCTCCTCGCCCGTGACGGCCGCGCGTGGTGTCCGTTCACATGAGCCCGGTGGGCAGAGCCCGTGCGCAACCAAAACTCCCGTGGGTGTTGGATTGTCCAGCCCCGGAAAATCGGGTATAGTACCGCCCATGATACGCACTGGAATAGGTTACGATTCCCACCGGTTGGTTGAGGGAAGACCTTTGGTACTGGGTGGCATCGAGATTCCGCATGAGCGTGGTCTCCAGGGGCACTCGGATGCCGACGTGTTAATTCATGCGCTCTGTGATGCCCTCTTAGGTGCCGTGGCCGATGGAGACATCGGTCAACATTTCTCTGACAAAGACCCGCAATGGAAGAATGCGGACAGCACGGTGTTGCTGGGGCGGGTCGTCGAACGCTTGGCACGAGCCAGGTGGCGTATTCTGAACACCGACGCAACCGTAGTCACCGAGGCTCCCAAGCTTTCGCCTTATATTCCGGCAATGCGCACACGGCTGGCGGAGGTACTGTGTGTGGATGTTTCCTGCGTTTCCATCAAAGCCAAGACCAATGAGGGAATGGATGCCATCGGACGTCGCGAAGGTATGAGCGCTATGGCGGTGGCGACTGTGACGCAGCAACCGAGTGACTAAAGCTCTTGCGGAGAAAAGATGATGCAGATTTTCAACAGTCTGACGCGTATTAAAGAAAAACTGACCCCGATTGAACCCGGACACGTGAAGATGTACACATGTGGCCCGACCGTCTATAATTTCGCTCACATCGGAAACTTTCGAGCATACACCTTTGAGGATATCCTCAGACGTGTGATGTTGTTTAACGGATTTCGTGTAACACAGGTAATGAATCTGACCGATGTTGATGATAAGACGATTCGTGGTTCAAAGGCTGCGGGTGTGCCGCTCAAGGCTTTTACCGCACCTTTTTCCAGCGCCTTCTTCGACGATCTAAAG
>Ga0075012_10001604_pt1 | contig 22800 bp, 20 predicted proteins | sample All_14_2_FD_71474 | JGI IMG/M metagenome (GOLD analysis project Ga0075012, IMG submission 71474) | Freshwater microbial communities in response to fracking from Pennsylvania, USA - Allegheny Zone_MetaG_DW_15 | ecosystem: Environmental > Aquatic > Deep subsurface > Groundwater > Drilled...
GACCCGCTGATTAAGAGAACCCGTTCCCGGGTTTTCCGATTGCCGCCGAACACCGCCGGGCGTGCGATCCAACCAATTGAAGTCATTGACATTTTTCGTGTCGCTGCGCACCGTTTCGCACGTTTTCGCAGGCGCCCGATGCTGACTTCCGCAGAAGAGTTCACCGTTCTAACGCCGTTCTAAAGGCCCCCGAAAGCACCGTTCTAATGGCCAAAAAGTTAGCAACATGCCGGATCTCAGACTGCCCCTCACGGACAAGAATCTGATCGGCCTCCCGTTCGCTCGAACGGGTCAATATCGAGCCCGGGACACGGATCTGGGCGGCTTCTTCGTGCTCATCGGAAGCCAGACCAAGAGCTTCATGATCCAGGCTGATCTGCGCCTGGACGGCGTCCGGCACAGTGTCCGGATGAAGGTCGCGGAAGTCGGAGAATTATCATCCCGGGACGCTCGCGCGAAGGCCAAGGCGCTGCTCGGGCGGATCGCCGACGGCGACGATCCCCGGCCGCCCCGCAAAGCGCCGCCCAGCCTGCCCGAGCCGTCCACGCACATTCCGACCTTGCGGGAAGCCTGGGGGCGTTTTCGGGTGTCCCACCTGGAGCGCAAGGGGCGCAGTGGAGCCACCGTCCGCATCTACAAGGACCATTTAGAACGGTTGTTTGCGGACTGGCTGGACTGGCCACTGTCCAAAATCGGCGATGAACCGCGGCTGCTGGCCGATCGACATGACCAGATCTCGAAAGATAACGGACCGGCCATCGCCAACGGCGCGATGCGCAGCTTCCGGGCCGTCTACAACCATGCGCGCAAGACCTGCCGTGCGCTCCCTGCGGAGAACCCATCGCTCGCGATCGACTGGAACCCGGAGAAGCGAAAGGACACCGCCATGGGGGTGGCGGACCTGCCGGCCTGGTTCGCGCAGCTGGCGCAGATCCCCAATCCGATCCGGCGCGAGTTCCACCTGCTGATGCTGCTGTCCGGTTGCCGGCCCGAGGCGCTCAAGAACGTCCGCGTCGAAGACCTGAACCTGCGCGAGCGGCTGATGCATATCCGCAGCCCGAAGGGCGGGACCGACAAGGCCTTCGACATCCCCCTGTCGCGGGCCATGCTGGAGTGCATCTTCCGCCTCCGTCGCATCGGGCCGGTCATCTATCCGCAGAGCGGACAGGTCTGGCTCTTCCCGAGCGACAGTCCGAGCGGCCACATGGAGGAGCACAAGGAGAAGCGCACCGTCCTCAGCCATTGGGGCAACGATCTGCGCCAGACCTATCGGACCCTGGCGCAGGCGGCGGAGATTTCGGAGGTCGATATGCACCTGCTGATGAACCACGCGCTCCCCGGCGTGAACCCCGGCTACATCACCCGCTCCAAGCTGATGCGGGACCACCTGAGGAGCGCGCAGGAGAAGCTCTCGGTGTTCCTGCTGGGCGGGATCGTCGGGCGGGGGAAGACGGCGCCTCCAGACCTGACCCGTTGGCTGAACAGCACTAGTCGGACCCTGCTGGACGATCTGATGGCGGTGGATCCGGACGTGGCTCGCCTGAAGGCGGGGCCCCGGGCGGCGATGCGAAGACTGGAAGTGCAGGCGGCCCGCGTCGCCGTTCATGCGCTGCCGGGTGTGCTGATCGATGCGCCCAGCCGACGGCCTCGACGACAGGCGGCGGGACACGGCCGGTCGTGACTCGATGCCGTCTTGCCCAATCTCCCCTCGTCGCAGACCAGGCGCTGGCCTCCCAGTTTTCATCGGCTCCAGATCGCAGCACCGAGCGCGGCCAACGCGGTCAATAGGCTGACGAGGTCAGTCACGACCGGTATCCAGTTTCGGGTTTTGCGTTTCATGGGACGGGTCCTTCCTCCAAGGACTCTTGCCCCACAGCGACGTGGCGGGGAGGGGGCGACCATCGCTAACCCCCTCCAATCTTTTGGGCTTAGCGGTGCTAACCCCCCTCGGACGCCGCTGCCCTCGCCTGGGCGACCGCGCCGGGGTGCGGTCGATAGCCACCACGCTCCACTTTCTGGAAGTAGGGGGCGATACCTTTCTCGATGGACCTGATATCGACCAAGCCGCGAAGCGCGGCGACCTTCTCGGCACACTTCCGGCGGTTGATGTCCGGCGTCTCGGCGATGACCAGGAGTGCAATCCGGCGGGTTTCCTCACCGCCCTTGCGAGACTTTCTGGCGTTCCGCCGATTGCTGTCGAGAATCTCCGCATGTCGGGCCGCCAGCGGCAAGACGTGTTCGCGCGCTTCCGCGCGACCCATCAGATAGCCGAACACCGCCGCCGCCTCTTCGACGTGCTCGCCCTCAGCCGCCCAAAGCGCATCGAGCGCTTTGCGATAGAGGGGGTCGATATCCGTTGCGATCTTCGGCCAATCCTTGGGGGAGTCGGCGAGGGTGATGTCCTCGATGTCTTCGATCCCGATCGCCGTGCAAAGGCGTGCATAGAGTGCCCGCCGCGCAAACAGATAGTTGCCGCGAGCGAGAGGCGTCATCACATCGGCAACGCCCCGGAACTCCCAAGCCTGGCCAACAGCCCTCTGCCGTCCCGAGGGGCGCCGCACCACGAGATGGGCCCACCGGCTCTCTTGATGGTGCGGATGATCGAGGCTGCCATGGTCAGCTTTGACCGGCAGGCTCTGGACCCGGTCGATCAGTAAGGTGTCGCCCTCGAGAACCTCCGCCGTATCGCCACGATTGTCTTGGATCCGACGCTCGATGTCGTCGCTCCACGGGAACAGAAGACGCGGAGTGTGGGTCTCAAGATGATGCGGCGACCCGATCAGCGCCGTCGGCTGCCACGCGTTGCGATCCAGGTCGGGATGGCGGAGATCGAAATGGACGCCCTCGATCTCCATGGCTTCGTTGTCGCGACAGGCGTGGGCGAGGAGGTACGCCCGATACAGAGGATCATAGGCCATGGTTCGCTCCAGGCGCTCAGCCGATTAGCGTCTCGATCTCCTTCTCGATCACCAACGCCTGGACCTCGCTGTAAAGATCCACTTCGGAGGCGGGCGCCGAGATCGAGATCGCCAGGGCGTAACGCCCCTTGTCGCTCCGGCGTTGTTGGCCGAGGTGAGACTTCCACCACCCGCCGACCGGATGCACCGCGATCAGATCGTGATGCGCCAGCTCCGACGCCTTGCCGCGCCAGAGATCGCAGTGCAGCGACCCAGCCTGCACCGCTTTGGGGCCCAGCAGCCAGCATGACCGTTCGCCCGGCGCGTCCTCGTCGTCGAGGCCGCCTTCAAGCGCCGCGATCTGGGCCTCGTCTTGAAGCCGGCTCAGTCGGCCCTTGAACTGGAGGTCGGTCTCGCTGCGCTTCTTCATCGCGAAGCGGAGGCCGAACGAGCGATAGGTCTCTGGCCGGGTGGCGGCCTTGCCGCTCAGATTGGGTTCGACGAAATAGGACAGGGTGACCCGCATGATGACGGACTGGTCGCCGAGTGCGGCCAAGGCGGCATGAGGCCAAGGCAGGTCGTAGAAGTGGACCTCGTTGAAGACGGCGCCTTGGTTGTTGGCGCCCGCCGCATAGGGCTGGATCTCGGCTTGGGCGATAAGCGTCAGTTCATTGCGCGCCGAGCGCGTCGCGATGTCGAAGTCCGGCGTGCCGTAGCCGACGCGGCGCAGGAGCTGCTGAATGTCGCCCTTGCTGATCGTCGTGCGCCAACTGGCGCCGCGGCCAATCAACTGGCGGCGGATCGGCTCGGGCCATCGCGCGGCGTGCACCATCAGCGCGCGATAGGTCTCGGGCCAGAGTCCGGGAACCTCCGCCTTTAGCCGACCGAGGAAATGACTACCGACGGCGACCGCGGCGCTCGTGGCCCAGAAGGGCGCGAGGGGCTCGTTGCCGACGTCCCGGCCGGCGGCCAGCAGCGAAAGGGCCGGATGCCAGTCGCACCAGTCCGCAGCGTCGACGGTCATGTTGCCGGCCTCGAACAGAACCTCAGGCTTCATCGGCAAAAGGTCGGTCGGAAGTCCCACGGTGTCCGTGCTGTAGGGACTGACCGTGTTGGCCTCGGCGATCGGCCGGAGACCGGCGGCGCCGGCATCCACGGTCGTCTTCCCTGTGATCCCGCCGACGGTGAGGGCGTTCCAAGCCTGGGCCGGATCCTCGATCCGCGCGCCGGCCTCGATCTCGCCCCGCGAGCCGCCGATCACATTGCCCGCCGCGATGAGAACCAGGCGCTTGGGCGTCTGCGCGGCGGCGACCCCGCGAGGGCGTTCGCCGACCATGGACCCGGCGGCGGCCTGGTCGATTGCGCCGCTCCAGCTGGACGGCCGCGTCGGTGGATTCCGGGCCGTGGAGGAGGCTAGGCAGAACGATCGATCCAGACCTGGCCGGTCGATCTCGATCAGCGAGATGGCGGCTTGGGTCACAGACCCATAGCTGTGGACATCCGTGGGAACTGCGCCCGGTGGCGCCAGCAGTTTGACCGACTCCACGCCGTGGCTGAGCTGTACGACCCGGAGGTCGTTCATAGGGATTTCGAGATCACCAAAAAGCGACAGGCTCGCCAGCCCGGTCCCGTGGCCTGTATCTCCCGCATGATCGTCCGAGCCCCATCGGGCGTCGACGGCCGTGGCGTGAACCAGGCCGGGCGCGATCAGGGGGTGGGCTGCCGATACGCCCGTGTCCAGGATGCAGATCGTCGGCGCATCGGCAGAGGGCGCCAGGGTGCGCGCGGCGAGATCGGCGACGAAATCATGCTGATTGGCCGGCCCCGCCTTGAGCGTCAGGAACGGCTCGATGGTGCCGACCGACCGGCGCACCTCGGCGACCGCGCCCGGGATGCGGTTGAGGAAGGCGCGCAACGCGCCGGCCGCGCCGTGGACGAACGCTACCTCGACGTCGGGGAATTTGAGGGTGTCGGCATGGACGTCAAAGTTGGCGTTGCGCGCTTGGCTCCGAACGCCTTCGACCTTGCCGTCCCGCACCCACAGTTCCCACCAGTCGGAGGCGGGGTCGAGCGGATCGTGGTCGCCGACGAACAGATCGTCGGCGCTCGCCGCTGCGAAATTCTCGATCCGCTCGAACTGATCGAGATAAGGCCGCTCTCGATTGCCCAGGTTTTGCGCGCCGTATGCGCCAATCCGCTGTTCGAGGGCCGGACGCGCCGCATCCGGCACGAAGACGACCGCCACCTCAGATCGGTCGTCGAGGCGTGTCGTCCTCAGGACCACGAGGTCTTGGGCGGGCAGCTCGAAGGTGGCGGGCACCTTGGCCGGGCCCTGCCGGTCGGTCGCGGGCGCGCGCGTCTCGACGGAGACGATAGCGCCCGGCCGCAGGCCTGCTAGGGCGATTCGAGGATCGGGGCCCTGCAGAGGGAGGGCCGGGAGGGCCGCCGCCAGACGATCCAGCAGATGCTGTCCATGGGCGACATAGTCGTCCCGTTGGGGCGTCCTGGTCTGACGTGTGGCCGGATAGGTATAGGGGCCGGTCTCGCGAAACGCGTCGATCGTCAGATGGGCGAGGTCGTGGCGGCTGAAGTCTTCGACGGCCATCGGCTATCCGGCGTTGCTGATTCGATGATCATCGTCGGTTGTATCGATTGCGCAATCTACGAATGGAAGCGCGCGCCGACCGCCCGCCGCTCCTGAAGAACGGTCCGCACCAGATCCAACGAAACCTTGGTCTGGCCGTCAAGGATGGCATCCTTCACGGCCGAGTCAGCAGCCCGCACGACCTCGGCCTGGCTGAGCCCTTCAAGGTCCGGCTCCAGTGCCTTCAGCGCCTTGGCGTCCAGCTTGAACTTTCTGAGGCGGGCCACGAGCAGCGCCTTGGCCTCGACGATCGAAGGCAGGCCGTACTCGACGACCTCGTCGAACCGTCGGGCTAGGGCCCGATCGAGGATTTCGACATGGTTGGTCGCGGCGATGATGATGCTGTCGGTCTGGTTCGGCTCTTCCATGAAGGCCAACACCGAGTTGAGGACGCGGCGCATCTCGCCGACGTCATTGGGATCGCCGCGTCGCGCGCCGATCGCGTCAAACTCGTCGAGCAGATAAACGCCGCGGGTCTGGGCAGCTTGGTCGAAAATCAGCCGAATCTTTGAGGCGGTCTCGCCCATATAGCGGCTGAAGATCGACTCCAGCTTGACCGTGAAGAGCGGCAGGCGCAGCTCGCCGGCCAAGGCGGCGGAGGTCATGGTCTTGCCGGTCCCTGGAGGGCCGATCAGCAGGAGATGGGTCGAAGGCCGCTGGCCATGGTCGCGCAAGGCTGCGCGCTCGCGCTGCTGACGGACGATTCGCTGAAGGCGAGCGTCCATCTCCTGCGACAGCACCATGCTGGCGAGCGTCGTCTTCGGATAGCTGCTGGCGACGATGGACTGCAGTTCACCGCGTGGACGCGCCAGGGGAATAGGGGAGGCGGTTGCGTGCTGCCGAGGACCAGCGCTCCGCATACCCTGGACGGCCTTCTTCAAGGCTTCGGCGTCGGCCGGGCGTCCGGCGCGGGCTTCGGCCGCCGCCGCCGCCAAGGCGATGGACAGGAGACGTTCCTCATCACCGGCCGCATGAGAGTCCAGGAGGTCGAGGATGTGCTGAACAGACATACGACTTCCCTCCCTTCTGCGGACCATACCGACTCGGATTTAACCAAGTCTTCCCGTTCGGCGCGAGCCGGATATCCAGCCCACTTAGCACTTCTTGACGCGTCGTCGCGGCGGAAGTCGGACTACGCAATGGGATCCCTTAGGACTCGGCCAAAGCAGCAACGAGAACAAAATAGCAACATCAGCGACCGAACTCCAGTCTGAAACGGTCCGTCAAGGTTCAGGAGGTGTGACGACTCAATCATCGTCAAGTCCTAAGCGTCTGCGGTCACCCGTGTCCGATTTGGGGGGCTAAACCGATCTCGGCTCATGGCGCGCCCAGACCAAGCGCGGCGCCCTCGCAGCCACACATCCGAGACGGAGCCTGTTCTCGAATTTATCCGTTAGGAATCACTTACGGTAAGTGATGCATGACCATTCATGGATGGATGGAGCGCACTTGCCGACCCCACGCGGCGAACAATCCTTGAACTGGTCGCGGTGCATCCGCGCCACGTGCAGGAGTTGGCGGATCGCCTCCCTGTCAGTCGGCCGGCGGTGTCCCAGCACCTCAAGCTGCTGAAGGAGGCGGGCCTGGTCGTCGACCAGGCGGTCGGCACAAGACGGCTCTACCGCGCCAACCCTGCGGGTCTCGCCGCGTTGCGCGCGCAGCTCGACCGATTCTGGGGTCAGACCCTCATAAATCTCAAACAGCAGGCCGAGGCAGAGGACCAATAGCCATGAGTGCAGATACCGTTGACACATCCGTCCGCACGGAGATCACCCTCGAGGTTCCGCTCGAACGCGCCTTCAGGGTGTTCACCGAGCGCTTCGATCATATCAAGCCGCCCGAGCACAACATGCTGGCCGTCGACATCGCGCAGTCGGTTTTCGAGCCGCAGGTCGGCGGCCGCATCTACGACCGGGGCGTCGACGGTAGCGAGTGTCAGTGGGGCCGGGTGCTGACCTACGACCCGCCGACCCGCCTCGTCTTCTCGTGGGACATCAGCCCGCGCTGGCAGATCGAGACAGATCTGGCGCGCTCAAGCGAGGTGCAGGTTCGTTTCATCGCCGAGGGCGAGCGACGGACAAGAGTAGAGCTGGAGCACCGTCATCTCGACCGGCACGGCGAAGGCTGGCAGGGCCTCGCCGCCGGTGTCCGGGGCGATCAAGGCTGGCCGCTCTACCTGCAACGGCTCGCCGAAGTGTCACGCTAAGGCACCGCACCGCCACTGGGAGGGAACCGAACGTCTCACTCCATCCGGCAGAAGCAATACATGAACTGCTGAGGCGTGCCCCAAGGCGTCTCGTGCAACTCCGTGACGCTGTCCAGGAGACGGAATTTCGGCCCAAACTCGCCGTGAAGGTGTTCGGCGTCGTAGCGGACGACGTCCAGTCCGCTGCACGTCTCCGGACCCTCTGGCCCGAACGTAGCGACAATCACATGGCCGCCGCGCCTGACCGCGTGGGCGACCTGCCGAACATATGCGGCTCTGTCGTCTGCGCTCGTCAGGAAATGGAACACGGCCCGGTCGTGCCAAACATCGTAGCGAGCCGCTTCCAGCTCGACTGCCGTTATGTTGCCGGTGATCCAATGCACGGCGGCGGCGTTCGTGCCCAGCCGGGCCTTCGCCACGTCAATCGCTGCCGGGGAGATGTCGAGCACCGTGACGTCGCTGTAGCCGTGCACGACGAGATCATCGACCAGCGTTGCCTCCCCGCCGCCCACGTCAATGACCGCGCTGCCGGCGTCCGGCGCAGCGTCTGCAATGAGCCGCAGCGAAACCTCCAAGTGGGGCCGATACCAGCTTACGTCGTCCACCGCCTTGGTCTGATAGACGTTTTCCCAATGCGCCTGGGTAGTCATCGTCGCGACTCCTGAACCAAGTTCGAAAGCTAGGGATTTGCCCGTCCGAACGCCACAGGGCGTCGCCGTCGCCGCATTCGGCCTTAGGCCGGAGGGGCGATGACCAGTGCGGCGATCGGGAGCCGGCCCGACATCGGGCGACGCGTCCGAATCTCGGCGTGAACCGATCTCAGCTCGAGCGCGAAGGGTTTGTGCAGGTCGGGCGCGCTCGCGCTCGGCAGAGGCAGGGTCGTCGGAACGAAGTCGATCACCACCGAGTCCGAGCGCCGCGGCGCCAACGGCAGGGCCAGGAACCCACCCGCCTGGACGGGAACCAGCCGCAAGCGCCGTTGGCCCTGCCGGTCGTCCTGGATCAGCGTGAGCACGGCCTGCTCAAAGTCGATCCGGCACGACGCCGTCGCCCGTTCGACACTGCGGTGGATGGTCAGCCGGATCCGGAACTGGTCGAGCGTCGAAACGCCGAACTCCGCCGACGCCGCCGCTGTGAGAATGGAAACGCCCGGTCGCTCGCGGAGCCACCGCGGGATCGACCAGAGCGGTCTCGCCGTCCACGGACCCGGGACGCGCGCCCGAACGCGGTCGAGGGCCTGGCCCGTCAGGCCGGGGGCGGAGTGGAAGGTCAGGGACATCCTCGAGAGCCCAGTGGGCAGGTCATGTGCCGACGCCCCAACTAAGTCAGAGGCCAGCCCGCGACGAAAAGCGTTCATGCGGTAACCAACACGCGAATGGAAGACTGATCGACCGTCGCCAGCGCCGCTCCGCCCCCAACCTGACGAACCTCTCATCCTGCTCATCTCCGCGCCCGTGGCGCGGAGGTGTTTCGCACGTCTAGCCACTTGAAAAAGGACATGGAAGGGCTCCGCCCTCGCGCAGGCCAGGGTGAAGCGGCTCCGCCGCCGGACCGGCCGGTCTCCCCGACCTTCCGCGCCGGCGATCATGATCATCATCATCATGGACATCAGGCTTGTGCAGGCCGGGCGATCCCCCTCCGGCCGGTCCGCCCTGGCCTTTGCTACCCCGGTCTCGCCGACGGGCAGGGTTTCAGGCGCGCAGTTCGCGTGCCTGCAACCCATGCCCAAAGGAGGCAGACATGACTGCTCAATCCATCGAAACCGTCGCGATTGAGGCGACCGAGGCGACCACGCCGCAGCACGGCGCGGAGCTCATCGTGCCGTTGAACCGGCTCAAGGCCTCGCCGAAGAATGCGAGGAAGACGCCGCACAGCCCGGCGACCATCGAGGCCTTCGCCGCCTCCATCAAGGTCAAGGGGGTGTTGCAGCCGCCCGTGGTCGAGGTCGAGCGGGACGGGGAGGGCGCGCCCACGGGGAACTACCTCGTCAGCATCGGCGAGGGTCGTCGGCAGGGGCTTCGGCTTCTGGCCAAGCGCAAGGCGATCAAGCGGACCCATCCGGTCCGGGTGATCGTGGACGCCGAAAACGACGCCCATGAGATCAGCCTCGACGAGAACATGACCCGCGAGGCCATGCACCCCGCCGACCAGTTCGAGGCCTTCCAGCGGCTGGCCGTGGAAAAGAGCTATGGGCCGGAGGAGATCGGCGCCCGGTTCGGGGTGTCGGCCCATGTGGTGCGCCAGCGGCTGCGGCTGGGATCGGCGGCGCCGGAGTTGATGGCGGCTTACAGGGCGGGGACGCTCGCGCTGGACCAGCTGACCGCCTTCTGCGTCAGCGAGGATCAGGACCGCCAGCGGCAGGTGCTGGAGCAGATCGGTCCCCATACCCCGGCCTACGCCATCCGTCGCGCCATGACCGAGGCCAAGGTTCGCGTCGATGACCGGCGGGTCCGCTTCGTCGGCGTCGAAGCCTATGAGGCCGAGGGCGGCGGAGTCCTGCGTGACTTGTTCACCGAGGACGGCGGCGGCTGGTTGGAGGACGTGGTCCTTCTGGACCGGCTGGTCAGCGACAAGCTGACCGGGCTGGCCGAGGAGGCGCGCGAGCGCGAGGGCTGGAAATGGGCCGAGGTCAGCATCGACTATCCGGATGTTTCGGCGTTCGGACGGGTCTATCCGGTGGCGGTCGAACGGTCCGAAGCGGACGCTGCCGAGATCACGGTTCTGTCCGAAGAATACGACCGTCTCGTCTCGGAGACGGACGCGGCGGAGATGCTGCCGCCCGAGGTGGACGCCCGGCTGGAGGAGATCGACAAGGCCTTGCAAGCCTTCGGCCCGGACTTCGACTACGTCGCCGAGGCCAAGGCCAAGGCCGGAGTCGTGGTGATGCTGGGCCATGACGGCCTCGCCCGGTTCGAGCGGGGTCTGGTTCGGGTGGAGGATGTGGTGGTGGAACCGCCGTTGGAAGACGGCGCCGCCGAGGACGGCGAGACGGGGACTGGACCGGACGCCGGTGGTGACGCGGTGGAGGCCGAAGATGTGGGGCCGTCGCTGTCGGATCGGCTGGTCATCGACCTGACAGCCCACAAGACCATGGGGCTGCGCGACGCGGTGCAGGCCGATATGGGGGCGGCGCTGGCGACGGTGGTCCACGCCCTGGCCTTGCAGGTCTTCTACCCGACCTACGGCGTCTGGACGCCGTTGCAGCTTCGGCTGACGGTCACCGGGCTGGAGCGGCTGGCGCCGGGGGTGGGGGGCGGTCCCGCCGGGCGCCGGGTCAGCGACCGGTGCGAGGCGTGGGGCGCGCGTCTGCCCGAGCGGGCCGAAGACCTCTGGGGCGTGGTGGAAGGTCTGCCGCCGTCGGAGCAACTGGACCTGATGGCCTGCTGCGCCGGGGTCGGCCTCTACGCCGTGCGCGATCCGCACGACCGGAGGCCGGGCGCCTTGGCGCAGGCCGAGACGCTGGCGACGGCGGTCGAGCTGGACATGACCGGGACGTGGACCGCGACCGCCGCCAGCTATTTCACCCGCGTGTCCAAGGCGCGGGTGCTGGAGGCGGTGACCGAGGCCGTCAACGCCGAGGAAGCGACCCGGATCACCGGGTTGAAGAAGGGCGACATGGCCGAGGCGGCGGAACGGCTGGTCGAGGCCAAGGGCTGGCTGCCTGCGGTGCTGCGCGTTGAGCCGCCCGAAACGGAAGGCGGAGACGGCGCGGATGCGCCGGTGACCGAGGACGGCTATTCGTTCGCGGCGGAGTGATCTGAGAAGCCAGAGGTAGGCCGCGCGTCCCTTGCGGGCGCGCGGCCGCTTTGTTTCGCGCCGCCCCGGCGCTCGCGCCCCCTGCGGAGGCGCTCGCGATGCGATGGCTGCATGGTTCCCGCCATGCGGTATGACGGTGGTCCGATGCGCGCAATGATTCTCGTTCTGGTTCTCCTCGCCGCCTGCACGCCGGCGGCGCCGACCGTCATGGGCCGGGCGTCCGTGATCGACGGCGACACCCTCGAAATCCACGACCAACGCATCCGGCTGTGGGGCGTGGACGCGCCGGAAGGGCGGCAGTCGTGCGACGCCGCCGACGGCGCGGTCTACGCCTGCGGCCGACTGTCGGCCAATCGGCTCGATCAACACCTTCAGGACAAGACGGTCGCCTGTTTCGAGGAGGACACGGACCGCTATGGCCGGATGGTCGCCCGCTGCGAGGTCGATGGCGAGGACGTGGGCGCATGGCTCGTGCGGCACGGCCATGCCGTTCGCTACGCCCGCTATGCCGGGACGGCCTACCTCGCCGAGGAGGCCGCCGCGAAGCAGGACGGCGCCGGCCTCTGGTCCGGGCGGTTCACCAACCCCGAAGACTGGCGCCGCGCGCAAAGCGGCGGGCGATGAAGCCTGGCCATTCTTGCGCTGCGGCGAGATCGAACTATCTCCCTGTATAGCCTTGGAACGTTGGGCGCCCATTCCTCACCGGAGGGTCGATCACCTACCTGCCTGCCTTCATCCTGACCTTCATTGTTCAGGTCCTTCTCCGCACCGCTACCGACGCAATTCTGCGCATCAAGGGAGGAACGACCATGACCAATCTGAACACCTGGACCAAGACCAAGCTTCGTAACGTTCCGCACTGTGCGGCCGAGATCGGCCTCAACTTCACGACTGCGGTGATCGCGACCATCGACGGCCCCGGCGGACAGCGCCGGGGCCGTTCTGTTTTCCCGGCGACAACGGCGACGGCGATTCACACCTGATGGGCTGCGGCCCGCGACCAAATCTGACGTATCGCGTCTTGAAACTGGTCTCCGCCGGAGAATCGGCAGGCTAGTGGACGCATGGCGCTCATCCTCGAACTCCCGGACCTGGCGGCCACGCCCGACGATGAGATGCAGCGGCTGTTCCCGTCCTTCGACGGACGCTGGAGCCAGCAGACGCATCAGCTGCTCGCTCAGCACGGGACGGCCCTGCTGAGCCTCAACGACAACTGGGCAGGCACCCCGCAGAACTGGTTCTGTCCGGTCTGCGGCCGGCACAAGCCCGAACTGGTCCGCCTCTCGGCTCAGAACGTCCTCCTGTGCCGGCTTCACCGGCACCACGACCATCTGCGCGACTGCGGCGAGAAGACCTTGCGCCGGGGTGTCCCCGTGCTCGACGACTCCGCCGCCCGGGCGATCCAGTTCAGCGCCGTCGCGGCCTGCAAGACCTCCGCTGAGCGCTTTCACGAGCGGCTGGTCTGCGAGGACTGCAACACTGCCGACGGGCGCGCCAAAGCGCTTTTGAAGGGGGTGGTCCACCCGGACTTCAGCTTCTCGCCGTCGGAGATCGCCCGGTTCATCGTTGTGACGCCGAACAGGCCTCACGAGGTCGACGAGGCGAAGGCGAGAGCGATCTGGGATCGCGTGGCCGACGATATCGGGGACCGGCTCGCCTTCATGGGACACCTCGCCGAGCGGGTGACGGCCGGACGCCATGTGCGGGAGGGCTCGAACTATCGACCCAATGAAACGCTCGCGCTGCTGGCCGACCTTACGAAGGCCCAGACTGAGCCATCGTCCAGCGTCTACAGTTTCAGGTATGAGTTCACGGCGAGATCAACCTGCGACGACGCGGCGGGAACCTCGTCCAAACCGAAGGCCCGACGCCGCTTGCGGCTTCCGACCGAGGCAGACCTGGCTACGTTCAACGCCACCCACCCTGCGGACTCCCAGTGGTGGGCGGGCGGCCCGGACTGGACATGCGCAGGCTGCGACCGGACCCGCTTCCAGATGTTGCGTATCTCCAACGCCGGCGAATGGACCGCCGGCGCCCATCGCCGTGCGGTGCAGATCGCCGAGGACCGACCGGAGGCCTTGCATTTCCGGCATGGCTGGTATGGCGCCGGACCGACCTACCGGGGCGAGGAGACCGCCTGGATATGCAAGGACTGCCGCCAGATCATCACGGACACCAAGACGGCCGGGACCGGTCTGACCGACGACTGCCTGACGCTCGAGGATCTTCGCGCGGTGCTGACCGACGTGCGGCCCCATGAACGTCCCGATTACGACAGGACAGCCGCCGCCTTGCGCGCGGCGGAGAGCGCCGACCATGTCGACGGCGTCGCCGATCTCCATGAGCACCGGACCCGGTGTGCTGGGCCCTCGCGGATCGACGGGCGCAGTTGCGCCGCGGCGGCCTCTCCGAAACGGACGCGCGCGATTGGCTCGTGTCCGAGGTGGACGACCATCACCTGGACGCCTCGGAGTATCCGGCTCTGCTCGATTGGCGGCTGGGCGAGGCGGCGGCCTTCGCGGCGGCCTATGACCGCTATCGCTGGCCGCCGAAACGCCAGGCGCCCGCACCAGCCGCCATCAACCCCGCTTCCTGCCTGAACCGGCGGCCCTCTACATCTTGAACGGGCCAGTCTCCGCAAAGCTGGAGGGGCGCACTCCGAGCGCCGCCGCCGTCTGCAGGCGGTGACGGCGGCAGTTCATGACCGGGTGGCCATTGAACTGGAGCCAGGCGCCGTCGCGACGCTCCACCCAGCCGGAGGCGAACAGGTCGCCGGTCAGGAAGCCCGCATTGGCCGCGCCGATCCATTGTTCGGCCTCGGGGCTGGGCCAGAGGGCGACATGGACGGTCAACTCGTCGAAGCCCGCGTCATCGACATGGGCGAGCCCGGGGATGCCGTCGATCTCGAACCGGTAAACAGCGCCATGCGCGCGCGTCTTCGGGGCGGTCTTCCAGCGGTCGTCGCCGGGCCGCACGGTGAACAGGCGTTGTTCGACGCCCGCGTTCACCGCCGCGATCATGGCGTTGCGCCACGCCCGGTCGCGCGCGTTGGCGTAAGGAATTTCGTCGCCGCGCAAGGCCTGGGTCCGGATGATGTCCGGATGGTCCGGGAAGGACAGCCAGTCGAACCAGATCGGATCATCGGCCAGGTCGGACATGGACGGATCGATCCGGCCGATACGGTCGATGAAGGCCTTGTCGTCCAGAAGGACGATGTGAGGATCGTGCGGATCCTGCTCGCGCACGTAAGCAAGCAGGGCGGCGTGGCTGCCGAACCCGCACGCCGAGGCGAGAGCCTCGGTGAGATGGGCCGAACGGGCGTCGGGATAGGCGTCGGCGAGCGCGCGCTTGGTGGCGCGCAGGGCGAATTCGGTGAGAGCGATAGCGGTCATGGGGGCCGTCCTTCAAATGATCGATGTTCGCCGGTTACCCATCGACCGTGATGAAGGTCGGAGCCGTCTGGTCTTCAAATGCCCGCTTTGACCCGGCGACAAGTCAGGCGAGGCTGCCTGCGGACAGCTTGCCTGAAATCCGATCCGGCTTCAAGGATCGGCGTGTAGTCAGCGCGGCTGACGCGGCCAGAACGGGGGCGAGAGATCGAATGATCTCAGGCTGCGTCACGATCAGGGCTTGCCATACGCGGACAGCCCGCGGACGACGAAGGGCCGTCCGTCAGCGACACTCAACTGTCAGGTGCCCGAGCTCGTGGACCGGCCTCAGCCGGTCCCGCACGGTCTCGCCATCCACGCCGCCAGTTACGCTGACGATGGCGGCGTGGGCTTCCGGGCCGATCCGCCAGACGTGCAGGTCGGTGATCCGGGCGTCGCCCGGTCCCTCCACGAACTCGCGGACCTCGGCCTCGATGGCCTTGTCCGTCGTGTCCAGCAGCACGGCGGCGGTGTCGCGCATCAGGGTCCATGACCAGCGAGCGATGACAATGGCGCCGACGATACCCATCAGCGGATCCAGCCAGACCCAGCCGAGATAGCGGCCCGCGACCAGGGCGACGATGGCCAGGACCGAGGTCAGGGCGTCGGCGAGGACATGGAAATAGGCGGAGCGCAGGTTGTTGTCCCGATGGCCGCCATGGCCCTCGTGGCCATGAGGGTGATCATCGTGATGATCATGCCCGTGGTGATGGCCATGATGACCATGGTGACCACCGCCGGCCAGCAGCAGGGCACTGACCAGATTGACCGCAAGGCCCAGGACGGCGACGAGCGTCGCCTGGCCGAAGGCGACCGACCGGGGATCGAGCAGGCGGACGACCGACTCGCCGGCGATGCCCAGCGCGACGATGCCCAGCACCAGCGCCGAGGCGAAGCCCGCCAGGTCGCCGACCTTGCCGGTCCCGAAGCTGAACCGGCGATTGGCTGAATGGCGCTTGGCGTAGGCATAGGCGCCGGCCGCTACCGCCAGGGCGCCGGCATGCGTCGCCATGTGGAAGCCGTCGGCCAGCAGGGCCATGGAGCCGTAGACCAGGCCGGCGATGATCTCGCCGACCATCATCACCGCCGTCAGGCCGACGACCCACAGCGTGCGCCGCGCGCTGTCGTCGTGCGACCGGCTGAGGAAGTTGTGGTCGTGGGTCAGATGGTCGGTGGCGGCCATGTCAGGGCTTACTTCGAATAGCGGCGGATGATGGCGATCAGTTCGTCGGCGCCGCTCTGACGATCTTCGTCGCTGAGTTCAGGGTGGGCGACGTGGTGGCGCAGGTGATCCTCGACCAGCTCCTCGAGCAGCCCGCCCATTGCGCCGCGGGCCGCCGCGACCTGCTGCAGGACCTGCGAACAGCCCGCCTCGGATTCGATCGCGCGTTCGATCGCGCCCAGTTGTCCCGCGATGCGCCGGACCCGGGCGACGAGCTTCTTCTTGTTGGTGATTGTGTGCGCCATGGATACTCCCCTAGAGTACCTGGCGGTTTGGCGCCACACCAGCGCGCGTTCCACTTGGACGCGAGGCTTGCCGTTAGAGCCGCCATCAGGGAGACTCCGGCGATGAAGAAGAGTCTCGATCATCTGCCGCTGCGGAAGCAGGCGGAACTGCGCCGCGTGGTCGAGGTGGTTCGCGAGTCGTTCGAGGAGGCGATCTCCACACGTCGCGCGGCGAGGCTGAAGAACGGCAAGATCCTCAAGATCATCCTGTACGGATCGTATGCGCGCGGCGACTGGGTGCATGATCCGGTCGGCCGCTACTTCTCGGACTTCGACCTGCTGATCGTCGTCAATCATGAGGACCTGACCGACGGCGAGTTCTGGCATGACGCCGAGAACCGCCTGATGCCTCTCGGGCCGGACATCCGGACGCCCGTCAGCCTCATCGTTCACGGCCTGGACGACGTGAACGAGCAACTGGATCGCGGGCGCTACTTCTTCGCGGACATCGTGCGGGAAGGCGTCGCCCTGCACGACACGCCGGGCGCTAAGCTACACAAGCCGGCGGACTTGAAAGCGGCCGTGGCGCTTGAAGAGGCCGAGCAGCACTTCGAAAAGTGGATGTCCAGCGCCGCAGGCGCTCAAAACGTTGCGCGGCTGTCCATTGAGACGAACCAGCCCAATTGGGCCGCCTTTATGCTCCACCAGACCGCCGAGCATCTTTACCACTGCATCCTGCTGGTGGTGACGCTCTACAGCGCCAAGGCCCACAACCTCGCCTTCCTGCGCAAGAAGGGCGAGGCGATCGACGCGCGTCTGGCTGAGGCCTGGCCGCGCGAGACCAAGTTCGAGCGGCGCTGCTTCGAGCTGCTGCGCGAAGCCTACGTCAAGGCGCGGTACTCCAAACACTACAAGATCAGCGCTGAAGAGTTGGCCTGGTTGACTGAACGGGTCGAGGTGTTGCGCGGCTTGGCGACCGCCGTATGCGAGGAGCGCCTGACCCAGCTACGCGACGAGGTCGTCAATGACCCTGCCGCGTGACCTGTTCGACTCACGCCTGTTGGCGACCATGGAGGCGGCGCGGCTCGCCGCCGAGCCGTTCGAGAGCATACGGCGCGAAACCGCATTGATGAGAGCGGCCGCAGGCTATGGCGCGACCGGCTTGGCGGCGCGCGAGAGTGCGATCGCCATGGCGGCGGCCGGAGCCTGGCCATCGTATGAGCGGATCGAGGGCCTGAGCGCCATCATGCGGGCGCAGGAGGAGTCGGACCGTCTCTATCGCGCCGCCTTCGCACCGGCCTTTGTCGATCGCGCCGAGCGCATCGCGCAACTGGCCGCAGGCTACGCCCTGCCCAGCGTGCTGGAGCAGTTCCGGACGCCGACAGACGACTTCGTCGATCGCATCCTGCGAATGTCGGACAGCGGTCTGGGCGTCGCCTCCATCGCTCTGTCGGAACGGCCGCAGATCGAGGCTTTCGCCCGGGCGTCGGCGATGGCCGATATGTTCGCCGAAAGCGACCGGCTGACGCGCAGCATGCGAGAAGCCGTCGGCGTCTTCTCAATCACGGACATGCCGCAGTTCGCCAACCTGGCCGGCTATCGCAACTTCCTCGACGCCGCCGGTCTGCGGCTTTCGCACTGGCCGCGACGGCGCCTGTTGACGATGGCCGAGAAGCGGCGCCGGCTGAAGGCGCGGCTCCAGGCCAACTCCGCCCCGCCGCATGTAAAGCGGGCCAAGACCTTGGTGCACCGATACGAGTTGACCCTCCGCGAAATCCTGGATGCGGTGATGGCTGAGACCTACGGTGAGGACTGGCCGGATGAGCGTCTGCCGCTGTGCGACTGCAAGGATTTGCTCGGGAAGTGGAAGAACCGGGGAGGCGAGGTTTTCGACCACGCCGACTACACCCACTACGCGCGGATCATGAGCCATCCGGAACATTTCCAGGCGATCTTCGAGGCCGGGTTCGACGATCCCACGGCGGTATTCGATCTTCTGAAACAGGCTGGAAAGCTGCGCGCCGCGTCGCATCATGCGCACCTGTTCACGCCCGACGATCTCAAGGCGCTGCGCCTGACGTGGAACCAGATCGAAACAGGATTGCTCGCGCTCACCCCGGACTTCGATCTCGAGTGGGCGGGCTAGAGGCTCACGGAACGCCTGCCGATCAGACGCGTGGCGTCGGCCGCTGCGCCCTACTCAGCCTTAGTGCAGCACTTCCCCGCCGACCGGATCGACCTGGCGCAACTGGCCCACCGCGTCCTGGACGAAGACCTCGACCCGCTCGCCCCTGTCGATCAGGGTTGTCGCTTTCACAAGCGCGGACTCGATGGCGTCGACGCTGAAGTCGAAATGCCCGGAGTTCTGACCGTCGCGCAGGACTCGCCAGTCGCCGCCGCCACCGTGAACTGGATGGTGTCAGGATGTGTCGCCAAGGGATTACTCCGTCCCTCGCCGTCCAGGAGCGCGGGCGGTCAGCCTTAACCTATCCGACTTCTCAGGGCAGGTTCAAATAGGTCCTGCGCCATCGGCTTGACGGGCCCCCTCCCATTGCCGAGATGACGAGATGGGCAAGTATGATCCGTTGGGCTATCTGCGGCGTCGGCATGAACCCGAAGTTCGCCTGACCTTTCGCGACATCGAACGGATCGTCGGCGGCATCCTGCCGAAGGCGTCGAACGATTCCCGTTGGTGGTCCCAAAGCGCAGGCGACGCCGACGACGCGCCGCAGAAACAGGCCTGGACCTCGGCGCATTTCGTGGCCGAGGTCGATCTGAAGAGAGAGAGGCTGTCCGATTCATCCGCACGGGTGAGTGAGAGGGTGAGGGAGCGCCGGTTCCCGAGACTCGGCAAAGGCATCAACTTGTCGATGCTTTTGCCGAGGCAGAATGTTAAACTGGCGATTATCACCGGGCCGACGCGGGCGCCCGGAAGATGGCGGCGACGTCGTCCAAGACCCGCTCCAGCCTGCGCCTTCGGCGCGGAAGGGAGCGCGTGTGATGTCGGACGATTCAAGAGCCGGAGCGGAATCCCCAGCGCCGACCGCCGGCGGAGAGCCTGCGCCCCCCCGAGATTTCATACGGAGCCCTGTTCGTTCGGTTTTTGGGCTTCGGCTCATGGCCTGGGGAGGACCCGTGGCGCAGATCGCCATGGTCCGCCGCGAACTGGTGGAGGAAGACCGCTGGATCTCCAGCGCACACTTCAACCGCTTGCTGGCGGTGATGCAGGTGCTGCCGGGGCCAGAGGCGCACGAGCTTTGCGTCCATCTGGGCATGCGGGCCAAGGGGCGCGTCGGCGGCATCCTGGCTGGCCTGGGCTTCATGCTGCCGGGGTTTTTGCTGATGCTGGCCCTGTCATGGGCCTATTTCGCCCTCGATATCGACGGCACGGCGCTGGGCGCCGTTTTCCTGGGCGTTCAGGCGGCCGTCATCGCCCTGATCGTCCGGGCCGTGCACCGGATCGGCGCGCATGTCCTGCGTGATGCCGCCCTCTGGATCATCGCCATCGTCTGCGGCCTGGCGGCCTACCTCGGCACGCCCTTCTGGATCACCTTGCCCGCGGCCGGACTCGTCTACGCCCTCTTGAAGCTGCGCCGCCCTGTTGCTGCGGCGCTGGTCGCGATCGTCGCGCTCGCGGGAGCCCTGATCCTCATGCTTGGGACTCCCGCCGCCGGGCCAGGCGCCGTCGAGGCCATCGCCGGGGACGGCGATGTGGCCCTTCTCGTCCTGTTCGCCTCCGGGCTGAAGGCCGGGCTGCTCACCTTCGGCGGCGCCTATACGGCCATCCCGTTCATCCGCAACGACGCCGTGGGGCGAGGCTGGATGACCGATGGACAGTTTCTCGACGGCCTGGCACTGTCGGGGGTGCTGCCCGCGCCGCTGATCATCTTCGCTACTTTCGTCGGTTATGTCGGCGGCGGGCCGATCGGCGCCGTGGTGATGACGGCCGGGGTGTTCCTGCCGGCGTTCGGCTTCTCCCTGGTCCTGTATGACCGCCTGGAGGCCGTTCTGGAGGACAGGCGGTTGCATGCGTTGCTGGAGGGCGTCGCCGCCGCCGTGGTGGGCCTGATCGCGGCGACCACCGTGGACCTCGCCTTGGCGACGAGCGAGCGCATATCCCCGTTGGTCATCGGCTTGGGGATTTTCGCCGCGTCGCTGGCGGTGCTCTACGTTTGGACCAGCAGGTTGAACATCGTGGCGGTGATCGCGGCGGCGGGGGTCGCCGGCGCCATTCTTCTCTGAGCCTAAGCATTGGGGGCGCGTGCCTAGAGCGAAGGCAGGATGTCGATCGCCGGAGGCCGCCCGTTGCCGGGTGACCGAGGCGCGGACAGGCCGGCTCTCCTGGCAGCGGGGCTCAGCCTTGTGCGGCCTCTCAATGGGCTTGATCTGACCGAAAGCCGGTCGTCTTCCGCAACCGGGCGGGGCGAGTTTCTTCCCCGGCCTGGCGGCCTCCTCGCGCAAGCCAAGAAACACGCCCCGTCCGGTCCTCCTCGTGCGCTGCGGGGTCTCTCTCGCCTGCGGCGCTCCGACCTGCGGGCCGCCCGTCTCCCGGTCCACCGATCGCCATCGAGGCCGCGGCAGGCGTGGCCCGAGATCAGCAAGGAGAGACGACCATGGCCACCATCGGCACCTTCACCCAGCAAGCGGACGGCGCCTACAGCGGTTCGATCAAGACCCTGACCCTCAACGTCAAGTCGGCCCAGCTGCGGGCCAACGAGAAGACCGACGAGAAGGCTCCCGACTTCCGCATCTTCTCCGGTCAGACCGAGTTCGGCGCCGCCTGGAAGAAGACGAGCCAGCAGAACCGCGACTACCTCTCGGTCAAGCTCGACGACCCCAGCTTCCCCGCTCCGATCTACGCCTCCCTGGTCGAGATCGACGGCGGGCACAGCCTGATCTGGTCCCGCTGACCGTGCCGCGGCGGCGCTGACGAAGCGCCGCCGCTTCTTCCGAGGGGACCGAGGGCGCGGCTAAGACGCCGCGAGTGTGTGTTCCGGGGTCGGAACAGGGTCCGCTCCCACTACACGGCGGATAAGCGAGCGCAGCAAATCAGCGAGCGCCACGAGGGTCTCGTCATCCTCGCGGCTCGAATAGGGTGAAACGAGATTCCCATGCATCACCGCGTTTCTGATCTTCTGCCAGGCCTTCATCTGGTCGCGGGTGATCACGCCCTGCGCGACCAAGGTCCGCAGCGCGACCGCCACCGTCACCTCCGCCGTGCGCTGGACCGCGCGGATGGCGGCCTCCTTCAGCGCATGGTTCCCCGACCAAGCTCGGATGTGACAGATCAGTGCGGTGCTCGCCTCCATGTCGATGTCGTCGCGCCGAGAGTTGCGCGGATAGAGCATGGTCACCAGCCCCTCGATGCTGCTGGCCAAGGTCATGGCCCAAACCCAGCGTGATCCCCGTACGGCTTGGATCACCTCTTCGTGGAAATGCGTCACGGGATTGGCCTCGAAATTTGGACCCTCGTCGGTGCGGGCGGTGGCGATATGGGCGAGCAGCTTGGCGTAGAGAGCCCAGAAGTCAGCCTTGTCTCGCTCGGCCCGACCGCCCATCCAAAGCGCCGTCCAGTCGGAATCCGGCGACCAGGACGGGCTTCGTCGGACGGACAGCATGGCGCTTCCTTCTTTGAAGATGCGGGCCACGAGCCGGGGGAAGATCAACTGCCCGAACAGAATCCGCAGCGGCTCGCCTAGCCAGTTCTCGGTATAGGTCAGGGGAAAGGCCTCGGAGGCGGGCGTCGAGATCGTCAGGGTGCTCGCGTGGCTGTCGAAGACGAAGGTTACCGTCTCGCCGAGAACCTCGAGCTCGTATCTCGGGACTGGCCGCCCAGCCTCCTGCGGAGTCGAAACGAACCGGGCGAGCATCAGGGACACGTGGTGATCCTTGGGAATGTCGAATCGCGCTTCGGTGGAGCCGGACGGCGACGGCTCTGTCTGCCCGTCACCGATAAGAGATTCTCCGACACCCTCGAACGACCAGCCCTCCGCCCCGGTGTCGATGCGCGGCACCGTCCAACCGCCGGAATACTCCTTGCCGTCTGCGTCTTCGAGCACGAGGCGAAATCGCTTCAGACCATCATACCGATTGTCCCGCTGCCGACGCATCTGCTCGATGACGTAACCCGGGTTCTCGGGGACGCCCACCAAGGTGTACTCGAACCGGGTGGGGGAGACGATCCGCAGCTCGCCCGAGCCCACTACGAGGTGAGGTTCGTGATCGCCCGCCATCAGCCACATGCGAGGGAAGGGGTGGGTCGCGGGGAATTCAGCAAAGCGGGAGAAGTCGTCGAGGAGCGACATGAAGAGGTGGACCTGCGGCGTACCAGATGGGACCGTGACGTGCCTGCAGGCGCGGACATTTGTCGAGTGCCCGCCCGGCTGGGGTGCCCCTCAGGGCGGCGGGCGAGCGGCCGTGGAA
>Ga0075012_10001606_pt1 | contig 22783 bp, 15 predicted proteins | sample All_14_2_FD_71474 | JGI IMG/M metagenome (GOLD analysis project Ga0075012, IMG submission 71474) | Freshwater microbial communities in response to fracking from Pennsylvania, USA - Allegheny Zone_MetaG_DW_15 | ecosystem: Environmental > Aquatic > Deep subsurface > Groundwater > Drilled...
CCGGACAGCGGCTGACCGAAGGTCTCGCCGGCCAGTGGATCCAGCCCTACTGGCTGTGGCTGACTGTCACCGACGCTGGCGGCACCCTGGAAGTGACGACCACCGAGGGTCAGGTGCGGCTCACGGCCCGGATGCCGCTTTAGAACGTAGTGAATGACGGTTTAACGGGCTTTCCCAACCCCTCGTTAACCGGCGCGCGGCGATCATGGGCCCAGAGCCAACGTGCGGGTGTCGCGCGGATGGGGCACGGGACATTCCATTGAGCACGCGTACCTGTCTGATCGTCGATGACAGTCGGATCATCCGCAAGGTCGCGCGGCGCATCGTCGAGGCCTTCGGCATGGAGGTCGACGAGGCGGCCGATGGGGCCGAGGCCCTGGCCCTGTGCAGCGGGGCCATGCCCCAGACCATCCTGCTGGACTGGAATATGCCGGTGATGGATGGCCTGACCTTCATTCGCCGACTGCGCGCCCTGCCCGGCGGGATGTCGCCCAAGGTGCTGTTCTGCACCATAGAGACGCGCGCCGAACGGATCGCCGAGGCCCTGTCCGCCGGTGCCGACGACTATGTGATGAAGCCGTTCGACGGCGTCATCCTGCAATCCAAACTGTCCGGGGTGGGGGCGGTCTGAACACGATGACGCCGGAGGATTTCGATCGTCTGCAGTCGTTGCTGGCCTCGCGGGCTGGCTATCGGCTGTCGCGCGAGCGGATTCATCTGGCCGAACATCGCCTGGGGCCGGTCGCCCGGCGCGAGGGTTTCGACAGCGTCGCCGAACTGCTTCGGACCCTGTGGGACCAGCCGGTCGCCTCCCTGGGCTGGGCTGTGATCGAGGCCCTGCTGAACCCCGAGACCTGGTTCCGCCGCGACGCCGCCGCCTTCGACGTCTTCGGCAAGGAATTGCTGCCTGCCCTGTCGCGCGCGCGTCCCGGCGGTCGGGTCCGCGTCTGGTCGGCCGGATGTTCGACGGGCCAGGAAGCCTATGGCCTGGCCATGGCCGCGCTGGAGGCCGATGTGCCTGCGGCCATCACCGCCACCGACCTGAACCAGCGGTCGCTGGAGAAGGCGCGCTCGGGGGCCTATTCCGGCTTCGAGATCCAGCGCGGCCTGTCGGCCCGCACGATGCTGCGCTGGTTCGATCAGGCCGAAGACGCCTGGGTCGCCCGCCCCGAACTGGGGGCCGTGGTCCGCTTCGCCCGCGCGAATCTGTTGGACCCGCCGCCCGCCGTGCTGGAGGACGAGGCCCGGTTCGACGTCATCTTCTGCCGCCATGTCATCGGCGATATGGACCCGGCCCGCCGAGGTGCGGTTCTGGACGGGCTGGAACGACGACTGGTCGACGACGGCTGCCTGTTCCTGGGGCCCGACGAGCGGCTGGAGGGCGATACCCTGGCTTTCCGCCCCGTCAGCGGTCGCAAGGGCCTGTATGTGAAAGCCCCCTCGGCCCTGCGCCGCGCGGCCTGATGGTGCCCTTCCCCTCCCCATCAACGATGGGGAGTAGAGGCGATGTCGGTCCGACGTTTCCCCTCCGCTGCCGAAGGCTCTAGGATCACGCCCGTTGCATCTGGGGGATCGTCATGCGGCTTTTGTGGTTGTTCGGGTCGCTGGCCCTGGCGCTGTGCCTGGCCGTCTGGTCCAGCCAGTCGCCCCGCCCCGTCGGCGCCGATGCGCCGGCCACCGCCTTTTCCGCCGCCCGCGCCATGGTCGATATCCGCGACATCGCCCGCGCGCCCCATCCCCTGGGATCGACCGAACACGTCCGGGTGCGGGACCGGCTGATCCAGCGGCTGACCGAATTGGGCCTGTCGGTCGCGACCCAGGCGGGACCCTTATCGCCCGAATCGATCCGGCGGCTGGAGGCCTGGGACATCGATCCGGCGACGGCGAATTTCCAGGCGGTGAATGTGGTCGGCGTCCTGGCCGGAACCGACCCGTCCCTGCCCGCCGTCATGCTGATGGCCCATTATGACACCGTGCCGGGGTCGCCGGGCGCGGCGGACGATTCCACCGGCGTGGCGGCCATACTGGAAGCCGTGCGGGCCATCCGCGCGCGGGGCCCCGCCCCCCGCACCCTGGTCGTGCTGATCACCGATGCCGAGGAACTGGGCCTGGACGGGGCGCGGATCTTCTTTGGCGGTCATCCCCTGCGCGAGAGGATCGGGGCGGTGGTCAATCTGGAGGCGCGTGGCGGCGGCGGACGGGCCATGATGTTCGAGACGGGTCGCGACAATGCCGGGACCATCGGCCTGTTCGCCGGCCTGGTTCCGCGCGTGGAGGGTGGTGTGACGTCCAACTCTCTGGCGGTGCTGGTCTATGAATCCATGCCCAACGGCACCGACTTCACCATCCCCAAGGATCGCGGCATCGCCGGGCTGAACTTCGCCTTCATCGGGCGAGCGGACCAGTATCACGACCCCGCCTCCACCCCCGCCAGCCTGGATCAGGGCAGCGTCCAGCATATCGGTGCCCAGGCACTGGAAAGCGCCGACGCCCTGTTGCGGGCTCCCGCCCTGCCCTCCGCAGGGCCCAGCCGGGTCTATGCCGACGTCTTTGGGCGGGTCGTCCTTCAGCACGATACCGCGGTTGGCTGGGGCCTTCTGGCCCTGACCGCCTTGGCCTTTGTCATCGCGGGGCTGAAGACCCGTATCCCGGCGGTCGAGGTCGGGCGCGGCGTGCTGGACGGGCTATGGCTGGTGACGACGGGCCTGGTCCTGACCCACGCCGTCCGCCTTTTGTCGGGGCCGATGGCGGCGCGGGCCGAGACGGCGGAGACCTACTATACCCTGTTGCGACGCCTGCCGTGGATGCAGGCGGGGGCCGCCCTGACTGTGCTGGCCGTGGCCCTGGTGGTGCTGGCGGGACGGGCACGGATGGACCGGCGGATCCTGGCCGGGATCGTCGCCCTGGCCACCGTCGCGGGCCAGGTGGCGGGCGGATTCAACCCTGTCATCCTGGCAGCCGGGATCGTGGCGACGGGGCTGTCGCTATTGCCCGGGACGGTGCCTCGGACCGTCTGGGGCGGATGGCTGGGCCTGATCGCCCTGGTCGGTGGGCTGGGCGTGGCCGTCCAGATCCTGGCTCCGACGGCGGCCTATCTGTTCGTCTGGATCGGGTTGTTGGCCGCAGCGGCAGCGGCCGTCACCGCCCTGGCCGACACCGGCCTGACCCGCTCACGCATCGCCCTGCCGGCTGCCCTGGTCACCATCGTCGGTGGCGGTTGGCTGATGGCCATGGCCCATCCGGTCTTCCTGGGGATCGGCATGGACCTGCCGGGTGTCCTGGCCGTCATCGCCCTGTTGATCCTGACCCTGGCCCGACCGATGGGCCCGCAAGGAGCCGGCCAGCGCGGCGGACAGGCAGCCCTGGGCATGGCGGCGGCCGTTCTGATCCTCGCCTGCGCGGTCTCACTGGCCGCCGTCCACCGCGCGCCCGAACCGACAGCGTTGGTTACGACGTAACGATCCGCCGCGCGGCATCGAACACCCCTGGGATCGTCTCAAGGGAAGCCCATCATGTCTGTCGCGCGTCTGGGTCTGCTGGTGTTCCTGGTCCTGGGCATGGCGGTGGCCGCAGCCGCCTTTGTCGCGCGCGGTACCATGACTTCGGCTCCCGGCCCGGTTCCACAGCTCACCGACGATCTGATCGTCGTGGAACTGTTCACCAGCCAAGGCTGCAGTTCCTGTCCGCCGGCCAACGAGAACCTGGCGGCCCTGACGCGCCGATCCGACATACTGGCCCTCAGCTGGGGCGTCACCTACTGGGACCAGTTGGGCTGGTCCGATACATTTGCCGATCCGGCCTATACCGAGCGCCAGCGGGACTATCAGCGCGGCCTGGGCACGGACAATGTCTGGACACCGCAGATCGTCGTCGATGGCCGGGATCATGTCGTGGGCCAACGGATGACCGAGATCGAGCGGCTGCTGCGCCTGCATCGCGCCGGGACGGGGCCGGTGATCCGGTTCGACACCCTCGGCCGCGGCGTCGGCCTGGCAGGCGGCTCAGCCCCGGAGCGGCCTGCCGATGTCTGGCTGGTGCGCTATGATCCGCGCATCGTGGACGTACCCGTGCGGCGGGGCGAGAATGGAGGCCGAACCCTGCCCCACGCCCATGTGGTCCGACAACTGGTCCGGCTGGGCCCCTGGACGGGTCAGACGGTCGGCTATCGCTTGCCGCCTGCTGTCGACGGACTGCACACAGCCATACTGGTTCAGGTGCAGGACGGAGGCCACATCCTGTCGGCGGCCAAGGGCTAGGGCACCCGCCGAACCGCCCGGATGCTGACGGCACCATAGATCGCGAACAGGGCCGCTACGCCGAACACCAGGCGCAGGTCGCCGCCGAAAAGGGCGAGGGTGGCCAGGCCCAGCAGGGGGGCCACCACCTGGGCCGCCGTGATCCCGATGTTCATGACGCCCAGGTCCCGGCCCGCGCTGCCCCGGCTGGGCAGGACCTCTGCGATCAGGGCCGTGTCGACCGTGCCGTACAGCCCGGCCCCAATGCCGAACAGGACCTGTCCGATCAGGGGTCCGGGCCAGGTGGGAAACACGGCCATGACCAAAGCGCCCGAGGCGACGCCCAACCCACCTGCCAGCACGAAGATCCGGCGACGGCCGATCCGGTCGGACAGATAGCCGCCAATCAGCCCCGTCACGATGGAGACGAGGGTCGTGGCCGCCATCATCCAGCCCATGACCGCCTCCGGCCTCTGGTTCGGCCAGACCGAGGCGATCATCGTTTCCTGCTGCAGGAAGAAGAGCAGATACAGCACATTCATCGCCACAGCCGTCTGGACGGCAAACCGCGACAGGAAGGCCACCACGAAATCGCGATCCTTCAGCACCGCTGCGGACCATGCCTGCTCGACCACGGGGGGTGGGATGGCCGCACGGCGGGCGCGGGCGACCATCAGAATGAAGGGAAGGATCAGCACGGTCAGGGCGGCGACCACGGCCCAAAGACGGCTCTGCTCCGTCTGCAGCCATACCCCCAGCACCAGGGCCCCGAACAGCGTCGCCAGCGGATAGGCCAGGCCCGCAAAGCCGGACACCAACCCCTTCTGGCTTGACGGAATGTGGTCAGCCAGCACCGCCATCAATGGGTTGATCATCAGGTTCAGGCTGAGTTGCAGCAGGATCACCGCCACCAGAAGGCCGGTCGGCGTGGCTGCCCGATAGATCAGCCCGTAACAGACGAGGGTGGTCACCAGTCCCGCCAGGATCCAGGGCCATCGGCCGCCGAAACGCCGGCGGGTCAGGTCCGACAGCGCGCCCACCACGATGTTGGAGACGCCCGCCGCGACCGAGCCCCACAAGGCGACCTGGCCCAGCAGGGCGGCCTTGCCCGCAGGATCGATCGCCTCGGCCTTGAGCGGCAGGAGCAGGGTCAACAGCGGGATGAAGGCGATGAAGGCCCCGATCTGCGCCCCGGTGTAGCCCAGGATGAAGGGGGGCGAGGCCCGTTGCTGGCCATCGTCGTCGGACACGGACTGGGGCAGGCTGGACATCGGGCGGACACTGGCGCCTCAGCGCCGTCCTGTCATCGGCTGAAAAAAGAACGCCGCCCCGACCGAGGGTCGGGAACGGCGTCAGGGGGTCGTCGCTCGGGGTCGTGTCGGGGGGATGATCAGAACTGATAGCGGACGCGCGCGCCGAAGGTTCTGGGGCGGGTGAAGAAGCGCGTGTTGTCGAACTGGGTGATGATGATCGCCGCTTCGTGAATCTCGTCGGTGACGTTGTTCACATAGGCCTCGAACCGCAGGCGGTCGTTGGTCGGCGGGGTCCAGCCCGCACCGGCGTCAAAGGTCCAGTAGCCGCCCACTTCGTCGTCCAGGCGCAGGCGCGGATTGTCCGGCTGCTGATAATCCTGACCGTTGAAGATGGTCATGTATTGCGACGACCGGTAGCCTGCGGAAATGACATAGTCGAACAGGCCATAGCGCTCGGTCGGGACCGCCTGGCTGAAACTCATGTTGAACTGCCATTCCGGCGAACGCGGCAGGGTCTTGCCATCGATCGACTGGAAGACCGCCTCGGTCGGGGCCACGTCGGCCTGGAAGCGGAAGTCCTGAATCTCCTCGGCGTCGACGACCTCGGCCTTCAGGTACAGCAGGCTGAAATCCAGACCGATGTTGTAGGGCAGGTCGAAACCGCCATCCAGCTGCGCGCCATAGATGCGCGAGTCGGCGGCGTTGTAGGAATAGGAGATGACCAGGGCCAGCGAGGTATCCGTCGGAACGGGGATCGCTCCGGGACCACCCAGGAAGTCGACGATCTGGGCCACCGACAGCAGAGACGTCAGAACCTGGTCCTTGTAGTCGTTGTAGAAGACCGAGCCGTTCAGCCGGGTCTTGATCCCGCCCCACCAGAACTCGTTCTTGGACCCGACCTCGTACAGGGTCACCGTCTCGGGATCATAGGTCGGGGCGATGCCCGCGTTGCCGATGTTGTCGTTGAACCCGCCCGACTTGTTGCCGGTCGCGATCAGGCCATAGATCAGATTGTCGGGCGTGACGTCGTATTCGGCCCGGATGCGCCAGTCGACAAAGTCCGCCTGCATATCCCCCACCTGTTGGAAGATCTGGCCGGTGAAGGGCACGGCATAGGTCAGGCGACCGTCCGGCGGACAGTTCCAGAAATCGCCAGTGACCGTGTCCAGACAGGCTGGCGGGTTCGGAGATCCGCCGGGCACGGGGCCGTTGGCGAAGATGTCGTCGACATTGTCGCGGGCCCCGAACTGCGACACGCCGTTCAGATAGAAGGTGACGATCTCGGCCTCGCTGATCGCGCCGTCGCCGTTGGTGTCCGGATCCAGGATGGTACGGTCGCGCCCAGCAAACTCGAACCCTTCGGTGCCGACACGGACCCCGCCGCAGCAGGCGAAGCCGTCGCCGCCGATGGCGAAGCCATAGCGTGCGGCCACGCCCCGGCGGCTCTTCTCGTCCTCGGTATAGCGGGCCCCGATGGTCATGCGGAACCGGTCGGTAAAATCATAGGTCGCGTCGGCGTACAGCGCCCAGGATTCGGTATCCACGTCGGGCATATTGAACTCGACGCCCTGGAAGAACAGGCCCCGGTCCCCGGTCGAACCCAGGAAGGAGTACTGGTCCTCCTTCATGTAGAAGGCCCCGGCGCTCCAGATCAGCGGCCCTTCGTTGTCATAGAAGCGCAGCTCGTGAGTGCGCGACTGGCTGTCGGTGATCGACTGGAACCGCGAGAAGTTGTCCAGCGTTTCGTTCAGCCCGCCCGGCCCAGTCAGATTGTCCAGCACCCCTTCATAGAAGGGCGAGAGCGGCGTGGCGGCCTCGTAGTTGTAGACTAGGTCGCGATAGCTGGCGGTGTATTCGATGTCGAACAGGTCGCCGTCATAGTTGATCGTGGCCTTGGCCCCCCAGTGACGGGTGTCCAGGTCGGGGGTGAAGGCACGGCCGATCACCCGGCGCGGGTCACGGATATCGTCGGGATTGATCCCCTCGCCCAGCGGGTTGGCATAGTTGGTGCCGGTGTAGCCGGTGCCGGTCTCATTGATCCAGTCGGCGGCCAGCAGGATGCTCAGCCGCTCGGTCGGCTGATACAGCAGCTGTACCCGAGCCGCATTGTTGTCCTCGGCTTCGGCACCGCCAACCCCGGCCGGGCCGACGTCCTGGTAATAGGCGTCGTGCTCCAGGTGATAGCCGGCGATGCGGATCGCGGCCTTATCGCCGATAGGCAGGTTGACCATGCCCTGGATCATGCGCTGGTCATAGTTGCCGACCTCGGCCTCGACCGAACTGTCGACGATGCCCAGACCCGGACGCCACGGCACGATGTTCACCGTACCCGCCGTGGCGTTGCGGCCGCGCAGGGTGCCCTGGGGCCCGATGTTCACCTCGACCCGCTGGATGTCGAAGAAGGCCGAGCCGATACCCGCCGGACGCGGCAGATACACACCGTCGAAATGGGTCGCCGCCGCCGGATCGCCCAGTTCGGTATTGTTGGAGGAGCCGACCCCGCGGATCCAGACCTCGATATTGCCGCCGTTGTTGGCGACCGACAGACCGGGCACCCGGCCCTCCAGGTCGGTCAGGTCCTGAACGCCGACGGCGCTGAGATCCAGCCCGCTGAGCACCACGGCCGTGCCGGCGTAATCCTGAAGATCCTGCTCGCGGCGTTCGGCGGTGACGATGACCACATCGACGTCGGTGGCCTCCGGCTCGTTCGCCGGGTCCTGGCTGGTCGCATTCTGGGCCAGAACAGGCGTGGCCATGACCATGGCGACGCCGCACAGCAGTGCGGTTCTCAGCTTGTGCATCATCTCGATCCTTCCCTATGCGGCTGCTTGTGACTGCGCCGCTTGCCTTACATCCGCCACCGTTTGACAACGTTGTCAAGACCGTCCGGAAACTGTAGCCACGCACAGTGAGTTTCAGGCAACATGATCGCGTGATTTCCTAAAGGACGGGGAACACCGACAAGGGCAGGCATGACAAAGGTCACCATCCGGCACGTCGCCGCAGAGGCCGGCGTGGCGGTCAAAACCGTTTCGCGGGTCGTCAATGGCGAGCCGAACGTCACCCAGGACCTGCGCGACCGCGTCAGCCGCGCGGTCGAGAAACTGGGCTATGTCCCCAGCATGGCGGCGCGTCGGATGGGCGGGTCGCGGTCCTATATGCTGGTCTCGCTGAACGACCGCAGCAACACCATTAACAACTGGCAGAGCGGGCGCGGCAACGACTGGATCGACCAGATGCTGCACGGGGCCATGCTGATGTGCGAGAGCCACGGCTATCGGATGCTGTTCGAACTGGTCGATGCGGCGTCCGAGGACCTGGACCGCCGGGTCGTCGCCATCCTGTCGGCACTGCAGCCGGACGGGCTGATTCTGACACCGCCCCATTCGCAGAATGAAGCCCTGGTCCAGATGCTGTTGCGTCGAAACGTGCCCGTGGTCCGGCTGGGGGTGGCAGGCAATGGCCTGGGGATCGGCGTCTATATGGACGACCGCGCGGCGGCGGCAGACGCGACGCGCCACCTGATCGACCTGGGCCATCGCCGCATCGGCTTCATCGCCGGGAGCGAGCGGTTCGAAGCCACCGAGGCCCGTCGGCACGGCTATCTGGACGCCCTGAATGAGGCTGGGCTGGACCGCGACCTCCGACTGGAAGCACCGGGCGACTTCACCTTCGAAAGCGGGCTGAGCGCCGCGACCACCCTGCTTTCACAGGACCGTCCGCCGACGGCCATCCTGGCCAGCAATGACGAAATGGCCCTGGCCGTACTGCACGCCGCCCCACGGTTCGGCCGCGCCGTGCCGGACGATCTTTCGGTCGTCAGCTTCGATGACACGCCCGGTATCCGGCTCAGCGTGCCGTCGCTGACCAGCATCCGCCAACCCATCTCCGAGATGGCGTCTCGGGCCGCGGAACTGCTGATTACCGTCAGCCGTGAGGGGCGGTCCGAATCCGCTGACCACCTGCTGCCCTTCAGTCTGATCGTCCGCGGCTCGACCGCCCGGCCCCGTCGTCCCTGACAGAAGTCAGTCGCCCACGACGCAGTCCGGCGTGGCCTGCCGCGACAGACGCACCTCTTCCAGGCCGATGGTCGTCGGTCCGGCAGCGTCCAGGATGAACAGGCGATCCACGCCGTTCAGGGTGGTTGAACCCTCTGCAAAAGCGGACAGAGGCAGGGCCATCTCTCGCCACCCGTCCGTCGCCCCCCTGTCCAACCCGACCAGACCGTTGCCGAAGCCGAGGGTTAGGTCGGCGTGTGCGGGCGTTTCGAGCCGATATCGAAAGGCCAGGGTGCCGCAACGAAGATCGTCCGCCGTCAGGTCCAGGCCTGGCCCAGTGATGATCGCCCGCCCAGGACCGTCGAATGTCAGTTGCCGGGCCGATTCCTGCGCTCGACCGTCGATGGGGGTGACCGTCACCGCCTGACGCGGACTGGTGCCACGCGCCCCATCCGCCACCCGGGCCTCGCCGCCCTCGTCGCGCAGGACCAGGCTCCAGGGCGTCATGAACCGACCTTCCCCGAACAGGACACGATCGCCGGCGGCGCGCCGCGTCTCCACCTCGATCAGGCGGGCCGTGGCGGTGGGTTCGGCATAGCTGAGGCCGAAGCCCAGGGCGAACTGGGGGTCATAGTCCGGATCACCCGCATTCTGCGGCACCTGATCGGGACGGCGCGGCCAGCTGAAAGACAGCCGCCCTCGGAAGTCGTGGCGGGCCTGTCCCTGGGCATCGCCGATCAGGACATCGGCGATCCCGCCGCCCTCTGACCCCGGCAGCCAGGCCGCCACGAAGGCATCGGCGGCGTTGATCTCTGGGTTCACATACAGGGGTCGTCCCGACAGGAAGACCGCCACGGTCGGTATGCCCTGGGCCCGCAGCGATCGCAGCAGGGCCAGCGGTTCGTCCGGCAGGAAGTCCAGGTCGGCCACATCGCCCTGGAACTCCGCATAGGGGGTCTCGCCGAAGACGACGATGGCCACGTCGGGCCGCGTGTCGAAACGCCCATCCGGGCTGAGGACGGCCACACCCCCCTGAGCCTCGACGGCCGACTGAATGCCCTCCCAGATGGATTCGCCATTGGGGAAGTCGGCGCGAGTGTTGCCCGTGCCCTGCCAGTTGATGGTCCAGCCCCCGGCCGCCTGGCCGATATCGTCGGCCGCGCCCGCCACCAGGACCCGCGCCCCGCCCCGGATCGGCAAGACCTGATCCTCGTTCTTCAGCAGGACGAGCGATTCCCGTACCGCTTGCCTTGCCAGGGCGCGGTGAGGGGCCGACCCCAGCACCTCGACCCGCCCCTCGACCAGGCGCTGGCCGTCGAACACGCCGGCCTTGACCTTGACCCGCAGGATGCGCCGCACCGCCTCGTCCAGGCGCGCCATGGGGATTTCGCCCGATCGAACCTGGGCCAGGGTGTTGTCGAACAAGGGCTTCCAGCTGTCGGGGGCCATGAACATATCGATGCCGGCGTTGAAGGCCGCCGCACAGCTTTCGTTGGTGCAGCCCGGCACCTGGCCATGGGCGTTCCAGTCGCCGACGACGAAGCCCTGGAACCCCAGAGGCCCGCGCAGGACATCGGTCAGCAGGCTGCGGTTGCCCGTGTGCTTGACCCCGTCCCAGCTGGAGAAGCTGGCCATGACGGTCAGAACGCCGGCCTCGATCGCGGGCGGATATCCGGCCCCGTGAACCTGGGCCAGGGTGGCTTCGTCGATCGCGGCATCGCCCTGATCCTTGCCATCGGTCGTGCCGCCGTCGGCCAGGAAATGCTTGGCGGAACCGGCGATGCGTCCCGGTGCCAGCCGTCCTTCGCCCATCGGGCCCTGCAAGCCCTCCGTCATCACCCCGGCATAGGCGGCGACGATGGCCGGATCCTCGGAATAGCCTTCATAGGTCCGGCCCCAGCGATCGTCGCGCGGCACCGCCAGTGTGGGGCCAAAGGTCCAGTCCGCCCCGGTCGCCGCCACCTCCAGCGCCGTCGCCTCGCCGATACGCCGGATCAGTTCGGGGTTGCGGGTCGCCCCCAGGCCGATGTTGTGCGGAAACAGCGTCGCGCCCACCACATTGTTGTGGCCATGGACGGCATCGATGCCGAACAGCAGGGGGATCTGCGCGCCTGGGCGGGCGGCGGCGGCGGCGCGATAGTCACGCGCCATCTGCACCCATGCCTGCGCCGAGGCCCGTTCATCGCCGCCCGGAGCGGAATTGCCCCCCGCCAGGATCGAGCCCAGGGGATAGGTCAGCAGGTCCTCGGGCGTCACCCAGCCGATGTCGGCCTGGATCACCTGTCCGACCTTTTCCTCCAGCGTCATTCGGCCCATCAGTTCGGTGATGAAGGCTTCGGTCTCGCTACTGGTGAGGGTCGAGGGCGAGGCGCTGCGCGGCCAGACGGCCGGATCGGCCACCCCCACCGGCGGCGCATCCTGCGCCAAAACCGGCGCGGCGGCCAAGAGGGTCAGGCTCAGGCCCGCAGCCCAGGCCAAGGCCCCGGCCGAGGATTTCATCGACGTCATGATAGACCTCCCTACGGTCTTGTTTTGCGGCCAGCCTGTCGGGAGTTGACAACGTTGTCAAACGAGGATTGGAATCGGCCACCGACTTCGCATCGGGATTGACGACGGAGCCGTCCGCCGAAACGGTAACCGCCGCACCAGAGGAAACGAGACGTCATGCACAGACCCTTCGCCGCCGCCGCGCTTGCGATCGCCCTGTCCTGGACGGCCGGTCAGACCGCTCAAGCTCAGGACGACGGCCTGGGCGGATATCGCCTGGTCTGGGCCGACGAGTTCAACACCGACGGCCTGCCCGATCCTGCCAAATGGACCTATGACACCGAGCGCAACGCCGACGGTTGGTACAACAACGAGCTTCAGTATTACGCCTCAGGCCGTCCCGAGAATTCGCGCGTCGAGAACGGCGTGCTGATCATCGAGGCCCGGCGCGAACAGCTCGACCCCGCCACCACGCCCGACTGGGGCGATCAGGACTATACCTCGGCTCGCTTGATCTCTCGCGGCCTGGCCCAATGGACCTATGGCTTCTTCGAGGTGCGGGCCAAGGTGCCCTGCGGGCGCGGCACCTGGCCGGCCGCCTGGCTGCTGCCCACCGGAAACTTCACCTGGCCGGCGGGCGGCGAGATCGACATCCTGGAGCACGTCGGCCATGACCCGGGTCAGGTTCACGGCACGGTCCACACCACCCGCTACAACCACACCCGAGGCACCGAGCGCGGCGGCCAGACCCGGGTACGCGACGCCTGCGACGCCTTCCACCGCTATCAGGTCCTGTGGACGCCCGAGGCCATCAATTTCGGCGTCGACGACGTGGGCTTCTATTCGTTCCGCAACGACGGACGCGGCAATCCCGACACCTGGCCCTTCGACCACCCCTTCTACATGATCCTGAACATCGCCGTTGGCGGCGACTGGGGCGGGGCCGAAGGTGTCGACGCCCGCGCCTTCCCCCAGCGCATGGAGGTCGACTACGTCCGCGTGTTCCAGCGTCCGGCGAACTGACACACGTCAGAAACGGTCGTAGCGCGTAGCCGTGAACCCGGATCGCAAAAGAGAACATATTGCGAACCAGAACAAACCATGCACATAGTCAGTCTCACTGAGGGAGCGGGTCCATGGCGGGTCTCTCCCGTAACCAGACGGGAATCATGGCAAGGGAGAGTGGCAAGGTGGCATCGCAGGCGGCATTGAAATTGGTGGGCAAGGAAGACGGCGACAAGCAGCGCGCGCTGGAGGCGGCGATCGCCCAGATCGACCGGGCCTTCGGCAAGGGCTCGGTCATGAAGCTGGGCAAGAACGGCGTAACCGAGGCCATTCCTTCGGTCTCGACTGGCTCGCTGGGCCTGGACATGGCGCTGGGCATCGGCGGCCTGCCGCGCGGACGGGTGATCGAGGTCTTCGGTCCCGAAAGCTCGGGCAAGACCACCCTGGCCCTGCACACCGTGGCCGAGATTCAGAAGGCGGGCGGCACCGCGGCCTTCGTCGACGCCGAACACGCCCTGGACCCCGGCTATGCCCAGAAACTGGGCGTCAACCTGGACGACCTGCTGGTCAGCCAGCCGGACACGGGTGAACAGGCCCTGGAGATCGTCGACACCCTGGTGCGCTCCGGCGCCGTGGACATCGTGGTGGTCGATTCCGTCGCGGCCCTGACGCCGCGCGCCGAGATCGAGGGCGAGATGGGCGACAGCCTGCCCGGCCTTCAGGCCCGCCTGATGAGCCAAGCCCTGCGGAAACTGACCGCCTCGATCAACAAGAGCCAGTGCATCGTTCTGTTCATCAATCAGATCCGGCACAAGATCGGTGTCATGTATGGCAGCCCTGAGACCACCACGGGCGGCAATGCGCTGAAATTCTATGCCTCGGTCCGTCTCGACATCCGCCGCACCGGCGCGATCAAGAACCGGGACGAGGTCGTGGGCAACACCACCCGGGTCAAGGTGGTCAAGAACAAGGTCGCCCCCCCGTTCCGCGAGGTCATCTTCGACATCATGTATGGCGAGGGCATCTCCAAACTGGGCGAGATCATCGACCTGGGCGTCAAGGCCGGCATCATCGAGAAGTCGGGCAGCTGGTTCAGCTATGACTCCACCCGGATCGGTCAGGGCCGCGAGAATGTGCGCGAGTTCCTGAAGACCAATCCCGACATCGCCGCCTCGATTGAAAAAGCCGTGCGCGCCTCGACGAACAAGATCGCCGAGGAACTGCTGGGTACGCCTGAGCCCGACGAGGGCCAGGACCTGGAGGGCTAGTCCCGACCTCTCCTCCCCCTTCGCGGGGGAGGGGGACCACCCCAAGCCTTACCGACCTTCTCCGGCCGGGTCCCTCGACCCGCCACCGACCCCGTGGGGCCGGGCCGGACGAAGCGGGCCGTCCGGTGAAAGCCGGGCGGCCTTTTTCATTGCTGCTCCAACACCATCGAACCAGACGGTGACCTGTGGCATTGCCTGTCCTCAGGCTCCCGCCTGCCCTCTCGTCACCCCCTGGAACGCCCTATGACCGACGCCGTCGAAACCCTGTCCCTGTTCAACCTGGCCGAGACCGACGACGGCTATCTGCTGGAAATCGGCGGCAGCGGCGGCAGCACCCTGACCGTGGCCGCCAGCCCCGAACAGATCGACGCCATCATCGAAGCCCTCGACGCCCTCCTCTCCGACGACGACGACGCCGTCGAGGACTGATCATCGCCTGTCTCTTCCCCATCGGCATCGGCAAGGCGGAGGAGAGGCGGCACCCCACACCCAGAGGGTGATGCGTCCGGCGGCAAAGCCCTATATGACGCCCTTCCCTGTTCCGATCGCCCGAACCGAAGCCGAAGACCACAGCCGCCATGTCCAGCCTGAACCAGATCCGCTCGACCTATCTCGACTTCTTCGCGGCCGATGGTCACCAGAAGATCCACTCGGCCCCCCTGGTGCCGCAGAATGATCCGACCCTGCTGTTCGTCAATGCGGGCATGGTGCCGTTCAAGGACTATTTCACCGGCGCGGCCAAGCCGCCGACCCTGCGGGCGACCTCGAGCCAGAAATGCGTCCGCGCGGGCGGCAAGCACAATGACCTGGACAATGTCGGCTATACGGCCCGGCACCTGACCTTCTTTGAAATGCTGGGCAATTTCAGCTTCGGCGACTATTTCAAGGATCACGCGATCGAGCGTGCCTGGACCCTGGTCACCAAGGATTTCGGCCTGGATCCCAAACGCCTGCTGGTCACCGTCTATATCGACGATGACGAGGCCGCCGCCATCTGGAAGAAGGTCACCGGTTTCGGCGACGACAAGATCATCCGCATCGCCGGCTCGGACAATTTCTGGGCCATGGGCGACTCGGGCCCCTGCGGTCCCTGCACCGAAATCTTCTGGGACTATGGCGACCATGTCCCCGGCGGCCCTCCCGGCAGCCCGGACGAGGACGGCGACCGCTATGTGGAGATCTGGAACAACGTCTTCATGCAGTTCGAGAAGGAGAACGACCAGATCGTTCGCGACCTGCCCAAGCCCTCGGTCGACACCGGCATGGGGCTGGAGCGGATCGCCTCGGTGCTGCAGGGCAAGAATTCCGTCTTTGACACCGACCTGTTCCAGAACCTGATCGCGGCCAGCGCCGACGCCACATCCACCCATGCGAACGGCGACATGGCCCCCAGCCACCGGGTTATTGCCGACCACCTGCGCTCGTCGTCCTTCCTGATCGCGGACGGGGTGACGCCGTCGAACGAGGGACGCGGCTATGTTCTGCGCCGGATCATGCGCCGGGCCATGCGCCACGCCCACCTGCTGGGGGCCGCCGATCCCCTGATGCACCGCCTGGTCCCGGCCCTGGTCGATCAGATGGGCGAGGCCTATCCGGAGTTGAAGCGCGCCCAGGCCAGTATCGAGGACACGCTTAAACAGGAGGAGATCCGCTTCCGCACCACGCTCGGCCGTGGCATGGGCCTGCTGGAAGACGCCACGGCCGATCTGGCCGAGGGCGGGGTCATTCCCGGCCGCACCGCATTCACCCTGTATGACACCTATGGCTTCCCGCTGGACCTGACCCAGGACGAGGCGCGCCGTCGTGGCTTCACCGTCGATACCGACGCCTTTGACGCGGCCATGGAAGAACAGAAGACGCGCGGCAAGGCCAACTGGAAAGGCTCGGGCCAGGCGGCCTCGACAAACGAATGGCTCGCGCTGAAGGACCGGCTGGGCCCCACCGTCTTCACCGGCTATGACGCCGTCGACGGCTCGGGCGAGGTCCTGGCCATCCTGAAGGACGGCACCGCCGCCGACACGGTCGAGGCGGGCGAAACCGCCGAGGTCCTGTTCGACCAGACCCCCTTCTATGGCGAGGGCGGCGGCCAGGCCGGCGATCGCGGCGAGATCGAATGGGCCAATCCTGATGGAACGGGCGGTTCGGCCCGCGTTCTGGACGTGCTCAAACCCACGGGCGACCTCTATGCCCATACGATCGAGGTGACGTCCGGCACCCTGGCCATCGGCACGCGCGTCCAGCTGCGCGCCGGGGCCGAGGCCCGCCTAACCACTCGCGCCAACCATTCGGCGGCGCATCTGCTGCACGCGGCGCTGAAGAATGTGCTGGGCCCCCATGTCGCCCAGAAGGGCCAGATGGTCGATGCCGCGCGTATGCGCTTCGACTTCAGCCACAATGCCCCGGTCACCGAGGACGAACTGGCCCGGATGGAGGATGAGGTGAACGCCGTCATCCGCCAGAACCTGCCCGCCGAAACCAAGCTGATGGCCCCCCAGGAGGCGATCGAAGCCGGCGCCGTGGCCCTGTTCGGCGAGAAGTACGGCGACGAGGTCCGCGTCCTGACCCTGGGCCGCAGCCTGACGTCAGATAAACCTTACTCGGTCGAACTGTGCGGCGGCACTCATGTCGCCCGCACCGGCGACATCGCCCTGTTCAAGATCGTGTCCGAGACCGGTATCGCCGCCGGCATCCGCCGGATCGAGGCCCTGACCGGCGAGGCTGCGCGCCGGTATCTGCTGTCCCAGGCCGGGGTGGCCCGGGCCCTGGCCCAGACCTTCAAGGTCCAGCCGCTGGACGTCCCCGCCCGTGTCGAGGCCCTGTCGGCGGAGCGCAAGGCGCTGGAAAAACAGGTCGCGGACCTGAAGAAACAGCTGGCCCTGGGTGGTGGTTCGTCCGCCTCGGCCGCCCCGGAACAGGTCAACGGCATCGCCCTGATGGCCCGCGTCCTGGACGGCGTGGACGGCAAGGGATTGCGCGGCGTGGCCGAGGACTTCCGCAAACAGATCGGCTCGGGCGTCGTCGCCCTGATCGGCGTGACGGAGGGCAAGGCCGCCGTCACCGTGGCCGTGACCGCCGACCTGACCGGATCGGTCAATGCCGCCGACCTGGCCCGCGCCGCCGTCATCGCCATGGGCGGCCAGGGTGCCGGTGGCAAACCCGACTTCGCTCAGGGCGGTGCTCCGGATGGGTCACAAGCCGAAGCTGGCCTGACCGCCATCCGCACGGCCCTGGGGGGGTAAGGCGGGCCCAAGGCCCCCTCCGTCACGGCGCGAAGCCGCGCCGCGCCACCTCCCCATCCGCCTTCGGCGAACAGGGAGGAGACAGCGGTGCGCGTCTCCTCCCCATCAACGATGGGGAGGGGGGACCGCGGAGCGGTGGAGGGGTTGCTTGTGCCCCACCGCCGTTGACTGGCCCCCCAGCGATGGCCCCGAACGGCATCCTCGCAGGGCGGTATCGCCATCCTTAGGCTTGCCTTGCTGGACCAACGCATGGACGCCTGGATCGCGGGGCAGGCTCAGATCAGGTGATCTGGAACCGCCGCCGCACGGCCAGGGCGATCTGGAAGGTCAGGACCGCCGCTAGCAGCGACTGCACCGTCGCCAGCACCCGCGCGGTGCCGCCGCCCCAGCTGTCGCTGAGCAGACGGGCCCGCCACGGCCAGTCGTCTTCGCTGAGGGCGCCGAAGGGCAGCATCCGGCTGGCGGAATAGCGCAGGGCCTCCCACACGCCGGTGTCGATCCACGGTTGTCCGGGCCGGAAGTCGGCCGGGGGCGTCAGCCGGAACCCCTGACCGGCCCAGACGCCCATCCAGTAAAGAACGGCGAACACTACCAGGGCTCCGGCCAGCCAGATCATGGGCCGAAAGGCGGAGGCCCCATAGTCCGACATCGCCCCATAGAGGTCCGAGAAGGCCTTCTCCCAGACGTCCCGATCGCGTCGCTTGCGCCTGGCCTTCAGTTCCAGCTTGAAGAAGTCGCTCTCGGCCAGTCGCGCCCGGCTGTCCTCCATCGCCTGTTTCAAGGTGCGGAAACAGGCCTCGATCTGGATGTAGCGGCCGTCATCGGCGGCGACGGCGCGACGTGCGCGGCTTTGCTGGACCTCGGCGGTCCAGGCCTGAACCGCCGTCGTCCAGTCTGTGTCATTCAAGTTTGCCAGCCGGGGCAGCCCCGCCGCCCGGCGTTGCGCCGCCAGCAGGGTCAGACTGGCGGGGGGGCAGGGTCCGGCGGGAACATCGGGCTTTCGCTCATTCGTCTTCGGATCGATGCCACCCCGCCGCCATGAGCCGACCCGGCTCTGGCCCGGCTTGACCAAGGCATAGTCCAGCGCCCGGAACGCCTCCTTGGGCAGGTTCACCCACTGATGCAGCCGCGCCCCGTGGAATTTGGCCAGGCCCAGGAAGGTGGCCCCCGCGAAACTGGATTCCGACACGATGTCCCGATTGCCGAAATCGACATCACCCACGAAGACGGCGTTCCGGGCCCAGACTCGGTCCACCGAGCGATAGGCGGAGGGCAGAATCTGCCTGGCCAGCGTCAGCTGGCCCGTCAGGCCTTGGCGCGTTGCATCGGTGGCTGCCACCGACAGGTCCAGAGCCTGTGCCTCCGCTGGTCGTGACATGGCCAAGGCCCGGCCGGTGAAGGACGCCCCTCCCTCGAAATGGCATCCTTCAAGGGCGAGAGCCCCACAAAAGGCGGCGTTGTCGAAGCTGGCGTCGCCTGAGAAGGCGGCGTTGTCGAACCAGGCGTCGCCTGAGAAGGCGGCGTTGTTGAAGCGGGCGTCGCCTGAGAAGGCGGCGTTGTCGAAGCTGGCGTAGCCTGAGAAGGCGGCGTTGTCGAACCAAGCGTCGCCTGAGAAGGCGGCGTTGTAGAAGCGGGCGTTGCCTGAGAAGGCGGCGCTGTCGAAGCTGGCGTCGCCTGAGAAGGCGGCGTTGGAGAACCAAGCGTTGCCTGAGAAGGCGGCGTTGTCGAAGCGGGCGTTGCCTGAGAAGGCGGCGTTGTAGAAGCGAGCGTCGCCTGAGAAGGCGGCGTTGTCGAAGCTGGCGTCGCCTGAGAAGGCGGCGTTGTCGAAGCTGGCGTAGCCTGAGAAGGCGGCGCTGTAGAAGCTGGCTTCGTCTGAGAAGGCGGCGCTGTCGAAGCTGGCGTCGCCTGAGAAGGCGGCGTTGTCGAAGCTGGCGTCGCCTGAGAAGGCGGCGTTGTAGAAGCGAGCGTGGCCTGAGAAGGCGGCGTTGTGGAACCAAGCGTTGCCTGAGAAGGCGGCGTTGTCGAAGCTGGCGTAGCCTGAGAAGGCGGCGTTGTTGAAGCGGGCGTCGCCTGAGAAGGCGGCGTTGTAGAAGCGGGCGTTGCCTGAGAAGGCGGCGTTGTCGAACCAAGCGTCGCCTGAGAAGGCGGCGTTGTCGAACCAAGCGTTGCCTGAGAAGGCGGCGTTGTCGAACCAAGCGTCGCCTGAGAAGGCGGCGTTGTCGAAGCGGGCGTTGCCTGAGAAGGCGGCGCTGTCGAAGCTGGCGTCGCCTGAGAAGGCGGCGTTTCGGCAAGACAAGGCCAGAGGAGTCCGGTCATCCTGAGCCGGGGCGGGAAGTTCGTTAGTCCGCGTCGCGTCGAAGTCCAGGAACACCACCCCATCGCATTGGGCGCGGCGATCGGGCGGATTATGAGCGGCCTCATCCTTGTCGGTCCGAGGCCCAGCCTGGGTCAGCAGCGTCCGCAGGTCATCGTCCAGAGCCTCCTCCGGCCAATCCCCCTTGCCCGTGGGTGCACCGTCGCGCCAATGAAGGGGCAGATGGAGTTCGGTGAAACGCTTCGTGCCGTCGGGTGAGGGGATCAGCTCCACGTCCGGCCCCAGCCGGTCGATGAAATAGTCCTGGAGCGTCGCCGCTCGCCCCTCAGCGCTGGTCATCGCCTCCACGCACGGCCCGCCGTCCAGCGGCCGGACCCACCCCGACCAGTCCTTCTTGGCCAGACCATCCCAGCTGTAGTCGGCATCCCACCAGCCAGCCCACCACTGGGTCATGCGCGCGGTCCAGGCCGACGCCATCGCCGCCTCCCCCGCGCGACTTGGCCACAGCGAACGGCGTGCGACAAGGCCCCTAGGGCGTCAGGTCGATGCCCGACAGTTTCCAGTCGAACAGGCCGCGACGGTCAAGGATCAGGACCAGCGGCTGATCCGGACGCTCCGGATCGGTCAGGGTCAAGGCAAAGGTGTTCAGGTCGCGATAGGCGAAGGACTGGCGGATGTCGTCTTCGCCGCTGGCCTCGCCCTGCGGCGGCGGGGCCGGCTCGGGCTCGCGGTCGGCGGGATTGGGCGTGCGGGCGTTGCGGACCATGCTGCCCACGGCCTCGGGCGTGACCAGGACGTCGATCAGGCCGGACGCGATCGCGGGGGCCAGCACCATGCCCAGGCCGGACAGGGCCGCATCGGCCATGGCCCCGTCGACCCGCATCTCTGCGATCATCCGGGCGCGCAGTTCCTCCTTGGCGCTGGCCCTCAGTGCCGGAAAATCGACCAGCCGGGTCAGGGCCGCCTCGTCGCCCGTCCTGGCCGCCTTGGTCAGGGCCTTCACCGCCAGCAGGGGCGAGGCGAAATAGGCGATAAGGAATGCGGCGACGGCGGCTATGACGAGGCCGGTCAGGATCTTGCGGTTCATGGGTCCTCCAGCCCGTTCAACGCGCCGGTACGGTCACGGTTGCCCCGCGATCCGCCGGTTCCGCTCTTGGTCTCAGCCGCCCTTGCGGCCGCTCTGCCCCACCACCGGAGCGGGGGCGGTGCCTTCGGGCAGGCCGATGTGCACCAGTTTCCACTCGAACGGCCCCTTGCGCTCAAAGGTGAAGACCGTCTGCGAGCCCCCCTCGTCGCTGACCGACATCCGCGCCCGGTTGATGCCCCAGAAGACCGGCCGAGGCAGGGGCCCGCCCGTCGCCGCCGGCTGAACCGTCGCCGATCGCTGGGCCGCATACCGCCCCTCGCCGCGCGTCAGGGCCGCCAGGGCGGACGGCGTCAGATAGGCATCCACGTCCGGCCCGCCGATCGGGGCCTGTTCGAACTGTCGCCGCACCGCACCGATGGGATCTTCCAGAAAGGACGGTGCCGGGGCCATGGCCGCAGGGTTTCCGTTCAACTGGGGCCGCAGCGACTGGCGCACGGCGTTGAAGTCGATCAGCCGCGACAGCCCCGCCACATCATTGGCTTCCGCCGCCGACCGGATGCCGAAGAAGCCCACCGCCGGGGCAGCAAAGAAGGCGATCACGGCCACCAGCACCGCCAGGCCCAGCAGATTGGCAAAGGCCCCGCCCGCGCCCTGCCCCTTGCGTTTGCGGGCCCAGACGGGCTGGCCGGAGGTGTCGGACGAGCTCATGACGGTGTTCCTCTGGGCGGCGACGGAAGAGGCCGCAGCAATGCACGCCGTGGCGCGCGGCTCAAGAGAAAGCCCGCCGGAGGCGATCCGGCGGGCTTTGTTAGGCGCTACGGTATCGCCTGAATCAGGCGGCGATTTCCGGCATGGCCTTGGTCAGGTTCTCGGCCACCTTGTCCAGGAAGCCTTCGGTCGTCAGCCAGCCCTGCTGATCGCCGACCAGCAGCGCCAGGTCCTTGGTCATGAAGCCTGCCTCGACCGTCTGGACCACCACCTCTTCCAGTGTCGTCGCGAACCGGGCCAGTTCGGCATTGTCGTCCAGCTTGGCCCGGTGCGAGAAGCCGCGCGTCCAGGCATAGATGGAGGCGATGGAGTTGGTCGAGGTCGCCTCGCCCTTCTGATGCTGGCGGAAGTGACGCGTCACGGTGCCGTGGGCGGCCTCGCTCTCCAGCACCTTGCCGTCCGGCGTCATCAGGACCGAGGTCATCAGGCCCAGCGAGCCGAAGCCCTGGGCCACCACGTCCGACTGCACGTCGCCGTCATAGTTCTTGCACGCCCAGACGAAGCCGCCCGACCACTTGATCGCGGCCGCCACCATGTCGTCGATCAGACGGTGCTCATAGGTCAGGCCCGCGGCCTTGAACTGGTCGGCGTATTCCTCGTCGAACACCTTCTGGAAGATGTCCTTGAAGCGACCGTCATAGGCTTTCAGGATGGTGTTCTTGGTCGACAGATAGACCGGGAAGCCCCGGCCCAGGCCGAAGGCGAAGCTGGCGCGCGCGAACTCGGTGATCGAATCATCCAGGTTGTACATACCCATGGCGACGCCCGAAGACGGGAAGTCGAACACGTCGTAATTCTGTTCCTCGCCATTGGCGCCGACCCATTTCATGGTCAGCTTGCCGGGGCCGGGCACCAGGAAGTCGGTGGCCTTGTACTGATCGCCAAAGGCATGGCGGCCGACCACGATCGGCTGGGTCCAGCCGGGCACCAGGCGCGGCACGTTGGAGCAGATGATCGGCTCGCGGAAGACCACGCCGCCCAGGATGTTGCGGATTGTGCCGTTGGGGGACTTCCACATCTTCTTCAGGCCGAATTCGGCCACGCGGGCCTCGTCCGGGGTGATGGTGGCGCATTTGACGCCGACGCCGTGCTTCTGGATGGCGTGGGCCGCATCGATCGTCACCTGGTC
>Ga0075012_10001607_pt1 | contig 22782 bp, 23 predicted proteins | sample All_14_2_FD_71474 | JGI IMG/M metagenome (GOLD analysis project Ga0075012, IMG submission 71474) | Freshwater microbial communities in response to fracking from Pennsylvania, USA - Allegheny Zone_MetaG_DW_15 | ecosystem: Environmental > Aquatic > Deep subsurface > Groundwater > Drilled...
GTCCGACAGGGCGACCGGGGCCGCCGCGATCCAGTTGACCGTCACCCCCGTGCCACCCCACTGACGCGCCACCGACTTCACCAGCCCGCGCTGACCTTCCAGCGCCGTCCCGAGCGCCACACGGCCGTCACCGCCGACCAGCGACAGCGAGGGAGCGAGGAAGACGATGCTTCCCCGGCCCGCAGGCTTCATCACCTCGCCGAGAGCCACCAGGACCCGCATCGCCGTGCGGATGGGCTCGATCGCCTGGGCCCGCCAATCGTCGAGGGTCTGCTCCGTCATGGCCCGCCGCCCGTCGGCCGCATCGGCCAGCAGGCTGAGCACCACCAGCGCAGGCACCCGGCCGTCCAGGGCCTTGGCCAGCGCGGCCCTGACTTGGTCCTGCGATCCCGACAACTCCGGGTCGTCCAACACCCGGACATCCGCCCCCGCGTCGGCCAGTCCTTCGGCCACGCCCGCCATGACCGGCAGGCCCTGGGCGATGATCAGGGCCAGTTCACCCTCCAGGGGACGCGCGGCTTCCGTCATCCCCGCTCCATCTCCAGATCGATCAGCGTCAGGCGGCGAAAGGCCCGGCCGACGGGGTGTTCTTCGGTGACGCCGATGCCGCCGTGCAACTGCACCCCGGTCTGGCCGACCAGACGCGCCGCCTTGCCCACGACGGACCGGACCTGCGACAGGGCCTTGCGGCGAACGTCCGCATCCGGATCATCTACCGAAAGTGCGGCAAACATGGCCATGGACCGAGCCTGTTCCAAAGCCACCAGCATGTCCGCCGCCTTGTGCCTCAGCGCCTGGAAGCTGGACAGGGTCACGCCGAACTGACGCCGGGTCTTCAGATGTTCCAGGGTCGCATCCAGCACCGCCTGCATCAGGCCAACCGCCTCCGCCGCCCGCGCCGCCGCATGATGTTCCCCAGCCCGCGCGATCAGGTTCGCTGCGGCCTCTCCCTGTGCCAGGACAGACTGCGCCACCACGCCCTCGAATCTGAGTTCGGAGGCCGCCGCCTCGTCGAACAGGCGATAGTCGCGCCGCGTCAGACCCGTCGCGTCCGCTGCGACGACCAGCACCACCGGCGATGTACCGTCCAAGGCCGTCACCACGAACACGTCCGCGCCCGCCGCATGGTCCACATTGATCTTTCGGCCCGCCAGCCGCCAGCCGTCGCCCGCCGCCGTGGTCGCCACATCGCCGTCCCCGGCCCAGGCCACGCGGCGTTCGCCGCTGGCCACGGCCACGATCAGACCCTCGGGCGCACGGTCGGCCAGTCGCAGGACCGTCCCGGCGGCGGCGATGGCACCGGCATAGGGCGTCACCGCCTGCGCCCGGCCCATGGCCTCGGCCACGATCATCGTCTCCACCGGGCCCAGGCCCAGACCGCCCTCATCCTCGGCGAACGGCGCGGCCAGCAGACCCATCTCGGCCATCCGGGCCCACAGGTCGTCCCCGTCCGCCGCCTCGGCGAACAGCCGCTCCGTGCTGTCTTTCAGCATGGCCTGGTCTTCGGTCAGGTCGAAATTCATGCTCACAGCCCCAGCACGCTGGAGGCGATGATGTTCTTCTGCACCTCCGACGCCCCGCCATAGATGGAGGCCGCCCGCAGCGTGAAATAGTTGGACGCCGCCTCGAACGGAGCCTCGCCCTCACCTTCATAGACGAACTCCAGCCCGGCCGGTCCGACGACGCGCATCAGCAGCTCCGACGCCGCCTGGCGCAGTTCCGTGCCTTTGATCTTCAGGATCGAGGACCGGGGATCGGTCTGGCCCGCGGCCTGGGCCGCCAGCACGCGGAGCTGGGTGATCTCCAGCGCCTTCAACTCTGCCTCGATCGCATCGGCCTCCCGGCCATACCGACCGTCCGCCCCGGATGCTCCCAGCGCATCGCGCACGCGGGCCAGCACCCGCCGCGTCATGCCGATGCGGGCGATGCCGGTCCGCTCGTTGGACAGCAGGTATTTGGCATAGGTCCAGCCCTGGTTCTCTTCGCCGATGCGGTCGGCCACGGGCACGCGGACGTCGTCCAGGAAGACCTCGTTCACCTCATGCCGACCGTCGATCGTGATGATGGGCCGGATGGTGATGCCCGGCGAGGTCAGATCGATCAGCAGGAAGCTGATGCCTCCCTGCTTCTTGGGGGCAGCCGGGTCGGTGCGGACCAGGGTGAACATCCAGTCCGCGCGGTGGGCCATGCCCTGCCACAGCTTCTGGCCATTGACGACATAGTGGTCGCCGTCCCTCACCGCCGTGGTGGACAGGGCGGCCAGGTCCGACCCGGCGCCCGGCTCGGAAAACCCCTGGGCCCACCAGATGTCCAGATTGGCCGTGGGCTTCAGGAAGCGATCCTTCTGGTCCGGACTGCCGTATTCGATCAGCACCGGCCCGATCATCGAGACGTTGAAGGACAGGGGCTCCGGCGCGCGGGCGGCATAGAGTTCGTCCATGAAGATATAGCGCTGCACCGCGCTCCAGCCCGGCCCCCCGGCCGAGGTCGGCCAGCTGGGCGTGGCCCACCCCCGTGCGTTCAGGGTCCGCTGCCAGTCGACCACATCGGCCTTGGTCAGGGCACGCCCCTCCTCGACCCTGCGCCGGGTCTCGGGCGACAGTTCGCGGGCGATGAAGGCGCGGACCTCGTCACGAAAGGCGATATCCTGCGGCGAGAAGCTCAGGTCCACGGGCTCACCCGATCCGGACCAGGGCATCGCCCACCAGGGTCACCGGCCCGTCCACCACCGTGGCCGTCACCGTCAGTCGGGCCAGGCGCTCGCCGTCCCTCTCAAGGATCTCCACCACTTCGCCGCCGCAGGCGACGCGGGCGCGCAAGGGGGTGATGGCGGCGAACCGCACGCTTAAGGACCGCACCGCCGTCGGCCCGGCCCAGTCGGTCAGGGCCCGGCCCAGATAGGCCATGGACAACATACCGTGGGCAAAGACCTCGGGAAATCCGCCCAAGGCCGCGAACTCGGGGTCCAGGTGAATGGGGTTGTGATCGCCCGATCCCCCGGCGAACAGAGCCAGGGCCAGCGGGGTGATCGGCCCGGCCGTCAGGACGGGTAGGGCATCGCCGACGGTCACTGACGACAGGTCGATCGCGTTCATGGCCGCCTCAGTTCCTGACCACCGCGACGCTCTTCAGCGTGCAGCAGAGGACGTCGTCCTGATTGCGGGCGACGGTTTCCAGGACGATGAACTCCAGCGCCCCGCCCTTCTTGTCATAGATGTCGGCGACCCGCTGCTTCAGCCGCAGGATGTCACCCACGCGGATGGGGTGGTGGTGTTCGAACGCCTGTTCCCCGTGCAGCATACGGGCCAGGTCGACCTGCATCACGTCAAGCACCAGATTGGTGCGGAACGGGCTGAGGTTCAGCAGGGTCTGGGCATAGGTCGGCGGCGTCGGCACGCCGTCCAGCCCCGCCGCCCGTGCGGCCTCGGCGTCCCAGAACACGGCATTGGTCTCGCCGGTCGCCTGGCAGAACAGCTTCAGCTGGCTCTGTTCGACGAGGATGGACACCTCCTCCGTCTCGGCACCGATATGGCTGTGGTCGATCATGGCGTCTTCCGTCTTGTCATGACCTGCCTCCCACGTCATCGCGATGCGCGCCACTGGAGGCCTGCGGCTATCGCTGTTGCGATCACGGACAGCGGCGTCGCGACGACGACCGAACCAGCCCATAGTCTGAGGCGTGCACAGGCGCGGGAGACGACCATGACACGGCTGGCCGGAAAAGTGTCGATCATCACCGGGGCGGCGTCCGGGATCGGGGCCGGGACCGCCGAGCTGTTCGTGTCCCAGGGCGCGCGCGTGGTCATCGCCGACATCGACCTCGATAAGGCCGAGGCCCTGGCCGAGCGGCTGAAGAGCGAGGGCGGCGACGCCGTCGCCCTGCTCGGCGATATCGGATCGGAAGATTCGATCCAGGCGCTTGTTGCCCAGACGGTCGAACGGTTCGGACGCCTGGACGTGGTGGTCAACAATGCGGCCGCCACGGTCCTGGCCGCGACCCAGGACGGCCCCCTGCTGAAACAGACCAGCGACCTGTGGGACCGGCTGATGGCGATCAATCTGCGCGGCCCCATGCTGATGTGCCGCGAGGCCGTGCCGCATATGGTGGCCCAGGGGTCGGGGGCCATCATCAACATCTGCTCCAACTCGATGAACCTGGGGGATCTGGCCAATACCGCCTATGCCTGTTCCAAGGCCGGGCTGGCGACCCTGACCCGCTATGTCGCGGCCCAGCACGGCATCCAGGGCGTGCGCTGTAACGCCATCTCGCCCGGCTATATACCGACCAAGCCGGTCGTCGATGAGCGCCGGGCCAAGCTGGAAAAGGCCTTGATGCGTCAGAACGTGGTTACCCGCGGCGGTCGCCCCGACGACATCGGCTGGATGGCCGTCTATCTGGCCAGCGACGAGGCGGGCTTCGTCAACGGCCAGGTCTACAGCGTCGACGGCGGTGCCCAGAGCCACCAGGGGCATATGCCCGACCTGCGCGACTTCCTGGCCGGGGCGTAACAGGGGTCACGGCTTGCGGGTGATGGCCGACACGTCCGTGCCGCTCCAGAAGGTCTGCCAGTTCGGAAAGCGCGGCAGCATCATCGGCGGATTGTGCTTCGGCGTGGGCCCCGGCCACCGGGTGAAGTTCACGTCCTGAGGTCGTTCCAGCACGTCGCAGCTGTAGAAGAAGTCCTCTTCCCGCCCGGCGAAATACCAGGTCCCGTCCCGGCGTTCATAGGTGTCGTGATAGACGCAGGCCATGACGATCCAACGGTCGCCATATTCGTGCTCGGCCCGGCAATAGACCCGCCCCCTGGCTTGATCGCCCTCGATCGTATCGATCGCATGGCCGGTGATGGAATGGACGGTGCGATAGAAGTCGCGCGTGGCCGGTTCGATGAAAGTCCGCAGCGCCTCGCGCCCCCGGCCCCGGCGTCCGCAGTCGATGTCGTCGACGAACAGGCTCAGCCAGGTGTCGATGTCCCGGGCATCCACCGCCATGGCATAGCGCACGGCCAGCTGCTGGATGGCCAGCTGGGCCTCGACCCGTTCCAACCGGGTCAGCAGGTCCGCCCCACTCATGATGCCGGATCGAGATGGATGCGGCCATCGAAGACCCGGCCCGTCCGGCCGGTGTCCAGATCGACGAAGCCACAGGCGCGCGTGGCGGCGGCCGTCACCCGCAGGCGACCGGCGGCGTCGGTCGTGACCGTCCACTGATCCGTATCATAGGGCGCGCCGGCCTCCCCCGGCGAGGCGATCAGGACGAGCGGCCCCAGGAAGGCGAGACTGTGGGCGTCCAGGCCCATGTCTTTGAGGGTCGGCACCGCCTCCTCGCGCGCCACCAGGACCTGGGTCCGCCGCAGCACCGTGGCAGGGTCGAAGCCGAAACTGCCCAGCCCCTCGACCGTCGGGGCACCGACCCCCATCAGGACCTGTAGGTCGAAGCGGCGGGCATACATTTCGGTGCGGCCGACATCCCAGGGCGTCGCCATGCCATTCAGCACGACAGCCCCGATCCGAAGCGCCGCCAGATAAAAGGGCCAAAACTGTCCGCCCTCGCGATAGTTGTGGATCAGGTCGATCAGCGACCCCTGGCCGATGCCCAGGGCATCCAGCTGGCGGGCGGCCCACAGGGCGTCGGCCTCCACGTCGCGATTGGACAGGGCATATTCGACGGGTCCGCCGGCCGAAGGGGCCGTGCCGATGGCCCACAGCGCGTCGGGGGCATCGGGATCATAGGCGGTCCAGGCGGGAGAAGGGGCGAGGCTCATCATCAGGCCTTTGCGACACGAGGAATCTTGTGCGGCGGGCCCAGCTTGATCAGTTCGCTGTTGGGCGTCAGCTCGACCTGCGGGCGGACACCGACGCGGGCCTCGACCTCGTCGGCGACGCGGCGAGCGACATCGGCATGGTCGGGTGGGTCGCCGTCATAGCCGACCCTCAGCTTCAGTTCCGTCAGTTCGCGTTGGGGCCGGATGATCTGGAACAGTCCGGCGGAAGTTTCTGCGACCTGTTCCACTGCCGTCCAGACATCGCGAGGCAGGACCGATTTGCCGTTCACCACCACCTCGTCGCCCAGCCGCCCGAGCGGCCAGAGCCGCACATGAGTCCGGCCACAGGCACAGGGCACCCGGGTATGGCGCACGAAGTCGCCCGAGCGATAGCGGATCAGGGGATCGGTCTTGTTGTGCAGGGCGGTCACGACCAGTTCACCCCCCTCACCATCCGGCACCGGTTCGTCGGTGCCGGGCTTGAGCACCTCGACCAGGCCGACGTCCTCCCAGGCATGGAAGCCGTCGCCATGCTCGCATTCCCAGATCGTCCCGGAATCCCCCAGGCTGGAGAACTCGAAAACCTTGGCGCCCCAGCGATCCAGCGTCGCCTGCATCCGCGGGCCGATCGGCTCGCCGCCATAGACGCAGGCCCGGAAGCTGGAGAACAGGTCGACCATGTCGACGCCCTTCTCTCGCTCCATCCGCTCCAAGCCATAGATGACGGGGGATGACAGGTGAAAGAAGAGGGTCGGGCGGTATTTCAGGATCAGGTCGACCGCCGTCTCCACCTCATTGGGGTCGTGGTTCAGCAGCAGGGGAATGGCCCCGGCCGCCTTGGTGATACGATGGCCGATGCCCCGCATGACCGTGCTCATCTCCAGCACATAGTCGCCGGGGCGAAGGCCCAGCATCCAGTATTCGCGAGGGGTGAACGGCCCCTCATAGCCCCGGTCCCAGCGTTCGGCGAAGATGGTCGGATCGCCCGTCGTGCCCGAGCTGGACCCGACGTTGTGCAGTTCGTCGCGATCGACACACAGCACCCCGCCGAACGGATCGCCCGTCCGGTCACGAAACGCGCGGATCGCATCCTTGTCCATGAAGGGCGCCCTCGCCTTGAAGTCGGCCAGGGAGGTGATGCTCAGCGGATCGACTCCGGCCGCCGCCCACAGGTCACGCACGACCGCCGACCGAGACGCGATCCATTGCATCTGTTCCAGCAGCATCGCCTCCTGCCGGGCCTCGATCTGGTCGCGTGGCGCGGCCTCGATCGTGTCCAGCCATGGCCGGTCGCTCCACTTGGAAGCATTGCCCGCCTGATAGGCCAGGCCGTTACCCGAGGTGTTCAGCGTCCGATCCGGTGAGCCCGTCGCGGCGTCCAGCATGACGTTTTCTCTTCCCATCATTGCCCAGTCTGACGCGGGGCCGACGGGGACAATAGACCGTAGGCACCGGCGCGCCTAAGCCGATGTCATGCTTGATCGGCCATGCGATGACCCCGCCTGCCCGCTGGCGCGTCTGTGGCGTCGCAACCAGTCTGTGGGTCGCGCCTTCGCCTCAGGATCCCCTTCATGACCGCCGGTTCCGACAGTCCGCTGTTCCAGCCCCTGACGATCGGTCCGCTCCAACTGGCCAACCGCATCGTCATGGCCCCGATGTCGCGCTACTTCTGCCCGGACGAGATCCCGCAAGACGACGTGGTCCAGTATTACGCGCGGCGCGCCCGCGGCGGCTGCGGCCTGATCGTCACCGAGGCGACCTATATCGGCCACCCCTCGGCCCACAGCTATGAGAATGTGCCGCGCTTCTATGGCGAGGCGTCGCTGGCCGGATGGAAGCAGGTCGTCGATGCCGTCCATGCCGAGGGCGGCAAGATCATGCCCCAGCTGTGGCATACCGGCAGCTTTCGCGAGATCGGCATGGCCCCCGATCGCGCGGTGCCGGGCTTTGGTCCGTCCGAGAACCTGAACGCCTTTGAGAACACCACCCACGTCACCAAGCCGATGACCGAGACGGACATCGCCGACGTCATCGACGCCTATGCGACCGCCGCCGCCCACGCCCAGGCCCTGGGCTTCGACGGGGTCGAGCTGCACGCCGCCCACGGCTATCTGATCGACACCTTCTTCTGGCACGAGACGAACCGGCGTGACGATCCCTGGGGCGGGCCGACCCTGGCCGCCCGCGCGCGCTTCGGTATCGAGGTGGTCCGGGCGATCCGCGCTCGGGTCGGGCCGGACTTTCCCCTGTCGTTCCGCTGGTCCCAGTTCAAGCAGCAGGACTACCGCGCCCGCCTGGCCCAGACACCGCAGGAGCTGGAGACCCTTCTGGGGCCCTTGTCCGACGCGGGCGTATCCATCTTCCACGCCTCTACCCGGCGGTTCTGGGAGGCTGGCTTTCGCGAACTGTCCGAGCGGACCCTGGCGGGCTGGACCCGGCACATAACGGGCAAGCCAGTCATCGCCGTCGGCAGCGTCGGTCTGGCCGGGGTCGCCTCGACCGCCAAGACCTCGCCCGCCCAGATCAACACCCAGACCATCAGCTTCGGCGATTCCGCTCTGGACGGCGTCGACCGGGTCGAGGCCCTGATGGCGGCGGGCGAGTTCGACATGATCGCCGTGGGCCGGGCCATGCTGGCCGATCCCGATTGGGCCGAAAAGGTCCGCACGGGCCGGATGGACCAGCGCATTCCCTTCGGCAAGGACCTGCTTGCCCAGCTTTACTGACGCCCAGCTTTACTGACATCCCGCCGCCACGGAGTTCCGACCCGATGCCCTCCCCCTTCGATCTGACCGGCCGCACCGCCCTGGTGACCGGGGCCTCGTCCGGCCTCGGGGCCCGCTTTGCCCGGATGCTGGCAGCCCAGGGGGTCAATGTGGTGGCCGGGGCCCGGCGGCTGGACCGGTTGCAGTCCCTGGCCGACGCCGTGCGTGGCGACGGTGGGCGGATCGAGCCGGTCGAGATGGATGTGGAGGACGAGGCCTCCATCATCGCCGCCTATGACCATGCCGAGGCGACGTTCGGCACCGTCGACCTGATCCTGGCCAATGCGGGCATCAATGCCCAGGGCCCGGCCACCGACCTGCCCTCCGACGAGCTGGGGCAGTTGCTGCGGATCAATGTGCAGGGCGTCTATCTGACCGCGCGTGAGGGGGCCCGCCGTCTGATCGCCTCGCCCGACCCGTCGCGGGGACGGATCATCCTGCTGGGCTCGGTGGGGTCGTTGCGGCCTCTGGCCGGACTGACCGCCTATTCGGCGTCCAAGGCCGGAGTGGCCATGCTGGGCAAGGGGCTGGCCCGCGAGTGGGCGCGTCACGGCATCAACGTGAACACCATCTGCCCCGGCTGGATCGTCACCGAACTGAACGCCGAATGGCTGGCAGGCGAAGGGGGCCAGAAGCTGATCAGGAGCTTCCCCCGCCGCCGGGTCATGAACCCGGAGGACCTGGACGGCCTGGTCACCTTCCTGGCGTCCGAGGCCTCGCGCACCATCACGGGGGGTGTGTTCGCCGCAGACGACGGCCAGGTCCTGGCCTGACCGGAGTTTGATTCTGGCCTATCGCGTGAGCGATCAAGCCCGGCCAGAAGCGCCGTGCGGTTGAGCCGGACTTCCGCGCGCGCCTAAGACAGAAGGGTCCTGTCCCCGGAGCTTTCATGTCCACTGTCGACTATGCGGTTCAAAGTTCGGTCGCCGTCCTGACCGTGGCTTATCCTCCCGTCAACGCGCTCAGCCTGGCGGTCCGCACCGGCCTGGGCGAGGGCGTGGCCCGCGCGATCGCCGACCCGGCGGTCAAGGCCATCGTCGTGATCGGCAGTGGCACCACCTTCATCGCCGGGGCCGACATCAGCGAGTTCGGCACCCCCAACAGCGCCGCCGAGCCGCGCCTGCAGACCCTTCAGGCCCAGTTCGAGGCCAGCCCCAAGCCGATCGTCGCCGCCATCCACGGCACGGCCCTGGGTGGGGGGCTGGAACTGGCCCTGACCTGCCATGCCCGCGTCGCCGTTCAGTCGGCCAAGGTCGGCCTGCCCGAGGTCAAGCTGGGCCTGCTGCCGGGGGCCGGGGGCACGATCCGCCTGCCGCGCCTGACCGGCGTCGAGGTCGCGCTGGAGGCCATCACCACCGGTCGCCACATCGGGGCGGTGGAAGCGAACAGGCTGGGCATCGTCGACGCCATCGTCTTCGACCTGAAGGCCGATGCCATCGGTTATGCCTTAAAACTGGCGGCCGAGGGTACACCACCCCCGGTGCGTGACCGCAACGACAAGATCACCGGCGTCGATCCCAAGGTGTTCGCCGACTTCCGCGCCAAGGCCGGCAAGAAATGGCGCGGCCAGATCGCCCCGGCCCGGATCGTGGACGTGATCGAGGCCGCCACCACCCTGACTTTCGACCAGGCCAAGGCCTTCGAGAACGAACAGTTCAAGGCGCTGATGGAGAGCGATCAGCGCAAGGCCCTGATCCACTATTTCTTTGCCGAGCGCGAAGCCCGCAAGATCCCGGACGTGTCCTCCGAGGTTAAACCCCTGCCGATTCGCAAGGTGGTGGTGATCGGCTCTGGCCTGATGGGCGGCGGCATCGCCATGTCGTTCGCCAATGCCGGTATCCCGGTCAAGCTGCTGGACATCGATGCCGAAGCCCTGGCGCGCGGCATGGGGGTGATCCGGAAAACCTATGAGACCTCGCTGTCGCGCGGTTCGATCACCCAGTCGCAACTGGACGAGCGCTTCGGGCGGATCGAGCCGGTCGGCGGCTATGACGACCTGGGCGACGTCGACATGGCCATCGAGGCGGTGTTCGAGGACATGGCCCTGAAGCAGAAAATCTTCGCCCTGCTGGACACGGCCATTCCACCCCACGCCATCCTGGGCACCAATACCTCTTCGCTGGACATCGACCAGATCGCCTCGGCCACGACCCGGCCGGACAAGGTCATCGGGGCCCATTTCTTCAGCCCCGCCAATGTCATGAAGCTGCTGGAGGCGGTGCGCGGATCCAGGACCAGCGCCGAGACGATCGCCACCGTCATGGCCCTGGGCAAGCAGATCGGAAAGGCCCCGGTCCTGGCCGGAAACTGCGACGGCTTCATCGGCAACCGGATGCTGCAGTATTACACCGTCAACGCCGAATATATGCTGGAGCGGGGCGCGACGCCGGAACAGATCGACCGCGTCGCCGAACAGTTCGGCATGGCCATGGGTCCCCTGGCCATGCGCGACCTGGCCGGCATGGCCCAGGCGGTCAATGTCCGGGCTGTGCGAAAACTGACTCTTCCCGCCGACGAGCGTATGCCCGAACTGGTCGAGCGCATGGTCGAGGCTGGGCGGATCGGCCAGAAGTCCTCGGCCGGATTCTATTGCTATGAGGGCCGCGATCGCCTGCCCGACCCCGTCGCCCTGGACCTGATCCGGGCCGAGGCGCTGCGCCAGGGGATCGAACAGCGCAGCTTTACCGACGAGGAGATTCTGGCCCGGCTGTTCCATCCCCTGGTCAACGAAGGAGCCAAGGAGCTGGAGGAAGGCATCGCCATCCGCGCGTCCGACATCGATGTCGCCTGGGTCAATGGCTATGGCTTCCCCGTCCACACCGGCGGGCCGATGTTCTGGGGCGAGCAGATCGGCCTGGACAAGGTGCTGGCCACTGCCCGCACCCTGGGGGCCGAGAACGGCCAGACGCGCTGGGGTCCCTCGCGCCTGCTGGAGCGACTGGTCGCCGAGGGCAAGGGGTGGAAGGATGCCCCGGCCCTGATCGCCGCGGGCCTGTAGAGAACGCCATGCCCTTCCTGCTGGACGACGACCACCGCCAGATCGTTCAGGAGGCGCAGCGTGTCCTGTCGGACGGCTGGTCGCCCGACACCCTGCGCCATCTGCTGGAACAGGTCGGGGTCCATGACGACCGCTTCTGGACGACCTGCCGCGACATGGGCTGGACCGGCATCGCCGTGTCCGAGGATCAGGGTGGCCTGGGCCTGGGGCCGATCGAGCTTTGCCTGACGGCCGAGGTGGTCGGGCGGTTCGTCGGCGGGGCCCCCTTCCTGTCCACCGGCTATGGCGTGACCGAGGCTCTTCGCCGCTTCGGCAGCCCCGATCAGCAGGACCGGCATCTGGCCGGGCTGGCGAGCGGCGAGATGACCGGGGCGATCCATCTGACCCCGGTCCTGGATGGAGGCGAGCATCTCGCCTGGACCGATGGCACCCTGTCCGGCAAGACGGGACTGGTGGTCGCAGGGGCCTGGGCAAACCTGCTCGTCACCCTGGCGCGGGACACCGCGACCGGCCGCGATATCCTGGTCCTTGTCGCGCTGGACGACGGGACCGATCGCGAACCGGTCCAGACCTTCGACAACAGCCGGGGCTATGCGGTCCTGCGTTTCGACCGTGCGCCAGCCGAGATCCTGGCGACGGACGATGCCACGCAGGCCGCGCTCGACCTGCTGGCCCGCGTCGCCGTGGTCGTGGCCTTCGAGCAACTGGGCGGGGCCGAGGCCTGCATGGAGCGCGCCCGCGACTTTGCCAATGACCGCCAGGCGTTCGGCCAGCCGATCGGCAAATTTCAGGCCATCAAGCACCGCATCGCCGAGATGTATGTCGCCAACGAACTGGCGCGTGGCAATGCCCTGCGTGCCGCCCTGGCCCTGCGCGACGACGCCGACGATCTGGTCCTGCGCGCCGGGGCCGCCCGCCTGACGGCCATTGAGGCCTATGAGTTCGCCGCCACCGAGGCCATCCAGACCCACGGTGCCATCGGCATTACCTGGGAGCATGACCTGCACCTGTTCTTTCGCCGCAGCCGCGCCCTGGCGCTGGAGCTGGGCGCGCGCGGGCCGTGGCAGGACCTGGTCACACGCCGCGTCATCGCCGGAGCCGCCGCATGAGCGCCCTGTCCCCCGAGCTGGAGGCGTTCCGCGATAGCGTCTTCGCCTTCATGGAGCCTCATGTCGCCGAATATGGACAGGCCGCCCGTCTGGGTCTTTCGCTGGATGACGACATCGCCCTGGCGCGGCGCTGGCAGGCGACCAAGGCGGCCGCCGGCTATGCGGGACTGACCTTTCCCACCGAATACGGCGGTGCGGGCCTGAGCCAGCTGGAACAGGTCGTCTTCGTGTCCGAGGAGGCGGCGCGCGGTTTCCCCGCCGGCTATTTCGTCATCAGCCTGTCGATGCCGATCCCGATGATGCTGCGCTATGCGACGCCCGAGCAGAAGGCCCTTTTCGTGCCCCCGGCCCTGCGCGGCGAGCAGATCTGGTCCCAGCTGTTCTCCGAACCCTCCACCGGTTCCGACCTGGCTGCCGTCCGTACCCGTGCCGTCCGCGACGGCGACGACTGGATCATCAGTGGACAGAAGGTCTGGACCACCTTCGCCCAGTATTCCGACTATGGCGTCATCGTCGCCCGCACCGATCCCGATGCGCCCAAGCATCGCGGCCTGACCTATTTCTTCGTCGACCTGAAGGCCCCCGGCGTGACGGTGCGCCCGATCCGGCAACTTCACGGGGCGGAGGAGTTCAACGAGGTCTTCTTCGACGATGTCCGCATCCCTGACGCCTGGCGACTGGGCGGAGTGGGCGACGGGTTCCGACTGGCGGTCGAGACTCTGATGATCGAGCGCTATACCGCCGCCGCCGACGAGACCGGCTTCGGTCCCCCGCTGGACGCCCTGATCGCCCTGGCCCGCGACGCGCGCATCGACGGTCGCCCGGCCCTGGAGGACGGGCGCGTCCGGGCCGTCATCGCCCGCGCCTATGCCACCCAGCAGGGGCTGGCGGCGATCAGCGAGAAATCCATCCTGGAACTGGCCGCCGGGCGTGAACCGGGGCCGGAGGGGTCGATCCACAAACTGGTCGGCGCGCGCGGCCGGCGCGAGGTCGCCCTGTGCGCGCTCGATCTTCTGGGCACGGACGGCCTGCGGTTCGATGCCGCCGCACACCCGCGGCCCAAGACCGATTTCGCCATGTCCTGGATGGATCAGCCCACCCTGCGGATCGCGGGCGGCACCGACGAAATGCTGCTGAACACCGTGGCCGAGCGCATCCTGGGCCTGCCCCAGGACTATCGCCCCGACAAGCTGCCACGCTGACCTGCCCATGCGCTGTGTTCTTCGCTAGAAAGCAGCGATGACAGGCGCACTTTCCGGCATTCGCATCATCGAAATCGCTGGCCTGGGGCCCGGCCCCTTTGCCGGAATGATGCTGGCCGACCATGGGGCAGAGGTGATCTGCGTCGAGCGTCCGGGCGGCAATCCCCTGCAACCCGCGTCGGGCCGGCCGGCCGACATCCTGTCGCGGTCGCGCCGCTCCATCGCCCTGGACCTGAAATCGCCCCAGGCCGCCGGCGTGATCAAGGCCCTGGTCAAGGAGGCCGACGGCCTGATCGAGGGATTCAGGCCGGGCGTGATGGAGCGTCTGAATCTGGGGCCCGATGACCTTCTGGCCGTAAATCCCGCCCTGGCCTATGGCCGGATGACGGGCTGGGGCCAGACCGGTCCCTGGGCCCAGCGCGTGGGCCACGACATCAACTACATCGCCCTGTCCGGCGTGCTGCACGGCATCGGCGAGAAGGGCGGGCGACCGATCGCGCCCCAGAACCTGCTGGGCGATTTCGGCGGCGGCGGCATGATGCTGGCCTTTGGTCTGCTGGCCGCCATCCTGTCGGCGCGGACCACGGGCCGGGGCCAGGTGGTGGACTGCGCCATGACCGACGGCTCGGCCCTGCTCAGCGCCATCACCTGGGGTTTCCGCGCTCAAGGCCTGTGGCGGGACGAGCGGGGGGTCAATCTGCTGGATGGCGGCACCCATTTCTATGACACCTATCGGACACGCTGCGGGGGCCATGTCGCCGTCGGCGCGATCGAACCGGCCTTCTATGCGGCCCTGCGCCGCGTGGCGGGCCTGGCCGACGACCCGGCCTTCGATGCCCAGATGTCGCCCGCCGACTGGCCCGCGCTGAAGGCCCGGCTGCAGGAGGTCTTTCTGACCCGGACGCGCGACGAGTGGGCCGAGGCGTTCGAGGCGGACGCCGCCTGCCTGACGCCCGTCTTGTCGATGCCCGAGGCGCGCGACCATCCGCACAATGCGGCACGCCAGACCTTCGTCACCCTGGACGGCATCACCCAGCCCGCGCCCGCGCCGCGTCTGTCACAGACCCCGCCCGGCCCTCCGCGTGCCCCTCGCCCTCTCGGCGCCGACACCGATGCCATCCTGGCCGAGGCCGGCTTCGACGCTGAGGCGATCGCGGCCCTGCGCCAGGACGGCGTGGTGCACGGATGACCCACACCCCACACCGCATCTATCGGATGAGCGTCGCCAGCGTTCACGTGCACTATGTCGCCAAGGCCGAGCGAAAGGGGCGCACTCTTGCCGAGGTCGACCAGATCATCACCTGGCTGACCGGCTTCACCCAGAATCAACTGGACGCCCATCTGGCGGACAAGACCGATTTCGAGACCTTCTTCGCCCAGGCCCCCCGGCTCAATCCCGCCCGGACCGCGATTACCGGCCTGATCTGCGGCGTCCGCATCGAGACGATCGAAGACCCGCTGATGCGGGAGATCCGCTATATGGACAAGCTGATCGACGAACTGGCCAAGGGCCGTCCGATGCAGAAGATCCTGCGCGAATAACCGCTTCAGCCGCGTGTCAGGGTCCGGATACGCAGCAGGTTCGCCCCCGCGGTGATGAACAGGGTCCGGCCATCCTCGCCGAAGGTGCAGTTGGCGGCAGGGCCATCGGTGCGGATCAGACCCAGCGCCTCGCCGTCAGGGGCCAGCACATGGACACCGCCTGGCCCGGTGCAGAACAGCCGTCCTGCCTCGTCCACCACCAGGCCATCGGGCAGTCCTGGATGCTCGGCCCCGACCATGGCGGTGAAGTCCCTCAGCACCCGCCCGCCGGTGACCGCTCCCTGCGCGTCCAGCCCATAGGCCATCACCACCGCATGGGCCGGATCGGACACGGCGACATAGAGGGTGCGCCGATCCGGCGACAGGCCGATCCCGTTCGGGAAGGTCAGGTCCCGGACCAGCAGCGAAACCGTTCCGTCCGCATCCAGGCGGTAGACGCCATTGTGCTCCTGCTCCTTCAGCGGCGACTGGTCCATCCCCGCCAGTCCATAGGGCGGATCGGTGAAGAAGATCGCGCGCCCAGCCCCCTGGACCAGATCATTCGGCGAGCTGAACCGCCGTCCCTCGAACTGCGTGGCCAGCAGGGTCTTGGCCCGCGTCGCCAGGTCCAGCCGGGCGACGGCGCGGTTGCCGTGGTCCGCCATCAGGATGGAGCCCTTCGGCCCCAAGATCAGGCCGTTCGACCCAGCCTCACGAAAGGCGTCGGTCGCCGGGCCGTCATAGCCCGACGGCTCCATGAACACCGACAGGCCGTCCGCCTCGGACCAGCGGTGGATCCGGTTGTTGGGCACGTCGCTGAACAGCAGATAGCCGCCGTCAGTGATCCAGACCGGCCCCTCTGACCAGGTGAAGCCCTCGGCCAGCACCTGGATCACCGCGTCCTGCGCCACGATGCCGTCCATGGCCGGCGACAGCCGCTCGACCCGGCCCAGGGTCCGGAATCGGGGATCGGACACCGCCCCCACGGGTCGCCCCGCACAGGCAGCGGTGGCCAGGCCACCGGCCAGGGCGAGACGGCGTGAAGGGCGCATGGGGAACTCCGGGAGAAGGACAGACAAAAAAGGCGGCCTAAAGCATGACCGACCGGCCTTCGCGGGCCGCGCGATAGATGGCCTCGATGATCCTCATGTCGCGCAGGCCTTCCTCGCCCGGAACCAGAGGCTCGGCTCCGGTCATCACGCAGATCGACAGGTGGTCCAACTGGGCCGAAAACTGGTTCTGGCCCGTCGGCACCGCATGGGGCCGGGTCTGCCACTCGCGGTGCAGGCGCAGGGTGTTGTCGCCATAGGCGGTGCCCGGCTCGGCCTCGATCCACCCCTTGGTCCCCGTCACCCGATAGCGGTTGTGGTGCGAGCCATAGGTCGAGACGCAGTTGGCCACGGCGCCGGACGGGAACCTCAGCTGAAAATTGATCGTGTCCTCGACCTCGGCAAAGCGGGGGTCGCTGCGATCAGTCGATTCGATCGCGCTGACCTCGACCGGCTCCTCGCCCGTCAGATAGCGCGCGGCCTGAAGACTGTAGATGCCGATGTCCATCAGAGACCCGCCCCCCGCCAGCGCCCGGTTCAGCCGCCACTGGTTCGGGCTGATGGGAAAGCCGTGATCGGCGGTCACGATGCGAGCCTCGCCGATCTCGCCCTCGCGCACGACCCGGATCGCCTCCTTGTTGCCGACCTCGAACCGACATCGGTAGCCGATCATCAGCTTGCGGTCCGCGTCCCGGCACGCCCGGATCATGTCCTGCGCTTCCGCGGCCGTATTGGCCATCGGCTTCTCGCACATCACGTGCTTGCCCGCCGCCGCCGCCCGCAGGGTGTACTCGTGATGCATTCCGTTGGGCAGGATGACATAGACGATGTCGACATCCGGGTTGTCCCGGATGGTGTCGAAGGTCCGATAGTCATACAGGCCATGGTCCGGCACGCCGTACTGCGCGCCGTAACGGCGGGCCTTTTCCGGCGATCCGCTGACCAGGGCCGTGACGCGCGAATGACGGCATTCGGCAAACCGCGGCAGAATGACATCCGCATACTGACCCAGGCCGACGATGGCATAGCCCAGCTTGCGCTCCGGCCGCTCCTGGCTCCAGGCCGAGGCGGGCATGGGTGCCAGCCCGGCTGCCGCCCCCAGGGCCAACACCGATCGGCGGCTGTGTCGAAGGGTCATGGACGTACGCTCCGGTCGCCCTGGGCCGGGGCGGTGAGATGAACCCCTAGGCAAGCCGCAGTTGACCAGCGCTGTCAACGCAGATCGCCCGATCCGGCAACCGACACCGCCGCAGGTTCGTTGATGAAGACCCTCAACAAATCGGAGCCGCCCCATGATCCTGTCCAAAGGCACCCTCGTGGCCGTCGTCGACGGCGAGAAACTCGCCCTGTTCGAACAGACCGGCCAGCAGGACATCGCCCTGACCGCCCGCCCCACCCCGGCGATCGAGGAGCGCGCCTCGGGGGCCGCCGGCCGCATCTCCAGCGAGGCCAACCCCGACAACGACACCCAGGCCGAGGACGGTTTCGCCATGGGCGTGGCCGATGTGCTGAACAAGATGGTCCTGACCAACAAGGTCCAGCACCTGCTGGTCATCGCTGCGCCCAAGACCCTCGGCCAACTCCGCAAGGGCTGGCACAAGGAAACGCAAGGCCGCCTAGTCGGCGAAATCGCCAAGGACCTGACCGGCCACTCCACCGACCAGATCGCTACCGCCATCGACAAGGCCTGACGGCGGGAGCGCGCTGGCGACAAATAGGGGAGGGTGGCGACCCCGGCAGGACTCCAACCTGCGACCTCGGCTTTAGGAAAGCCTTGCTCTATGCGGCTGAGCTACGGGGCCACGTGCGCCTGACCTAGCGTCTGATGGGCAGGAGGGGAAGCAGGGGCGGCGATTTCCGGCCCGGCCAGGCCGCCGACGAGCGGCGGTCTAGGCGGCGAAGCCCCTGCGCATACAACATCTTGTAGGGAACAAAGCCTGAATCGGATCAGGTCGGCGATTCGGTCCTGATTCGTTTCGCGCCTGTTCCGTGGCGCGGTCATTCCTCGTTAATCCGGCCGACGGGACTTGCGCGGCGCGGCCGGGGCTGTAGGCGAAGGGCCATGTCGTCCGCATCCGTTTCGTCCCTTTCGCCGCGCGCCATGGCGCTGATCGTCCTGATCGGGGCGGCCTGCGTCCTGGGGCTTGCGCCGATCCTGGTGCGGCTGACCGAGACGGGACCGGCGGCGGCGGGGTTCTGGCGGTTCGCCTTCGCCATGCCTCTGCTGCTTGTGGTCACGGCTCGGCCGGGGACGGAGGGGACGGGGCGGCCCGGGCGCTGGGCGGCGCTGGCGGGTCTGTTCTTCGTGCTGGACCTGTCGTTCTGGCACTATGGGATCGTCATGACCTCGGTCGCCAATGCGACGGTGCTGTGCAACCTGACCCCGGTGGTGGTGACCCTGTTCGCTTGGCTGGCGTTCCGGGACCGGCCCGGCCGCCTTTTCCTGCTGGCCCTGGCCATGGCCCTGGGCGGCGCCTTCGCCATGGCCGCCGGGGCCGATGGCGGGCAGGGCACCAACCCCCTGCTGGGCGATCTGTTCTCCCTGTCGGTGGCGGTCTGGTACAGCGGTTATTTCCTGGCTGTGAAGGCCGCGCGCCGGACCATGAGCGCCAGCCGCGTCATGCTGTGGTCCACCGGCATCGGCACGCCCCTGCTGCTGATCGTGGCCCTGGTTCTGGGCGAGGACATCCTGCCCGCCGGACCGGGCGGCTGGATGGCCTGCATCACCCTGGGGGTCATGCACGTGGTAGGCCAGGGCGGCGTGGCCTGGGCCCTGGGACGGTTGCCCGCCGGGATCACCGCCGTAACCATCCTGATCCAGCCGGTCGTGGCCGCCGGGCTCGGCTGGCTGGTCTTTGCCGAGACCATGACCCGGATCCAGATGCTGGGCGGGGCGGTGGTCCTGGCTGCCGTGGTCCTGGCCCAGTGGTCGGCCCGCCCGAAAATGCAAACGGGCGCGGAACCGGCTGGTCCCGCGCCCGTCAACCTCTGAACCGGAAGGTCTGGATCAGAGCAGTTTCAGATCGACCGCCGCCGTCTTGCCGCGCTGGGATTCCAGCTCGAACTCGACCTTGGCGTTCTCATCGAGGCCGGTAAGCCCCGCCTTCTGGACGGCGGTGATGTGCACGAACACATCGTTGCCGCCGCCGTCGGGCTGGATGAATCCGAACCCCTTGGTGGTGTTGAACCACTTGACCGTGCCGGTCGCCATCTTGCGCTCTCCGTCAACGCGCTCTTCCAGGCAGACGCCCGCGAGCGGACGCCCGTCAGTCCATCTGGACAGCTCGTTCAGGCGAAGGAGCGAAACGCGGGTTTGGACCCCACGCGAAATCCGGACTGCGGTGATGTTGTCTTATGGGAAAACGGGTCGGTCAACCCGAAAGCGATTCGCTCGAGGCGCGAAGAAGGTTAGCGCCCGCGTCAGGCACACAGGCCCCGCGAGGCCCCGTCTAGGTGCAGATGGTCGCGGTGCGCTTCGTTGTAATCGGGGGTCAGGACCGTGGCGAAGACCCGGCACGCCCCATCTCGCAGCCGTCTCAGGAACCGCGATCCGTCCGTGCCCGTCGCCCCCTCGCCCGTCCAGTCCCCGACCACGCTGACCACCCGCCCGTCCTTCAGCCGGACACCCGACACGTCCAGGGCATTGGCCCGGGCGTGCTCGCTGGGCCGGGCCGTCTCGTCCGTCTGGCCATAGATGCGGCGGCAGGAATAGGTACCGAAATTCTGAACCTGCGCCACCTCGGAGCCGAACACCTCACGCGCGGCGGGCTGAAGCACCTGACGGTCCCAGATGGCATAGCGGACGGCCAGGGGGCACTGCATTGTCAGCCCGCCGGGCGACAGCGGCGTAATGTCGCCGCCGGTGATCCGCACCGCCCCCCGCACCTGGCAGAAGCCGCCGTCGTCGACGTCGGGCGCGCGTTCGACGGTCACCCCGGCCTCGCGCAGCACCTGGATACAGGCGTCGGTCGCGGCCTCGATCTGTTCGGCGGCGGCGGAGGGCGGCAGTTCGAAATCGGCCACCTTGGCCGCCGTCGCCTGGCCGATCGGCCGGTTCAGGTCCAGCGGCTTCCAGGGCAGGTCCTGATGCGGGGCAAAGGCGTTCAGCAGGGCAAAGGCCGCGCAGACGCACAGCGCGACTTCCCACACCAGGTTCCAGAAGTCCGCCAGGTCCCGCTTCATCGATCGCTCATAACCGGATTTCCACGATCGGGCGACCGTCTCTTGCCGTGGCCTCGCCGGGCACCCACAGTGAACCCATGGGCAAGAAAAAAGACGACTACGACCGCACGCTGGAGAAACTTCAGATCCAGTGGGTCGAGGCCCAGGCCTGGGCCATCGAACACGGGCTTCGCACCCTGATCGTGTTCGAGGGCCGCGACAGCGCGGGCAAGGACGGGGCGATCAAGCGGCTGACCGAATATATGTCTCCGCGCCAGACCCGCGTCGTCGCCCTGCCCAAGCCGAACGAGCGCGAGACCAGCCAGTGGTATTTCCAGCGCTATGTCGCCCACCTGCCAGCGGCGGGCGAGACGGTCATCCTGAACCGGTCCTGGTACAATCGCGGCGGGGTCGAGCCGGTCATGGGCTTCTGCACCCCCGGCCAGCACGAAGCCTTCCTGAGGGAAGCCCCGCTGTTCGAGCGGATGCTGACCGACGACGGCATCGTCCTGATCAAATTCTGGCTGGACATCAGCCGCGAGGAACAGGCCAAACGCCTGGCCGAGCGGGTCGCCGATCCGCTGAAACGGTTCAAGGTCTCGGCCCTGGACGCTGAAGCCCAGGCGCGCTGGGACGCCTATTCCCAGGCCAGGGATCAGATGCTGGCCGCCACCCATGCCAAGCGTGCCCCCTGGACCATCGTCGCGACCGACGACAAGAAGCTGGCGCGACTGAACGTCATCCGCCACGTCCTGACGCGGCTGGACTGCCCCGGTCAGGTCCACCACCGCCCCGACAAGGCGATCGTCTTTCCGGGCGATCAGGCCGCCGGGCGACTGGCCCCCTGATCAGAACCCCAGTTCGGCCCGCAGGTCCGCCGCACCGACGCCCGAGGCGCGCATATCGGCCAGGGTCGCTGACCGGTCCCGCTTGGCCAGGCGGAGACCATCGGGGCCCAGGATCAGCGGATGGTGGCGATAGACGGGCGTGGGCAGGCCCAGCAGGGCCTGAAGCACCCGCTGGACCGAGGTCACCTCGACCAGATCCTCGCCCCGGATCACATGAGTGACCCCTTGCGCCGCGTCGTCGATGACGGCGGCCAGCACATAGCCCGCGCCGATATCCTTGCGGCCCAGAACCATGTCGCCCAACCGCTCGGGCCGGGCCGTGTGAAGGCCGGGCCGATGGATTTCCTCCACCCAGGTCAGGGCACCAAAGCCGCCCAGGACCTGATGCGCCCGGTCCAGCGACAGCCGCCAGGCAAAGGCCTCTCCCCGCGCCAGGCGTTCGGCTTCCTCGGCCGGATCGTGAGGCCCATGGGCGAAGGCCTGGGCGTCGACGGGATCGTCACCGTGCGGGGCCATGCCCGCCGTGGTCATCAGTTCCTTGCGCGTCCGAAAGCATCGATACAGCAGGCCCCGATCGCGCAGATCCTCCAGCGCCGCTGCATACTCGGCCCGGTGATCCGACTGGCGGCGGATGGGGGTTTCCCAGTCCAAGCCCAGCCACGACAGGTCGTCCAGAATCGCTTCCTCATGCTCGGGCCGACATCGGGTGAAATCGGTATCCTCGATCCGCAACAGGAACCGCCCCTCCGCCGCCCGCGCCGCCGTCCATGCCGTCAGGGCGGAAAAGGCATGGCCCTTGTGCAGGCCACCGGTCGGCGAAGGGGCGAAACGGGTGATCATCGGACAGCAGACTAGCGGGAAGCGGACGCCGTCGTCAGGGCCTCTTTGCGCCGGGCGGTCGCGGGCCTAGGGTCGCGCGCCATGGCCCTTGCCCCCTCTCCTGCCGACATCGCCGCCGCCAGGGCCGCCCTGGCCGTCGCCGATCCGGCCCTGGCTCGCGCCCATGCCCAGATGCCGCCGTTCGAATGGCGGCTGCGGCCCGGCGGGTTCGAGGGTCTGTTCCGGATGATCGTGGAACAACAGGTCTCGGTCGCCGCCGCCGCCTCCATCTGGGCGCGGGTCGTGGCGGGGCTGGGCGAGGTGACGCCGCAGGCCGTGCTGGCCCTGGATGTCGAGACCCTGCGCGGCTTTGGCCTGTCGGGGCAGAAGGCTCGCTATGGCCATGAGATCGCCCGCGCCCAGACAGGCGGCCTGATCGACTTCGACCATCTGGAGCGGCTGTCGGACGAGGAGGCCATTGCGCGCCTGATGGCCATCAAGGGGGTTGGGAAATGGACGGCCGAGACCTTTCTGATGTTCTGCGA
>Ga0075012_10001608_pt1 | contig 22782 bp, 19 predicted proteins | sample All_14_2_FD_71474 | JGI IMG/M metagenome (GOLD analysis project Ga0075012, IMG submission 71474) | Freshwater microbial communities in response to fracking from Pennsylvania, USA - Allegheny Zone_MetaG_DW_15 | ecosystem: Environmental > Aquatic > Deep subsurface > Groundwater > Drilled...
TCTAGGACTTGAACCTAGGACCCCCTGATTAACAGTCAGGTGCTCTAACCAACTGAGCTAATGAGGAGTGCTGTTTTCTTTAGCGGTGCAAATGTAATATATTTATTTTATTCGTTCCAAATATTTTTTTAAAAAATTTACATTTTTTCCGTATCCTGCTGCTATACAACTACATTCTGTGGTTTATTTTTTAACCAGCATCGAATATTTTCAAGTACAATTTCTGTCCTTCGATCAATTGCCTCGGTTGTTGCATATCCAATGTGAGGTAGTAGTATTGTGTTAGGAACGTTAAGTAAAGGATGGTCTTTTTTGATAGGAGGTTCATTTTCGTAAACATCCACCGCTGCTCCTGCAATCAATCCGCTCCGAATAGATTTAGCCAGTGCGCTATAATCTACCAAAGTACCCCTAGCAGTATTTATGAGAACAGCATCCTTCTTCATTTTGCTTATCAACCCTGAATCAACTATGCCAATGGTTTTGGTTGTAGCGGGAATATGAAGCGACACAATATCGGCAGCAGAAAAAAGCTCTTCAAGATCGACCAGCGTTACATCTTCAACTTCTTTAGGAGTTCGTGTGTAGGCAATAACTTTACACCCAAACGCATTGGCAAGATGAGCGACTTTTTCGCCAATTGCGCCTAAACCAACAATTCCAAAAGTTTTCCCATGAAGTTCTCCACCCAGAAAACCTTCACGAGTTCTTCCGATTCTTGTTGAAGAATCAAGTTCCACCACTTTTCGGATCAATGAGATTGCCATGGAAATGGTTAACTCTGCAACAGCAGAAGTGCTGTAGCCTGCAGCATTACAAACGGTTATGTTTTTTTGTTTGCATTGCTCCATAGGCAGATGGTCGACACCAGTGAACGCAACGGAAATCATTTTAAGTTTTTCAAGATTGAGAATTGTAGCAGAGGATATTGGCTGGTTGCTTAGAGCAAGTATGTCGGAGTCCGCAATCCTTGCATGCAATTCGTCTTGATCGACATTTGGTTTGTCGTAGTACACCACATTGTGACCTTTTTGTTGCATTTCGTAGGCGAACTCTACTTTTTTGTTATTCGACATCCCTATTGGTTCTGCAAATACAATTTTCATGTTTTCTGATTTAAAATTTGGAATACTATATTATTCAACAATAAATCGCCAGGGTATATTGGCCCAGTATGAACCAGCGTAATCAACTCCAATTCGGGGCGTAGTCGTGAATTCTGGTGAAAAGCCAATATCTTCAATCCATATTCGATACGATTCCATTAAGTTTTCAGCATAAAAACTTTTGTCGATCTGAAGATGCTTGGTTAATCGGCCTGGGCCCGAATAGTCTGTAATGCCTCTAATCAAAACTGCTTCAGGTACACCCTCAACAGATGTTACTACATTGAGCATCCAGTACATTCCATAGATAAGGTAAACATAAACCAATCCGCCTTGCATAAACATAACCTTGTTCCGCTCCGTTTTACCCTTGCTTGCATGGCAGGCCAAATCGTCGATCCCTTTGTATGCTTCAACTTCGGTAATTAAATGATTAAGTTTAATACCATTGGGCAAAACTCGCACCAGTTGTTTCCCTAGTAAATCTGGGGCAACAAGTAAAACATCGCGTTGGTAAAAATCAGCCTTTAATCGATTCTGATTCATTGTTACTTGTAGAAAATGAATACCCAAAAATAAACAATGAACTGAATATGGCAGCGAAGGATATTCCAATATGTGTTTCGAATGTATCCTCTATGAGCATCGAAACCATTATCAGCACAAAGAAGTAAAGGGGTAAAAAGTGTTTGTGTTTTTTTGTTGAGAGGAATGGATAAAACATCGCAACTAAAAATAGAATTAAACCAATTAATCCTGCTCCAACCCATACTGTGAGATACTGATTGTGTGGCATATATCTCAATTCAGGGGAAAGGTTAATGTTGTACTCTTCGTAGTAAGTATTGAGAGAACTCATTATATCGCCCCATCCAACACCAAGCCAAAGATTTTTTTTAATTGCATGCAAGGCCGATTTTATGTAGGTTAACCTCTGAACTATTGAACTGTGACCAATTGAGCCTTCGTTCCTGTACGAATCTAGCTCCCATAGAATCTGGTACAATTTCAAATCTAGTCCAAATCCCTTATTTTTATATAGAATGCTCGTTGCTCCGCTCTCTATAAGAGCTACATCCAAAGAGTCGAGTTTACTAACTCCAACGGAATCCTTCGTTAAACCAAGCGAGGTTAAGTAACGAATTAGGGTTTGATTTATGGGTTGACCATTTTTAGTTTGACCATCAAAATTGGACTTGCTCCTTTTGTTCCACTCGTTAGTTAGTTCAGAATAAGAAATGTTGATATACAATAAATTTCCGTTTTCGTAGACTAAGCGTAAGGTGTCGTGCTGGTAAGGATTTCCGTTTTGAGTTTTTTCAGGCAGGTTTTTAAGATCGATCAAGTTTCTGGTATAAAACCTATCAACCTTGTGCATGAATATTGATATCAGTATAAAAAGAAACGATAACCCAAATGTAAGCAATACAAATCGCTTAATTGTACCCGATGATTTATAGTAATACCAAGTAAAACCTAGAGCTACTAATAGAAAGAGCATTACAAATCCAGTTAGTGCCTGAAGGATAAACAGGAACGTAATTAGCCAAATTATTACCATGATTAACCCAACGCGTAGGGCTAAATTCCCAAAGCGCTCAATAATAGTGAAGTGAATAAGTATGGCTATAGTCAAACAGATCATTAGTGCAAAACGGATATGCGAAATGAATTTTGATATTTGACGAACATCGAGACTTTGATCATTGCTTGAGTGAAAATAGTAATGTGTACTAATTAGAGTGCCAACTAATACAGACAGTACAAATAATGCTAAGAGAACCTTAAACTCTTGTTTATTGAGGGGCTTGCTAAGAGCAATAACTGGCGGAATTAATAAAAATGGAAGCCAGAGTCGAAGTTCTTTAATCGCATAATTAGTATTTGTCGTGTAAAAAAAGCTATAAAGAACTGGTAAGTAAATAATTAATGCAACCCAAAGCGCTCTATTGTTTTTTAATGAAGTGTACTTATAGCTCCAATTCCCCTCAAGAATAAAGTTGATGGTTAAAGTAAACAATCCAACGCTTACCACAAAAACCGAAAAAGGCAAAGCGCAAAGTATAATGGCAAGTGCCAAATTATAAATCAAGCGGTGTAGTTTCGAAGAGAAAATCATGATTATTAGTTTTTTATTCGAAATTTTGGGGGTGAAATAGAATGCTAAAGTAGCAATTATAAGATTTTAAATTCACAACGATCATCATAGAAATCGGTCTATTTCGTTAAAAACTTCAGGATTACTGGGTCGCTTAGCGTTTTGAATTATCAGCCTACACTCTTTGTCGAAAACCATGAAATGAGGTATAAGATCGACCTTTAACTCCTCCAACTGTTTAGATGATTGTGAATTTGTAGCGAAGTAGTAGTGGATTTGACTGTTCTTCTCGAATTTTGCTTTTATTTTTTCCCAACTTGTCATGGTGTCGAATACTACCACGTTCATAAAAACAATATCCTTGCCTTTGTAGTATTCGTGGAGTTTTTCCGAGTTTGCCATTTCCTCCCTGCAGGGAGCACACCAAGGAGCCCAAAAGTCGAGGTAAATAACTTTTCCCTTGTGTGTTGCAATTGCTTCGTTAAACGTCATCGACTTTCCATTTGAATCAACCAGAAGCAAATTGGTAGTATTTTCCAAATCAATTTTGTTGCGCTCTCGAATTGTTTTTGCTTTAATAGTATCGTTGGTCAATTTCAGGTATTTAGAATAGTAGGCAATTTTGTCATCAACCTTAAAGTTCATACAAATCTCGTCAAAGCAATAAGCAAGAATAACAGCCTTGCTAAGAGGAGGAACCGATTCGTCGGCTGCAATATTATCGAAAATTGTTCTGTAATCCGAAAATCGACTATTCGATGTGGTGTATTGCACTACACCCTCTTTGTTTGTTTGATTGTATAAATATCCATTAAGTAGATTTTGATACTGGAAGTTGTATACAAGCTTGTCGTTTAACACAAACACTTCTGATTTATTCTCGGTATCTTTTTTAGGCTTTGATTTTTGATACAACTCCTTAATTCTTCCTTGCGCGGTAATTATGTTTAACCTATTGGTATAGAACTCTAAGTAGGTAGAATCAATACTCCCCGAAATCTTCAAAGAGTCGAGTAGTTCAGAAAAATTATTGATATACTTCTGATGCTCAACCAAAATTGAATCAAAATCGATATAGTTCACCTCCATATCGTGAAACACTTCAAGCATTTCTTTTGACAACTTGTTGCTTTTCTTTTTGACGAGGTAAGCCAACCCAAAGTCCATATTATTCAGTATACTTTGAGGTTCGAAACCGTAGTTTACAGTTCGGTTTTTTACATTGAAGTTGAGATTATACATCTCCGTAAGACTGTTCGACAATTTACTGGTTAGCAAAGGAAAGTTAGATAAATCGTAGTTAATAATTACCGTATCGCCTTGTTTTAAGAGGAACTCATGCCGTTCAATTCCCTTATACTTATGCGATACAATTATGTGACTTTGACCAAAACAAGGAATTGTAAGAGTATCTCCATTAGGCGATGGATCAAAATTCTCGAAAAGGCCATTTCCCCCAATGTACTTTAAAGTTGCATGGTTATACTGACCTGTGTAGGATCCGCTATTGAAGTAAAACCATTTTTGATCGGGAGGGTTGTTGAAAATAATCACCACAGAATCGGACAGGCTATTGTCACAAACATTTGAGGAATTGCAGCTGGGAAAGAAAGCGATTGTTAAAAGCAGGATAAAAATGTTATTTTTTTTCATGTTTGAGGTGCAAGTTAGGGTAGAGTTTTAACAAAATTATTGATTAAACGGAAAATTTCGCTCAGGATTGTATATAAATCCGAATGATGAGAAAAAATAACAAAGCAGTAATTTTTTTTAAATGGTATTGATAAACATATTGTTGTTTAAATAAATAGTTGTAATTTTGCAACCCGCTTATTATCAAAACAGGATCACGAAAAAGTAGGTATTAACTTAAAAGTTAGGAGTTTACAGTGGACACATTAAGCTACAAAACGGTAATGGCCAATAAGGCAACCGTTACAAAGGAGTGGGTGGTTATTGACGCTAACGATCAAGTACTAGGTCGTTTGTCGAGTCAGGTTGCCAAAATCTTAAGAGGCAAGCACAAACCCAACTACACTCCACACGTTGATTGCGGCGATAATGTTATCATTATCAATGCAGAAAAAGTTCGTTTAACCGGACGCAAGTTAACTGACAAGCAGTATGTTCGTCACACAGGTTTTCCTGGTGGACAACGTTTCGCTACCCCAAAGGATATGCTTAGCCGCAAACCTATCTGGGTTATTGAACATGCTGTAAAGGGTATGCTACCAAAAAACAGGTTAGCTAACGCTCTTTTCAGAAATCTTTATGTTTATGCAGGGACTGAGCATCCACATGAGGCTCAAAAACCCAAACAAATGGATTTAAGTACAATTAAATAGTTAACTTATGCAGGTTTATAACGGATTAGGAAGAAGAAAGTCTGCAGTTGCACGTGTTTACCTTCAAGAAGGGAAAGGCAACATTACCGTAAATGGTAGAGACTTAAAAGAATACTTCAGTTCAGAGCTGCTACACTTTGTAGCCAAACAACCTTTACTTGTTCTAAATGTTACCGAAAATTTTGACATTAAGGTTACCCTTGATGGTGGTGGCGAAAAAGGACAAGCCGAAGCGTTGCGCCTAGGTATTGCTCGTGCTTTAGTAGAGTACAACGCTGAAAACAAACCAGCGCTTAAAGCTCACGGATTTATGACTCGCGACCCTCGCGAAGTTGAGCGTAAAAAGCCAGGTCAACCAAAAGCAAGGAAGAGATTCCAGTTCAGCAAACGTTAAGAGAATTATCAAATTTATTAATTATTTGGCAGGCAGTTTAGTAATAAATTGCCCAGACTCCCGAAGGGGACTACTGTGCGATTGCCAATGAAATCTAAACTAAGAAAACAAAATGTCAAGAACAAATTTTAAAGACCTACTTGATGCAGGTGTACACTTTGGCCACCTAAAACGTAAGTGGAACCCAAAGATGGCTCCATACATCTTTATGGAGAACAATGGTATTCATATCATTGACCTACACAAAACAGTAGTTAAAATTGATGAAGCTGCCGCTGCAGTTAAACAAATTGCCAAATCAGGACGCAAAATCCTATTTGTTGCTACCAAAAAACAAGCTAAAGAAATTGTAGCTGAACGCGTAAAACAGGTAAACATGCCATATGTTACCGAGCGCTGGCCTGGTGGTATGCTAACAAACTTCCCTACTATTCGTAAGGCAGTTAAGAAAATGTCATCTATCGATAAAATGATGACCGATGGCACTTTCGACAACCTATCGAAACGTGAGAAACTTCAAATTTCTCGTCAACGTGCTAAGTTAGAGAAAAACTTAGGTTCTATTTCTGATCTTAACAGACTTCCTGCTGCGCTATTCGTAGTGGACGTTCAGAAAGAGTACATCGCCGTACACGAAGCTAAAAGATTAAATATCCCGGTATTTGCAATGGTTGATACCTGTTGTGATCCTACTCCAATTGACTTTGTAATACCAGCTAACGACGATGCTTCAAAATCTATCGCTCTTATTGTTGACGTTATGTCGAAAGCAATTGAGGAAGGTTTAGAGGAAAGAAAAGCTGAAAAGGAAAAAGAACCAGCAGCAAAAGAGAAAAAAGACGAAACAACCAAAACTCGTGCTCGCAAAGGCGCAAAAAAAGCCGATGATGCAGAAGTAGCAAAGGTTGAAGACGCTGACGACAGCGCTGCTGATAGCGAAGATGACGAATAGTATTTACTTTAAACGAATATAAAAATGGCCGAAGTAACAGCTGCTGATGTTGCCAAACTAAGAAAATTGACCGGTGCAGGTATGATGGACTGCAAAAATGCATTGGTTGAGGCAAATGGCGATATCGATAAAGCGATTGAAGTAATCCGCGAACGCGGAAAAGCTATTGCAACCAAACGTGCTGGTAGAGAAGCTGGCGAAGGTGCTGGCTTATCAAAGGTAAACGCAAATGCAACCCGTGGTGCAATGGTAGTGTTAAACTGCGAAACTGACTTTGTTGCAAAGAATGCAGATTTCGTTGGTTTCACCCAAAAAATTCTAGATATTGCCCTTGAAAAAGCTCCTGCAAACCTTGATGCCCTTAAGGATCTTTCCATTGACGGAAGAAAAATTTCCGACATGGTTGCTGAGTTCTCAGGTGTAACTGGCGAGAAGGTTGATTTATCATACTACGATCAAATTGACGCTGCTTTTGTTGTTCCTTACATTCACCCAGGCAACAAACTTGCCACAATGGTAGGGTTTAACAAGGTTATCGATCTGCAATCGGGCAAGGATATCGCAATGCAAATTGCCGCTATGAGCCCAGTGTCAATCGATAAAGACGATGTTCCTGAAGATGTTAAGAAGAAGGAATTTGAAATTGGTCGTGAGCAAGCTCGTTTGGAAGGCAAACCAGAAAATATGCTCGATAAGATTGCTGAAGGTAAACTTCAGAAATTCTTCAAGGAGAGCACTCTTATGAATCAAGATTTCGTTAAGGATAACAAGCAAACAATTCGTCAGTACCTTCAAAGTATTGATAAAGACTTAAAAGTTGTGGCTTTTAAACGTGTATCACTTAACGCATAAAAGTTAATACTTTACAAAGTAAAGCCTCAAGAGAAATACTTGAGGCTTTTTTTGTCATTTACTTAAGGACTTTGATTTTCTGCGGAAATAGCAGTTTGTCATGCGATTGTTGTAGTTTGCAGTCATATCTGTGCCATTTAGGTGTCTTCGTCAAGTCGACTTGTTGTTTTTTGCTAAATTGCGATCCTTTTAAATAAAGATCACTTTCAAATTTTGCAAACTAATAATCAAACCATATCAAATGAAAAAATTTTTACTCATCGTTTTTATTGCGGCATTTAATTTTTCATTATTTGCTGCGCCTTTCCAATTTTTGAAGCATACTATTACTCAGCCCAACGGCGAGGTTATTGAGTGCTTTGTTTCTGGCGATGAATTTTTTAACTGGATTCACGACAAGGATGGCTACACAATAATTCAGGCCTCCGATGGATACTACTACTATGCTGTACAGAAGGATAGTAAAATTTTGCCATCATCCTACAGAGTCAATTCAATTAAGCCTGAAAGTTTGGGAATTAAAAAATGGATTAGAATATCCAACGATGAGTATAAGAAGCGCAAAACTAGATTTGATCTTCCCGAATCAGCCAAATCAGAAGGAATATCAAAAGCGCCCCATACCGGCACATTAAATAACATTGTTATTTATATCAGATTTTCGGATGATGCTGAAATAACAAAAACGCGGCAGACATACGATGATATGATGAATTCATCAACCAATTATAGTTTAAAATCGTATTTCAATGAAGTGTCGTATGGCAATTTGAATATTAATAGCACTCATTACCCAGCCTGTACAAATCCAACCACTTCAAATGCATCTTATCAAGACTCCCATCCTCGGAGTTATTTCCGACCTTACAATGCAACAACAAACCCCAATGGCTACCAAACCGATAATGAAGCTGCCCAACGCGAGCATCAACTACTCTACGATGCTGTTACCTGGATTAATGCAAACAACCCCATTGATGCAGGATTAAATATTGATGGAGACAACGATGGTAAGGTCGATAATGTTTGCTTTATGATTAAAGGGAATTCCGATGGTTGGTCGGATTTGCTTTGGGCTCACCGCTGGGTTCTTTACACCAAAACCGTTAATATTAATGGAAAACGTGTCTACGATTACACTTTTCAACCCGAGAACCAAGCCGTTGATTATGTGCTATGCCATGAAATGTTCCATGCATTAGGAGCTCCAGACTTATACCACTACAACGAGAACAGTTTTTCTCCTGTTGGGAATTGGGATTTAATGGAATCGGGAAGAGGGCATATGGGTGCCTATATGAAATGGAAGTATGCCGGCGCAAAATGGATTACATCAATCCCCCCTATAACTAGCTCTGGAACCTATACTCTTAATCCTCTTTCTTCGCCGACGAATAATTGCTATCGTATAGCATCTCCTAATTCCGATAAGGAGTTCTTTATTCTTGAGTATAGGAAAAAAGATGGACTATTTGAGGGCTATTTGCCAGGAAGTGGGCTTTTAGTTTATAGAATTAATCCCGATTTTGATGGAAATGCAAACTTTGATAATGTTTCAGTTTTTGATGAGGTTTATATCTATAGACCCAATGGTACAACTAGTTTCAATGGAAGTATAAATAGTGCCCATTTTTCGGCAAATTTGAGTAGGACAAGTATAAACGATGCTACTAATCCAAGTAGTTTTCTAAGTAATGGTTTACCTGGAGGATTGGATATTAGCGCTATTACTACCTCCGATCAAACAATCTCATTCTATGTATATATTTCAAACATTGAGGTACCAACTAATGTTCTTGCTTCAGGAGTATCAGAAAATCAAATAAACTTGTCGTGGGGTCTTAATACAAGTAATAATGATGTTATTGTTGCATACTCTACAACTGGAATAATTGGGTCTCCTGTAAGAGGAACTTCTTATTCTGTAGGATCAACTTTACCTGGTGGAGGGACAATTATTTACTCGGGCAATGCTACAAGTTTTAATCATACATCGCTATCCTCAGGAACAAGTTATACCTATAAAATTTGGTCAAAAAATGGTTCAAACGAGTATTCGGCTGGAGTAATAAAAACTGCATCGACCAGTTGCACAGCTCCTGCTTTGCCTTTTAGTCAAGGATTTAATAGCAATGCTATTTCCCCTTGCTGGACTGTATCAACTGTAACAATTGGCGCAACACAGGAAGAACCAGCAGCAATTACTGCTGTTCAATCTTCGCAAACACCTTCGGCAACACCTTATGAGGGTACTCATATGATAAAATTCAACTCTACTTATTGTGGAGCAGGAAATGTAATGAGGTTAGAGAGTCCGTTTTTCTCAACTGTTGGTAAAGCTAGTGTTAAGGTTAGCTTTGCTTGGCATCGCGATACACAATGGCCAAACTACTTAGATAATATGAAAATACAGTGGAGTAGCGATGGTACTGTTTGGAATTCAGGAACTACATATCAACGTTACCACACAGCCATTGGTTGGACCTTACAATCATTTGATTTACCTGCATCAGCGTTGGGTTTGAATGGTGTAAAAGTTGGTTTCTTGTTCACCTCCGAGTATGGGTATAACTGTTACCTCGATGATATTAAAATCACCTCAATTACAACAGGAGTCGAAGATAATCTGCTCGACAATATATCGATCTATCCAAATCCATCAAAAGGGCTATTTACAGTAAATCTGAATGTAGATTATAGGAGAATGGATATCCTGGTTTTTGATCCGGTTGGAAGGATTGTAAATGCAAACCATTATGCCAACAACCAAGAAGGTAATCTTGATTTAACATCGCTTACTAAAGGTATCTATATCCTTAAAATTAATGTTGATGGTAGAACCGTGAACAAAAAAGTAATGATTGAATAACTAAATTTTTTACGGAATACTTCAAAAAGCTGCGCCTGTAAGTGCAGCTTTTTATTTTGATCTTTTATCGGAATGAATAAAAAAAAATTCTTAGTATTGTGTAATAGTCCATTAAAAGAAAGAATATGCAAAGAATGATTAATCTTATAACAATAATACAGGTTCTGGTTGCTATAGTTTTTAATGCAAATGCTTGGTCGGAACATCCTTTGTTAGCCCACCCTGCGCTTAGCAACATTCCCGATTTGAAAAACAAGCAACCTATAGAGGCAATGAGTCTTTCCAACTTTCTGATTAAGGAGGAAAAGGGACTAGCGCTAATGATGAAGGACTTTGAAGATTGGGCAAGATTGAGTATTCCAAACTATGCTCCAACCCCAGATCAACTTAAGTTTAATGCAACTGGCAATACTAATGATATTGTTGCACGGTTTCTTTATGCTATAAGGATAAATCCTAACGCAAAAATGCGTTTATATCTACATCTTTTACCAAACGAAAGTGTCGGCGATTATCAATTAATAAATCCGCAGGAGCTTACCACGCTGAACGATTATAGTTCGCTGAAACACACAAATTATTTTGAAATTACTGAAGGCCAAGAGGTATCGCCATTAAGCGTTTTATGTACTGCTAACGATGAGCCAGATCATGGTTTCGACCTTGGTTTATTCGAAAACAACAATACTGATTATGGACTTCTATATGGTTTTGGCAAGCAACCTTTTGGAGACCCAAATCTTGAGTATGGTAGTCAAGCTCCCTTTCATATGGGTTTCTACCACGAGGCTTCAATCGTATACTTTTTCGGACCTTTTCTTAAGAAAACCTATCCAGAATATAGAATTAGTCTCTTTAAAAAATTGTCAGAATATGCATTTGCCACAGGTAATGATTATTGGGGCTGGAGGTTTATGGGTTGGGGGATGCATTATTTAGGTGATCTTTCAATGCCATACCATACGGCTCCCTTACCAGGAGTAAGTCCTTTAAAAATGATATGGATAAATTTAAAGGCTATGTTAGGTTTTCCTGAGAGTAAGAATGATGCAGTTCAGATCGTTTCCAACAGGCACTCTGTACTTGAGTATTTCCAGTGGGTTGTTCTACGAGATGCGTACTTTAATAATCCTGATAGTTGCCAAATTATAAAAGCGCTAAGAAATCCTGTTGATTTGGTTGAGTACAGCAATGACTTTCCCCGGAATATTGTTGCAAAAGAATCAGTTGAAAGAAGCAAATATGTCGATTTTGCTTTAAGGAATTATATTCCTGAGAAACTAGTCTCCGATCCCAAATTCAAAACTCCGGGATCCCCGGAACTTAAGACATTGCTTGCTCAAATGAGAAAGGATAAAGGTGATGAGTCTATTGTAATGATGACCAATTTGTTGGCCGATATAATGAGATCGTACAGCATGCATCTTCAAAGTTACTACAGAAGCATTAATTCCAACGTAGTGAAGAACACATAATACTTTTGAGATAAAAGCTAGACCTCTGAAATTTTCAGAGGTCTAGCTTTTATTCGATTTGAATTCGGCATTAACTAGGTGTGCCATAAGGCCCCGTCGACGATTGAACATAACCAAGTCCCAAGAATCCAATACCTTTCCCAGAATACAATTTTGGTTTACTCCAAGGTTTCTTTATCACCTTGCTCTGACTAACTGAATTCTTATTATTCATTAACGTAATAACACTTTAAAAGATTTAACACTCTGGGCACTTCGAACATTTATAAGATATATTCCTGTGTTAAAGTTAAATGGAACAACCTCTTTCCTCGATTTCACCGTCCCATTATAAATGTTCTTGCCCGTAATATCGTAAATTGATACAATTGAATTTTCCGAACAATTTTCAAAAACTATATTCTTATCATACGAATAGACGTTTATTTGATCTAGTAAATCAACATTATCGTTGGTAGTTATAGTAACGGTTAACGGTCCCGCAATTGTAAAACAGCCTGTTATATCAACTGTACCTTTAATAAAGTAGTCGCCAGCGGTAGCTGTTTGTGGCGTACTATAAATTAAAGTGGCATTTGAATCTAACCAGTAACTATAAAGTAAACCCTGAGTTGAGCCATAAGTGATTGCAGCATTTGTTATATCAACAGTTGCTGGATATGCCACAGGTGCAGGGTTTGTTAAAACCACCGAAGGTTTTGGATTTACCGTAACAGCAACTGGCCCTGAAATGCTTGAACAGCCATTTGTATCAACACCTTTAATGTAGTAATTTCCAGTTGATGCAGTCGCAGGTGTTATATAAGAAACGGTTGCATTCGCATCGGTCCAGTAGGTGAATTGTAAACCTGAAGTTGAGCCATTGGTAATCGCCTGAGCAGTTAAGTCTACAGTTAAAGGTTCACAAACTGCTGCAGGGCTGTTAATTACTAGGGTTGGTTTAGGGTTAATTTTTACCACAATTGGTTCCGAAACTACATAGCATCCAGCATCGGTTGTACCCTTAACATAGAATGTTCCACTATTGGTTAATATTGTGTTTTCTAAAGGAATTGTTGCATCCTTATCGATCCAGTAGGTGTATGTTAATCCCACTGTGGATTCTTCGGTGTTCAATACAGAAGTCAAATCAACCGTTTGAGGTTCGCAAACTGCGCTAGGGCTATTTATAGCCAGTTTTGGCTGTGGATTAATTGTAACATCTATTGGTCCAGCTATGAAGTATGAGCCATTGCTGGCGGTTCCTTTAATAAAATAAGTTCCTGCTGCAGCATTTTCGGGCGTTAAGTAGGCTGTGGTGGCTTTGGGATCGGTCCAGTAGGAGAATGTTAATCCTTCGTCGGAACCAAACGTTACAGCTTCGCTTGTTAAATCAACCACCTGTGGAGCACAAGCCGATATTGAGTTCGACACAACAACTTTAGGAGCCGATGCAAATCGAAGAACAAATCGTGCTGTATCGTCCTTTGCTTCCGAGGTAAAAGTGTACTCTGAATTTACGAATAGATCCTGAGTAGAATTAAGTAATTTATCAACTAAGTAAACATTCTGATTAAATTGGAACTTGTCGAAATTAGTTGTTATTTTATACTCACCTGCAATAGGTGCATAAAAACCTAATTTAATTTCCTTGTCCCCGTTAACAGGGGTAAATGATTGTATTACTAAATTAATTTTCTCGGGCGAAAGTGTGTAGAGTTCTCCACGTTTTCCATCCTTTAGGAGCATTTTGCGAGAATCCCACTCACCAAAACCATCCTCTGCTGACTCGGACTGAACAATTACAGTTTCGTCCTGCAAATTTGCACTTGTATTTAGGTAAAGTCTGAAAATATCCTTATCAGTCGATTTTCCATTCGCTTTCTTAATGAATGGGGCCGTTCCCCAATCGTGCGATCTGTTGCTTTGGCTTACGGTTAGCGAGCCTGTTAATCCAACACCAGTACATTGTACCCAAAACGACTGCATTGGAGCAATATTTCCATCAACATAGGCAGTTCCATTTCTGTTAGTTCCTTCATTTGCAGATGAGTTCCATGTATCAACAACCATTGTTCCGGCTGTAGTTGATGTGTTATACCAAATGGTAGAACTTAAGTTAGTTTTAGTCATATTATCCCAATCCACAACACTTGAATATGGATTTCCAAACAGGTAGTACTGGCCAGTCACTGCTCTTGGAATACTATTGTTTGAATAGGATGCTGAAGTATTCGGGGTTCCTGTAAAGGTAAATACTTCAGAAGTAGGAGTTCTAAGTATATAGCCTTTTGCAACAGTAAGTGCAGTTGCATTAGAAGTCACTTTCACATACTTTCTCTGTACTTCGTCTTGGTACCAAAGTAAATTAGAATCAGCAACAGTTTCAACATCGAAAACACCCGCGGTGGCATTGCTTACGGGCGAAGAAAAATACAACCCTCTACCCACCCCGGCGGCAGCAAAGCCTGTTGAGGTATATGACAGTTCCATTGAAATATTCCCTGTTACAGTACTTTCGTTAATAAAAGTGGCCGTAAGCGGGCGGAAAGCAGTTGTGGTTGATTTTAAAACAAGAGGGTTGGTAAATGCACAAGCACCATACGCAGTAACACCCTTTCCTGCCTGAACTTCGGTTACTGATCCGCTATTAATTGTGATTTTTTCAAAATCGAACACGTTGTTCGATGTTCCTCCAATGGTTTGAGTACCAGTTCCGTTAAAAACCACCTCGCCATCGGTTCCGGGTGTTTCAATAACATTTGTTGTTCCATTGTTAGTCCAGTTACCCGAAACCTGTATAGTTCCGTCAAGGACTATTCCCCCTATTGATTCATTTTGGTAACTACCACTTATGATCATGTAGCCACCTGCAACGTTTATTTTGCCTTCGTTACGAATAACTTGAGCATTAGAAAGCAAAACAAATTGTAATAATAGTATAGCAATAATAGTTTTTTTCATCTTACGCTAATTTTCTTACAACACTCCATCAAACTATAGTGCTTTTGTCATTGTTGTATAGTACCAACTAGTACCATCAGATTCAACTAAATATAGTAGAGCTGTGCCATCAGAGTCTTTCACTATGTAACTAGTTCCCGAAGTACGCGAATTTGAAGGATTACTCCCAGTCACTGTGTTTAATTGAGCAGCAGTAGGTGCTCCATCGGTTAATGATCCAGAAGCATACTGTGTGGATTTTTCAGAAAGTATAAACCATGCTGTACCATTAGAAATAATCTGAATGCCTCGTTTAGGAGATAAAAGGTAGTTTACACTTTGGCCATCAATTAACTCCAACCCATTTGGATCAATGGTAATTGTACCTGTTCCAATATTTTTAACAAAATATATTCGCCCACTATGTGACGAAGCAGCAGGTAGAGCAACGGTAAAAGTGCCATTACATAAAACTATATCATGGCTATCACTTAGAGTGGTATTGCTCGACAATGTGGTAAATGAAGATCTTTGTAAATATCTCCAACGTGTTCCTTGGTAGAAATATAATCCAGTAATCCCGTCAGTTTGGTAGACAATCAAACCTTGGGGCATATCCATCATACTTGTTCTTTCAGAACTTGTCATTCTAGGGATCAATAAACCCTTTGTAGTAGAAGAAATATCTAAAATAGCTTGACCATCCGGGGCGCTAGTTCCAATACCAACACTACCAGAATCGTAAAAGATATCAAACCCTGAAACAGTCCATTGACCCGATGCTCCAGATGATAATTGTACCCATGTACTGTTATTATAATAGTAAAACGTGTTATCATCAGTTGAGTAAACCAATAATCCATTTGTTGGAGTAATTCCGCCTATCTCAACATTTGTCATTCTCGGTATAAGAATGCCTTTGTCAGAACTAACTACATCTAACATAGCAGAACTATTCGGAGCTGCTCCATCAGTATTTATTGCCACCTGCGATTTTACTGGTGCGGTAATAGCTAGCAGCACAAATATAATTGCTGCTGTATAGAAACTATTTCTTTTCATATCTCTAATATTTTGGAATTACAATAACTCTTGTCAATTTATATTTTACGATTTTTACTTATTATAGTTTAAAACTAATCAAATTAATTGACAAAGATACAATATTATTAACGAAAACCACACTTGCAAAATCATACTAATTGATTGTTAGCGCTATAGAAACTAATATCGTACAACCGTAACTCTAAATGTACCAGAATTAGGGTTTAGATTTCCGCTACTATAATTATTAAATCGAACTGTAACTGTATTTGCAGCACTTACCCATGCGGTATAACATGAGTTGTTTAGCACGGCGCCATTTGGCACACCAAGCAAAACAACATCACCAAGTTGAGCACCTGTTAAGGTTATTGTTCGGTCAGAACTACGACCAGCAACTGTGTTTGGAAAGTCTAGCGTTGTAGGTGGTGCTGCAAGGGTTTTTGCTAATGTATAGCGTGTTGTGCCGCTAGTTGCGTAATAATTAGTTCCATCGAATTCAACGGCCCCTGTTTCGGGAGTTGTTAAGTTGGTTCCAGCTGTTAACTTTAGCGGGGCATTTCCTGCCGTGTTTCTTCCTTGCCCGATATGGAGTTGTGCAGAGCTTGTAGCCACATTAACGCCTGTTCTTGTTCCTGCTGTAGTGTTCCCAATTAAAATTGTATTGGCCACAGCTCCAGTTCCAATATTAACACTTTTTGCTCCGGTTCCACCTGTCGCTATGTTGATAGTTTGTACGCCTGTACCACCAATATTAACAGCACCTGTAGAGGTTCCTGTGTTAATATTGGTAACAAAGTTGGAATTAGAGTTAAGGTTTACAATACCGCCCAGCACATTAATTCCAAGATTAAAAGTGCCCAAGCTGCTCCATGTTTTTTGCCCATTTACTGTTTGATTTGTAGATAAATCGACAAAATTTTGAACCGACGATCCAGCACCACCATTAGCAATAGCAACCACACCGGTAACATTTGAGGCTGTTCCTGTTGTGTTTTGGTTTAGAATAGGAAAGTCGCCTGCCAATGCAATGGATAGATTTCCTGTTCCAGTTTCGGATCGAAGTATCCCAGTTGCAAGTGATGATGTACCACGGCTATAATCAACGCCAGCAGTCGCTGATGAAATTGTGCTTCCATTACTTTTCACCAATCCATTAATTGCTCTAACCACAGGGTCGGTTTCCACTTGAGTGCTTCCAACACTCAACCAAGATGAACCATTGAAATAGTAGAACCCAGGGGTGTTATCGGTCTGGTATATCAAAAGGCCTTGTGCTGGTGTTGCTATTAGGTTTCGTTGACTTTGAGTCATTCGTGGAGCCAAAAAACCACGACTCGTGCTAACCACATCCAACATTGCCGAAGAATTTGGCATTGCCCCATCGCTATTAATGGCTACCTGAGCATTTAAACTGGTGCTAATTATTACACAAATTAATATTGCTAGTATGCGCATACTATAATTTTTGAAAATTGTTTTCACTTGTAAACGTTTAGTACCCTATTTTGTTAAAATTTTATGATTCATTTTGATTAACAGTTAATTAATTGTGACAAACTGTTTTTAAGTAACTTTTCTAAAAATAATACACTATGATTCGACCTACTTTAGGAAAAATCTTTAAATTGGTTTGCCTATCTTTGTATAAATAATAAAAAATGAAATTGATAAAATCAGATACTACTATAAAGCAAAACCCCGAACTTATTACCAGCGAGGTTGATGGTGAACGGGTTATGATGGATATGAAAACAGGGGAATACTTTGGTTTAGACTCGATTGGTACTCGTATCTGGGACTTAATCGAAAGCCCTACAAAGATAGCTGAAATAGTTGAAATTCTGATAAATGAGTTTGATGTTTCGAAAGAACAATGTGAGCTAGACACAATTGATTTCATCCGCGAACTGGTCGATAAAAATCTTGTTTTTATTGTTTCAGAATAATCTTCTATGTATTTAAAATTCAGGAAATTCATAAAACTTAACTTCGGCGACAAATTTTTATTGCTTATAGCAGGAATGCTAAGCCTTTATTTCGGTTTAATTGTTCTGATTTTCCCTTTTAAGTCCATCGTTTCTATTCTGGGTACAAAAGCTAAGGTGTTATCCAATGAACTTAGCGTGTCCGAAATTCAAAAAGTTAAGAGAGTAGAAAAATGCATTTCCCGGTTAAGCAGACACTTTCCAATAAAAATTAAATGTTTGCCTAAAGCAATGGCTGCCAAGTATATCCTTAATAAATATGGTGTTGAATCTACTTTGTACATTGGAGTTTCGCTTGAGAAAACAAAAAGTTTTCATGCTCATGCTTGGCTGGTTTGCGGAGGAATAATTGTTAGCGGAAAGGAAGAGGTTGGTCAGTTTAAGCCGCTGGTTTTCTTTTCGTAGTATTATATAGGGTTTCTGCTTTCGTCTAAGTATCCAAATCGTTTCATTATTTCAGCATGGTCGGTGCAAATCTGCTTTACTAGGTCTTCTGGCATTTCGTCTTTCCATGCCCCTGCAATTCCTTTCCTGAAAAAGGTTTTAACTTTTGCGGGTTTTTCCTTAAAGCCTTTTTCGGCTTCTTGTTTTTGAATCTCCTTAAAGTCGCTAAATTGAATTGCACGCCTAATTGATTGCTCCGACTTACTAATTCCAATAAAATCAATTGCTTTGCTAAAAGTATTGAATGGATCGGACTTCATATCCTCGTATCGTATAACAAGTACTGGCAAGTCGGATTCATCCACCCAACTTTTTACATGGTTGCTCCAGCTCAAAAGTCGTTGTCGCAACTGGATATGCAATTTGTTCTGAGAACTGTTAAACGCATAACTATCATCGGTCATTACCTGAATAGTATGTTCTAATGATTTGTTGAGATGATTCGAGAACGATAAAGCCACATCGAGCGGATTTCTTATAAAGTAAATTACTGCCCGAGTAACATCTAGATTGAACATTGCCTTTCCTGTGGAAGTTAACAACCATGCATCGTGAACCTTCTGGAACAGAATTTCTTTAGAATTTCGGGCGGCATAGCTATAAACACCAGGACGCAAAATGTCGATTTCATCGAGAGTGAGTTCAGCGGAAGAAAGTCCGGTTGCCTCATCGAACAGTTCTCGGCTACTGGCAATTGGGGTTGCATGTAAATTATTTATATCGGCAGGCTGATCTGACTCCGATAAAAGATTCGACAGGAAAACTCTAAACCAAGTGTTCCCGGATTTTGGATACGATGCAAGCCAAACTATTTTCCTTAAATCATCCATTTAGAATCAAGTTTATCAACTCGTCGAAGCAAAATTTTCCTGTAGGACGAAAAACCTTAAAAACATCAATCTTTTTGGCAAGTATATCAAAAGTCTTGAAATGGCTCTCGTTCATCTCTTTTCCCGACACAAAGTTGAACCTATAGGTGTGTGTTTTAAGCAAGCTGAATTTTTCGACCCCTTTTATCTGTTCAATTTTCAAATCGCCCAGGTTGCTCGATGCCAGAATAAATATTTTGGTAAGCGGCAATGGGTTTTCGTAAAAATCGGAACTTATTGGCACTTTATGTTTTTCTAACTCTGCTCTAACTTTTGCGTACTTTTTAGGATTATCGCCAAGTTGAGTAATAGAGTCGGACCATAGTTTCACTTGTGGATATCCTGGCTGTACAAAAGGAGAACCATTATCAGAAATTGATATTGCGCTTATGTCGTCGGAAAGAATTTTGTAACCCTTAGATCTGAAAGCACTTGCCAATGTAGATTTCCCGGCACCCGATAGGCCCGATAAAATTATTGCACCTGAATCTATCTTAATAGCACTGCCATGAAAAGGAAGAACCCCGCGCTGATGGAGAAGCGCACCAAATGCTGAACCCAAAAGGAAAAGCCGTACTTCCGCTAAGTTAGCGTTTGGATAAATATCAATGGTTATTCTTTTTCCATCAACAATATAGTAGCGCGCAATTCCATCAACAGTAAGCAAAAACTCTCGCTCCTTAGCCTGAAATCGGACTCCTGTAAAAAGTGGATTTTCTAAATTATCCGAAACTTTTCCCAATTTAATCGTGACGTCAGCATTACCTCCGTGGAGAATTAGTTCCGGGCATTCAATTTCCGAACTTATTACTAACCCAAACGCTTTATAGGTATACTCCGCAATCATCTATTTTGTTGGCCTAATCATACAAACAAATGTAAGTATTATAAGCGAAGTTAATAAATGACCTCACTTTTTTTTACCTTTACTTGATTGAATTAAAAAAGCGATGGCGAAAATCGACCAATCTAGTCTTTACAAAAAACTAAGCATTGAGCAAAAAATAATGCTTTCGGTATGTAGTATTGAGGGGAAGGAATTATTATCGCCAAATGATTTGCTAAAGGAAGAATTCGACAAGGACACTCTAATTGCGCACTGCGAAAGGCACAGGCTTCTCCCAATATTCTATAATAATATAAGAAAGTTAGATGGGATAGACTCAAACCTATTTTCACCATTACTAAAGCAGAAAGTTTTGGCTCAAACCCAACATGCATTAACACTTGGCATGGAGGGTGTTAGAATTTCGGAGGTGTTTAACAATAACGGCATCAAATCAATTGTGTTAAAAGGTTCATTTCTCTCACAGCAACTTTACTCAAATCCTGGCTTACGACCTTCAAAGGATTTAGATATCCTAGTTCACGAGAGCAACATTGATTCAACCAATGATATACTTTTATCCGAAGGATATAAAAGAATTTACCCAGATTTTGAATTAACTCACCAACAAAAGAGATACTACCAAACACATAAAAATCAGTACGCATATCGAAATTTAAAAACGGGAACCTTACTTGAGCTTCATTGGAGAATTTTCTCATCAAAACAGCTTTTTAATGTTAGCACAGAGAACCTATTTGACAAAGTCACAAGTCTACCTTTTGGAGGTAAATCGGTAAATGTGCTTTCGCCCGAACACAATTTTACTTTTTTGTGCTTACATGGATCTATACATCAATGGTTTCGACTGTTGTGGTTAAGGGATATTTCACAACTTCTAGCATTGGATGAAAATTATATTGATATTGCCCTTCGTCAATCTAATAATTTAGGAACGGAAAGAGTGATGCTTCAGGCCTTAACGCTCTCAAAATTATTTTTTAATTATCCTGATGTAACTGTTGTCAAACCTCCAAGAGTTGTTCAGGGTATTACACAACAGGCATGCTCAGCAATAATCGCGGACGAGAGTAAAACACTTACAAAGAAAATTAGTCGATTGCGTATACCTTTCTATAAAATGAAATTGCGAAAAGAGCTAAAGTATAAACTATCCTGCTGGACAATTCTACAGCCAAATTTTTCCGACTGGAAAACAGTGAAGATAAAAGACCGATTCTTTTTTCTGTACTTTCTTTTGCGCCCCTTTTTCTGGTTTGCCAGAGTTTATAGGAAGGAATAATGGATTAGTTTGCCTGATTCTCGAAACGTGGAACCGTAAAATAAAATTTTGATCCTTTCCCAACTTCACTTTCTACTGCAATTTTACCACCATTCTTCTCCACAAAGTCTCTACATAGAATTAAACCAAGCCCGGTCCCCTGCTCCTGCGAAGTTCCAATGGTTGATGGATTTGAATCGATTCTGAACAATTTAGCAATGTCGGTATCTGATATCCCTACGCCATTATCCTGAACGGAAACCTTGTACTTTTCCGGATCGGCAGTTACTTCAACAATTATTCTACCATTTTCGGGGGTAAACTTAATGGCATTGCTTATAAGATTACGTATAACGGTAGTAATCATATTCCTATCGAAAAAAGCATAGCAATCCATAGGATTAATCCATTTAAGCTCAATTTTTTTCTGAATAGCGTTACCTTTCAGTAACTCGATATTCTCATGGATTAACTCTGCAATATTCCCACTCTTTGCCCTTAAAACTGTTCTACCTGTTTGAAGTAACGACCACTGTAGCAAGTTTTCGAGCAGATTAAACGTATTGTTAGAGTACTTATAGATTTGCTCAATGAATAGCTGCATCTTGTCGGGCTCAAAAGTGTCAAACTCCTTGGCCAACAATTCCGATAAACTGAGAACTGTGCTAAATGGATTCCTCAGATCGTGCGCAATAATCGCAAAAAACTTATCTTTAGTTTGATTTAGCGATTCCAGCTCTTTTCTGTGTAACTCAAGCACCTCTTTCTGCTTCTTTATCTCCAAGTTTTTAGAAGTAAGTTCTGCTTCAAGAATATTGTAATCGCGTAACCGCCATACCAAACCGGTTAGCATAGCCCTGGATAAAGAGGGAATAGTATCGAGAAACTTAAAAAAAACGCTTTGGTCGAGACGGAGAAGTTTTGATGTTTCAACTGCGGTTACGGTGGTTGAACGAGCCGAAGAATCGAGTAGAGAGTACTCCCCAAAGTATTGTAGCGAACCAAAAGTTGCAAAAGTATGGCTTCCAACGTGAGCTTTTACCTTACCTTCAACAACAATGTACAATGCATAATCATGATCACCCTTGTTGAAAAGCACTTCATCCTTTTCAATTTTTTTTGGAGCAAGCTCCTTGGCCATTTTAACCAGAACAGATTTTTCGACCTCTTTAAAAAGAATAATAGACTTTAAAATCTCAACTCTTTGTTCGATTTCCTCATTATTTCGACCTAACATACCATGGCTTTTAACAAACTGCTCAAATATACAATGTTAAAGCACAAAAAACGCCATGTGCTAGTTTTTTTTGCTTTAA
>Ga0075012_10001609_pt1 | contig 22781 bp, 24 predicted proteins | sample All_14_2_FD_71474 | JGI IMG/M metagenome (GOLD analysis project Ga0075012, IMG submission 71474) | Freshwater microbial communities in response to fracking from Pennsylvania, USA - Allegheny Zone_MetaG_DW_15 | ecosystem: Environmental > Aquatic > Deep subsurface > Groundwater > Drilled...
GAGTTCGTCGGGGCGGCCGGATGCGCTGGACGGGGCGACATCGGATGGGCGGCGGATCCAGCATGTTTTCCAGCCGTACGCTTGAGCGGGTTTGATGTCGTGACCGTAGCTGTTTCCAACGAACAGGATTTGTTCAGGGGGGAGGCCAACTGATGCTTCCGCCATGCGGAAAATGCGCTCATCGGGTTTGCCGATTTTGTGTTCGCCTTCGACGAAGATGTGGTCGAAGTAGTGGGTGATGTTGCACTTTTGAAGTTCTTGGCGTTGGATATCGGCGGGGCCGTTGGTGATGATGCCGAGAGGATAGTCTTTTTTGAGGGCTTCGAGGACTTCGATGGCTTCGGGGAAGAGTTCGAGGGCGGCTTGGCGTTCGACGTGGTAGGTGTGGGAGAGGCGGTAGGCGAGTTCTTCGTCGAAGATGTTGAGTCTTTCGAGGGTGCGGCGCATGAGTTCGACGCGGGTCACTTCGCCAGATTCGCAGTATTTTTCGTACCAGTGGGTTTTGCCAATGGTTTCGACAAATTCGCGGAATGCGGTTGACCATTCTTTGAGGAGTTGGTCGGCGGTGAATCCGTGTTCGGGGTGGTCATTGAATGCGGTTCGGAGGCCGATTTTTGCGGCGTCCCAGTATCCACAGAGCGTGTCATCAAGGTCGAAGTAGATGGCCTTGACGTCGGCGAACTGAGGAACGAGCATGTTGAGTTCATTATGACTGTTTTTGGGCGGTGGGAACGTGCGTCTGATTATGTAGACTTGGGGCATGTCCACGCGGATTGAGAAAGATAGTTTGGGTGATGTTCAGGTTCCGGCTGATGCTTATTGGGGGAGCCAGGCGGAGCGCAGTCGAGGACTGTTCCAGATTAGTGGCTTGACGGAGCACCCGACGATGATCGATGCCTACATCATGCTGAAGAAGGCGTGTGCGGTTGCGAACGGAGAGCTTAATTTGTTGGAAAAGGCGCAGGCGGATGCGATTGCTCAGGCGGCGGATGAGATTTTGGGAGGGAAGCTGCGCGATCAGTTCCCGGTTGATGTTTTTCATATGGGGGCGGGGACGAGCTTCAATATGAACTGCAATGAGGTTTTGGCGAACCGGGCCGAAGAGATTTTGGGGGGAAATAAGGGGGATTATAAACTGGTGGGAAGTAATGACCATGTGAACTATGGTCAGAGTACGAATGATACTTTCCCGACGGCGATGCGCGTGATGGCGCGGCTGATGATGGAGCCGCTTTTTGTGCAAGTTGATCGGCTTGAGAAGGCTTTGGCGGATAAGGGCGTTGAGTTTGATGGGATTTTGAAGAGTGGCCGGACGCACTTGCAAGATGCTGTTCCGATTCGATTGGGGCAGGAGTTTGCAGCTTATGCGGCTTCGATCAAGCGATCTCGGCGGTGGTTGGAACTGGCGGCTTGGGAACTTGAGGAGTTGGGAATTGGAGGGTCGGCGGCAGGTACGGGTTTGAATACACATCCGGATTATCGATTCCGAGTCGTTGAGCTTTTGAATGACTATACGGGATTGAATTTCCGGGCGACGGATGATATGCGGGAGGCGATGCAGAGTCAGCTTTGTATGGCGGGATTGGCGAGTGGCTTGCGGGTGTTCTGTTTGGAGTTGACGAGAATTACGAACGATTTGCGGTTGATGTGCAGTGGGCCGTTGACGGGTTTGGCGGAGATTACGTTGCCAGCGGTTCAGCCGGGCAGTTCGATCATGCCGGGGAAGGTGAATCCGAGCATGGCGGAGAATATGAACTTGGTGTTGTTCCAGGTTTTGGGGCAGTGTCAGTCGCTGGATTATTGTGTGCAGGCCGGTCAGCTTGAGCTGAATGTGATGATGCCGAGCATGGCTTTTAGTGCGCAGTTTAGTTTGCAGATTCTGACGAATTCAATTGACACTTATGTTGACAATTGCATTGTTGGGATTACGGCGAATGCGGATCGGTGCAAGCATTACGCGGAGACGAGTCCGAGTTTGGCGACGGCGTTGAATGCGTTTGTTGGCTATAAGGTTGCGGCGGACGTGGTGAAGAAGAGCTTGGCAAGCGGGAAGTCGATTCCGGATGTGGTTCGGGAGGAAGGATTGCTGGATGAAGAGACTTTGCGGAAAGCACTTGATCCGGCGTTGCTTACTGAGCCGGGCATTCCGGGGATGTAATTGTTAGAACTGGGATAAATACCTGCCGAGGATGCGTGATTTCGGCAGGTTTATCCGTTACAATAGATTGAAGAGCTTGGTTTGGTTGCATTCCGGGCGGGATTTGAATTCAGATGAGGAAAAGTCAGAGTTTTGTTTTGGGCGTTGTTGCGCTCAGTTTGCCGGTTGTTGGGTCTGCAGTTACGCTTCGGAATGATGTTTCGGAAGCGCAGTCGATTGCCTATGCGAATCAGAGCCAGTTTGCTTCGGTTGGTCAGATTAATGGGGCCAGCGGGGTTTTGATTAGTGAGCAGTGGGTTTTGACGGCGTGGCACGTTGTTAACAATGCGACGGCGGGGAACATTAATTTTCGCGTTAATGGCGTGAATCGAGCGGTTTCAGAGATTCATTTGCTGGCGGCGCAGAATGCAAATATTCAGAATGTCATTGTTGATGGCACTGATTTGGCGCTTGTGAAGTTGACGGATTCTGTTTTGGATGTTGCGGCAGCAAACCTTTATACAGGCAATAGCGAGGTTGGCAACACCGTTTCGGTTATTGGTTTTGGTAACTACGGAACAGGTACTGGCGGTGCTACAGGTGGTACGGGCGGAGTTAAGCGCGGGATGCGCAATACGCTGGACTTTTACACCGTGAATTTGGGTGGCGGAAGTATTGGCGGAAGTTTGGATCGTACGGGTTCGATGCTCTCGGACTTTGATGATAATACAGCGGGTACCAATGTCACTGGTTCGTCAAGCTGGCTGGATTTGGAAGGGAATGTTGCGGGCGGCGATAGTGGCGGCGCAATGTTTATTGAATCGAACGGTCAGTATTTGCTGGCGGGGATTAATTCGTTCACGGCGGGGCCGGGGAATTATGGTTCGCTTTCGGGCTTTACGAGTGTGAGTTGGAATCAGCAGTGGATTAGTTCCACGACGGCGGTTCCGGAGCCGGGCACGATGCTTGTTCTTGCAGGCTTGGGTGCGGTCGCGGCTCGTCGACGACTTAAGAAGTAAGTATATATTTGAACCTCACCCCCTTAATCCCTCTCTCCATTAAAACGGAGAGGGGGAATTTGTTTTGGTATAGTGAACAATTCTTGAGGTTAGACGATGAGAATATATGGCAAGAACAATTTCCGGAAGGCAAGGATTTATGTAGATTATCATCCATCGGGATGGACAGCAATGTCACCCGATGTCGATCGTATTTTGACAGAAGGAGAGAGCTTTCACGTCGCGCTCGAACAATTTCTTAACCGAGTGAATGTGAGGTGGGGGTATTTGAAAGAATCAGACGAAGACCGATCAATTCCATATGTAGATTTACGGACACCTCTGATTAGGACAGATATTTTCCCTGAACATTTGTCTCGTTTTAGACGGGCATGTGGACTTTCGAAGAAACAAATGTCTCTGGAGTTTGGATTGTCACTTGCGACGATTTCGAAGATTGAGAAAGGTATACGCAATGTCCGATTTGCTGACGCGAATGTTTATCTGGAGGCTTTGGCAAAGGCGGCGAATTTGGCGGTAGTGTCGGTTGATTTGGATGAATACGCCAAGTAATAACGGGAGTTTGTTATCCTCACCCCCTTGATCCCCCTCTTCATTAAAAACGGAGAGGGGGATGTTCTTTTTAGACAGTTGTGCGGGTTTTGGCGATGACGCTTTCCAGGAACATGTCGTTCGTGGGGGTGCGTTTGAGGAGCTTGATGAGGCTCTCGGTGGCATCGACGTTGTCTTTGGCGTTGGCGAGCATTCGGTGGAGGTGATAGACGGCTTGAAGCGCTTCTTCTCCGGCGAAGAGTTTTTCTTCGTGTCGGGTGCTGGACTTGCGGACATCGATGGCGGGCCAGATTCGTCGCTCGGCGAGTTCGCGTTCGAGAACGAGTTCCATGTTGCCGGTGCCTTTGAATTCTTCGAAGATTGCGTCATCCATGCGTGAGCCGGTATCGACGAGGGCGGTGGCGATGATGGTGAGTGATCCACCTTCTTCGATGTTTCGTGCGGCACCAAAGAATCGACGGGGTCGATAGAGGGCGGCAGGATCGAGACCACCGGAGAGGGTGCGACCGGACGGGTTGATTGTGAGGTTGCTGGCCCGGGAGAGTCGGGTGATGGAATCGAGAAGGATCACGACGTCGCGTCCGGCTTCGACCATACGCTTGGCTTGTTCGAGACAGAGATCGGTGACGCGCATGTGGTTTTCGGCGGGTTCATCGAAGGTTGAGCTGATGACTTGACCTTTGACGAATCGCTTCATGTCGGTGACTTCTTCGGGTCGTTCGTCGACGAGGAGCACCATGAGGGCGACATCGGGGTCGTTTTCGGCGACGGCTTGCGCGATTGCTTTGACGATCGTGGTTTTCCCGGCTTTGGGCGGGGCGACGATGAGGCCGCGCTGGCCTTTACCGATGGGAGCAATGAGGTCGACAATCCGGCCGATGATACGGTCGGGGATGGTTTCCATTTTGAGTTGCTCGTCGGGGAAGAGGGGGGTGAGATTCTCGAAATCGCGGCGGGAGAGGTTTTCGGGTGATTTGGTGCCGTTCCCGTTGATGCTTTCGACTCGAAGGACGCCTTGGTATTTGTCACCGTCGCCAGGGGCTCTGACTTGGGCGAAGACGCGGTCGCCGGGTTTGAGATTGTTCTTTTTGACAATCGCCTGACCGACATAGATATCTTCGTTGGAGGGTTGGTAAGAGGGTTGGCGAAGGAAACCCCAGCCTTCGTTGAGGATTTCGAGGATGCCTTTTTTGTAGTAAGCGCCTTCGACTCCGTTTTCGATGATCATGAGTTCTTCGATGACTCGTGATCGATCTTGGTCGATAGAAATTTTTTGCTTTTTAGCGAGTTTTGCGAGTTCAGTCGGGCTGAGCTGGTCGTAAAAATTGTAGTCCCTTTCTGGAAGGTTGGTGGTGTCAATAGATTCGGATTCTCGAGGACGATCGGTTCTAGTTCGTCGTCTCATGCGAGAGCCGCTGTCGGATTTCCGCGGTCGGAATGTGTGACTCATAGGAGTTTCTTTTGCTCAAACGAAGTGAGCCGTGAATTTAAGGGGAAGTGAGTATCCAGTCGATTTGGAAGGTTATTCCGGTTGGCTGGAGGGAACGAGAGCCGCTACATACGGTAGGTTTCGGTACTTCTCGTTGTCGTCTAATCCATAACCTACCACAAATTTGTTGGGAATTTCAAATCCAATATATTCTACGACTGCGTCGTGGGTCCTTGCGTCCGGTTTGCTGAGGAGGCTGGCGACTCTGAGGGATGCGGGGTTGCGGGTGATGAGGAGTTCGCGGAGGTGGGAGATGGTCATTCCGCTGTCGATGATGTCTTCGACGATGACGACATCCATTCCTTGGATATCGAAGTCGTGGTCTTTTTTGAGTCGGACGGATCCGGTTTGATGGCGACCACCCTCCCATGAGCTGACTTGAATGAAGTCAAAGAGCACATCGCCGGTCATGTTTTTGGCGAGGTCGGCGAGAAATGGGAATGCCCCTTTGAGGACGCAGAGAAGGAGGATGGGGCCATCGCCAATATCTTGCCGGATTTGGAGGGCGATTTCTTGAACGCGACTCTGGATTTCTTCGGCGGAGAGGAGGGTTTCGAGGGTTTCATTCATGAGAGTTTGCGGTTTAGGGTGACGGTGGAAGTAGCGGTCTCGAAAAGAGTGATGGTTATTTCTTGGATGTTTGATGGGGAGCCGATTTGTTCGGCAATTTGGTTGAGGAGCCACTGCCCGAGTTCTTCGGTGGTGGGGTGGAATGGCGTGAGGGTGAGCTTCATGCTTTGGGATTGGAGGAAATCGACGAGGGGTTGGTCGTCTTGATGGAGCATGGTGGAGTGATCGAGCTGTTCGATAATGGGGCGAACAATGCGGCTGATGTCGCCGAAATCGAAGACCATTCCTTCGGCATTATTTGAACCGGTGAGACCGACGATGAGGCGGTAGGAGTGCCCATGGAGGTTTTGGCATCCTTCGGTGTGGTTTTTGAGCCGGTGGCCCATTTCCCAGCGGTATTCCTTGGTGATTGTGATGGGCTGAATTTGGCTCATCGGGGGTTGGAATTGTGGCGGATTATTGAGTGAGGGCCTGGGCAAGCCGGGCAAAAGACTTCTTGCTGAAAGTGGGATCCAGTTTGGAATAGAAACTCATGGCGAGATCGGCTTTTTTGGCGATAGCGGGGTGCTTTTCATAAATTCTCCAGAATTCAGGGTCGCCGGAGAGGATGGCTTCGGCGTACATATTGAAATCTTCTTCGAGGCTAGAGGTTGAATATTCGGCGAGAAATCCTTGCTCATTGAATTTTTCTTCGAACTTGGTACTGGCGGTGCCTTCGCGTAGGGATTGCGTTCCGTCCCCTCGGTATTGGAAATCGGGGGGATTGGCGGCGATCCAGGCGGAGGTGGGGAAATGTTGGTTGTAGTTACGGAGGAGGATGCTGCTGAATTCGTGATGGAGAGCCCTTTCAAGGAATCGGATGCTGAAACTTTTCACATGGAATGGAATCAGGGTGAGATAGAGGGAGTTGATGAAATTCGTTCCGCCATAGCTGAGGCCGTAGAAGGAAAGATTTTGGGTGACGTAGATGGTTTTAAGGTTTGTTTCGGTGAGCTTGGCGGGATATTTGGAGAGTGCACGCTTGACGGCTTCGACGCATGATGTTTCGTCGGCGGGATTGATGGGCTGGGCGGTTGGCTTAATTTCGGGAGTGTTCCACGAAGGGGGGAAGATGGATTGGTCAGTTTTGAAGCTGACGGTGAGGCGAGGGTCTTCAAGTCGGACTTCGTGACTTGCTGCGGTGGTGAGAAGAATGACTCCGAGGAGGCCGACCATCTGCATGGGAGATTACCGAGGTTTACGGTGAATCTGCAGGATTGGTTTTCAGATTTTTGGAATTATTCCCATTCGATGGTTGCGGGGGGTTTTGATGTGAGGTCGTAGAGGACGCGGTTGACGCCATCGACTTCGTTGACAATTCGCTGGGCAACGAGTTCGAGGAATTCGAATGCGAAGGGGAATGCTTGGGCGGTCATGGCGTCTTCGCTGGTGACGGCGCGGAGAACGATGGGTTGTTCGTATGTGCGTTCGTCGCCCATCACGCCGACACTGCGGACATCGAGCAGGGCGGCGTAGGATTGCCAGATGCCTTTATTGAGGCCAGATTTGCGGAGTTCTTCGCGGAAAATCCAGTCGGCTTCTTGGGTGATGGTGACGCGCTCTGGCGTGACTTCGCCAAGGATTCGAACGCCGAGTCCGGGGCCGGGGAACGGTTCGCGATCGACGACCTCGGACGAGAGTCCGAGAGTGCGTCCGACTTCGCGGACTTCATCTTTGAAGAGCCATCGGAGGGGTTCGATAACTTTGAGCTTCATCCAGTCGGGGAGGCCGCCGACATTATGGTGGGTCTTGATTTTGCTGGCGGTTGAGGATCCTGATTCGATGACGTCGGGGTAGAGAGTGCCTTGAGCGAGGAAATCGTGGGATTCGAGAACGGCTTTGTTGCGTTCGAAACAGATGACGAAATTTTCGCCGATGATTTTGCGTTTTTGCTCGGGTTCGGTGACGCCTTTGAGAGCGGAGAAGAATTGATCGTGAGCGTTGATTGTGATGAGGTTGGGGTGGAAAGTTTTGGTAAACGTTTCGTTGACTTGCTGGGCTTCGCCTTTTCGGAGGAGGCCGTGATCGATAAAAACGCAGGTAGTTTGGTTTCCAACACTTTCGGCAAGGAGTGCGGCGACGACACTGCTGTCGACTCCGCCGGAGACGGCGCAGAGGACTTTGCCATTGCCGACGGTTTCACGGATTGACTTGAGGGCGTCGTCGATGAAATTTTGGGAGGTCCAGTCGCCTTTAAGCTTGGCGTGCGTGAACAGGAATGATTTGAGGAGTTTTCGTCCGTCGGGGGTGTGGGTGACTTCGGGGTGGAACTGCACGCCAAATTTGCGGTCAGCGGCATTTTCCATTGCGGCGACAGGGCAGGTGTCGGTGGATGCGGTGACAGTGAATCCGGGCGGGACTTGGGTGACTTTGTCGCCGTGCGACATCCAGACGGTGTCGATTTGGATTGAGTCGGCAAGTGAGCCACGCAGCCGAGGGCCGAGGTGTCGGCGACCGTATTCTCGTTCGGCTGACTTATGGACTTCGCCGCCGAGATTTTTAGCCATGAGTTGCTGACCATAACAGATGGCGAGGACAGGAATATTTGTGACGAGATTGAAATCGAAGTCGGGCGCATCTTCGGCGAGAGTGGATTTGGGTCCGCCGGAGAGAATAACGGCATCAGGTTTTCGGGACTTGATGTGTTCGCTGGCAGACTGCCACGGGATCATTTCGGAGTAACAACCGAGTTCACGGACGCGCCGAACGATGAGCTGGGTGTATTGCCCACCAAAGTCGATCACCGAAACAAGCTGATGGTCCATGGAAGGATGGAGTATGGCGCAATTGGGATGTTTCCTAGCAAGTCGGCGGGGTTTTTGGCGGTGGAAATCGATTGGCACGGGGCCTGCAATAGATTTGACTGTCACTGAAAAGGAATTTGAACAAAATGAAGAAGGGCTCTCACAAAAAATCAATCTTAACAGTCGGCTTGATTGTTCTCCTCGCGGGAGCATCGGTCGCTGCGCAGGCGAATAGCTTTGCGGGATCGGTTGAGAGCCTGAACTCTTCTTTTACGATCATTCCTCTTCTGTCCTCGATTGCGTTTGCGTTTGCTCGCAAGCGTTCTTAATCGAGTCACTCTCTCTCTCATAACTCAACTGGATTACCGATCCCCCTAGGCTGGAGGGTCGGTTTTCTGGCGTTTTTGGTGTGAATTAATCACCTCTCTCCCCTCCCTTAATCCCTCCCTCCCTGCCTTCGCAGGGACAGGCTTGGGGAGGGAAATTAGCATTCTGGCGTTTTTGATGTGATTGTTGGATCGACCCTCTCCCCTCCCTTAATCCCTCCCCGGAGGGGAGGGAAACTAGAAATCTGGCGTTTACTTCTTGGCGATCTTTGAATATGCTTGTTCGAGGCGATCGGCCATGTGGGCGACGGTGAAATTGGATTCGTAGTGTGTTTTTGCGGCTTGACCGAGTTTTTGGGCTTTTTGAGGGTCTGAGAGTAACGAGTTGATCAGTTTGGCGACTTGCTTGGGGTCGGGCTGTTCGGGGTTGGGAGAAGTGAAGAAAAGGGCAGTTTTTTCGTGTTTGAAGATTTCGCTGAGCCCGCCGTAATTGTTTGCGACGATGGGTTTTCCGAGAGACATGGCTTCGACGGCGGTGAATCCGAATGCTTCTCGCCAGATACTTGGGATGAGAATGATGTCGGCGCTATGCATGGCGTTGGCAACCTCGTTAATGTGTCCGTGGAAGTGGGTTCTGTCACCGACGCCGATCGCTTGACTGAGGAGTTGGAGTTCGCCCCGAAATGGGCCGTCGCCGTAAAGGTGGAGGTGGACATTGGGGAGATGTTCGAGTGACCGGATTGCCACATCTTGACCTTTGACCCAGACGAGCCGACCGAACACAGCGACCGATGGGGATTCGAGGTCAATTGAGCCGGTGGGGATGAGCGGTGGGGAACCGTTATAGGCGAGGTGAACTTTCTTCTTGGGGATGTGATCTTCGATGAGGTGATCGTGTACAGCCATCGATATGGCGACATATCCGTCGTAGAGTTTTTCGTAGAGTTTTGTGCGGCTGGGCTTGAAATGGGCGGTTACGTGCCGGGTCATGCATGTGCGCGTGTTTGTGAGCCGCGCGGCATAGGCGGGCATGATGTAATCGGGGGAAAAGTGGGTGATGAGCAGGTCGGGCTTATGGTTTTTGAGAAGACGTAGATACTTGGCGAGGGTGAAGGGATCGTATTTATGAAGGAGTCGAGCGGGGATTTGGGGGGCGGTGAGTTTTTTTGAAAGAGGTGAGTTTTTTGGAGCCGTTACCGTGACTTGGTGGCCCCGATTGACCATTTCGGTCGTGACATAAACTAGATAGCGTTCGATTCCTCCCCAATCTTTTGGCATGGAGCTCCCCACATGGAATTGGTGGAGTTTTTTGCCCGACATTAGTTGATTTTAGACGGTTTGGGATTTTGCTTGAGCAACAATCTTTTCTAGTTCGGGCATTTGGGCGAGCATTTGACGGACAAGCTCGATTTGGGTACGGCATCGGTCGAGGTTATGGTTTTCTCGATGGACTTGGAAATACTTGTCGCCGTTAATGAAATCGGTGAGGAATCGGATGCCGATCGTGAGAGTGATGATTGCGCCGCAGGCGGGCATGGCTTCCCATTCGGCGGGGTGAAGTGATTTGCCGGTGGTTTCGGCGAATCCTTTGATGATTGCAGCGAATTTATCCTGGTCGAAAATGACTTTGGTGAGATCGCGTTCATCTTCGGCGGCGGAGTTGCATGCGGTGCGGATGAGGTCGCCGATATCGAAAAGAACTGTGCCGGGCATGACGGTATCGAGATCGATGACGGTCATTGCTTCTAAGGTGTTTTCATTGAACAGGATGTTGTTGACTTTTGTGTCGTTATGTACAATGCGGATTGCTTCGGGGTGGTCTTGAATGACCTGCATGAGGCGGCCCGCGAGTTCTCGATTTTGGTTCACAAATTCGATTTCAGCTTGAGCGAGTTCGACTCGTCCCGGCGCGGGGTTGGCGAGGGCGGCGTCGAGTTGTTCGAGCCTGAAGAGTGTGTTGTGGAAATTGGGGATTGTGATATGAAAATTATCTTGGTTGAGATCGCTTAGATCGTTGAGGAAGCAACCGAATGCGTAGGCGGCTTTGTAGGCGATATCAGCGTTTGGGACGATGTCGAACGAAGTTGAGTTTTCGACATATTTGAAACAGCGCCAGTATTCGCCGTCTTCGTCGAGGTGGTAGTCGAGACCGTTTGCGTTGGGAATAATTTCGAGGAGTCCGGTTCGGCCCGCGTTCTTTGCGTTTACGTGGTCGAGAACTCGCCGAATGTTTTTGGTCATTTCGGGCGGATTTGGGAATACAAATTTATTGATGTGTTGATGGATGTATCGGTGGGTTTCGCCATCTTTTTTGATGACGGACATATATGTGCGGTTGATGTGGCCCCGTTCGATCACTTCGTGTTCGAGAAGCTGGCTATTCGCTAAGAATTGCGATGTGACAGGGCTGAGCAATGCCATGATATTTTGCTTTTGATTACCTTACCAGAGTCGCTTTGGGAATTGACCTGATTGGTGCATGTCGTTGAGACGTTCGCGGACGGCATTAAGGTCTTCTGCATAGGTCATGCCAAACCATTCGGATTCCGAATTGGCGAAGGGCACTTGGAGATTATCGTTTTGGATTTTTTCGTTGATGAAATCGGGGAGGGTGATTTCGGCAGTGGAGTTCGCGGCGATTTTTGACTCTACGTACGTTCGGAGTTTGCTTTCGATGGATTTATCGAAGAGGAATATATTCATCGAGACCGGGGTGTTGAGGGGGGTAACGATTTCGATTCCGTTTTGAGTTCCGGTAGCGTGATTGCCCGCTTGCTGAAGGTTATGGGTTTCGATTATTGAGGTGATGAGATCGTTTTCGTTTTCGCAGATCGCGCGGGAGACACCTCCGTGGGGTGAGAGCGTGTTTTTGAGGAGATACGGAATTGCGGCGATTTGGGGGTGCTTATTAGCGAGGGTTTTGGCGGCAGCGAACGATTCGGGGCCGTAGTAATCGTCGGCGTTGATGAGGACGAATTGGGAGTCATTGGAAGCGGACATGGCCGTGAGGAGGGCATCGGCGGTGCCGCGTGGTTTGTTATTGGGGGTTTCTTGAAGAACAATATGGGTTGGGATGGGGAGATATTGGAGAGAAGCGTTTGCTTGGTCAAGGATTTCGGCACGGGTGATGAGAATCATCTGTGTGATGCCGTGCTGGAGGGCATTGTAGAGAGAGTAGTGAAATAGGCTTTCTTTGTTAGGGCCGAGGGGGAAGAATTGTTTTGGGCCGCCAAACCGGGTTCCGAGTCCGGCGGCGAGAATGATGAGGGTCATGGTTGCGGTTTCTTTTTGTAGCTCACGGCGGGACGGAGAAGTTGCTTTTCCTGTTTTGGTTTTCGACCGTGGCCGATAGGAGTGAGATAGGCGACTCCGGCGGCGATGCAGAAGGCATTGGACTGGAGGTCGGTGAGTTGGAGGAAGCTGGTTCGTTCGGCAAATCCACGAAGGAAGATCGCGACACCCATGACGATGAGGGCCTTTCCAAGCAGTCGCGCATGTCCTTCAGAGTATTTGAAGTGTCTGAACGCTCGGGCCATGATAGCTCCAAAGAAAACGAGATAAACGATGAGTCCAAAGAGGCCAGTTTGCAATAGCATCGTAACGTATACATTGTCGATCCCGCCGGATCGGAAACCCAATCCAAATACAGGTGATCTCTGCCAGGCATCTAATGCGGCCTCAATGAAATTAAGTCGACCTGCAGTAGGGTCATCTGTTTCAAAAGTTCGCCTTTCAATGTTTTGAACTGCTGGGAGTCCTCGAAAAGCAGTGCCAAATGCAACGGCTAAAATAGAAAATGTGATTATGCCGAGAAACCCTCTAAGGGAGTATTTTTTTGGGTTTTCGATCAAGTTGAGGATGAACGTAACGAGGAGCGCAGCGAGACAAACAACGATTGCGGAGCGACCTTGTGTCATGAGCAGCGTATACGTTCCGATGCCAATTGAAGACCATTTGACAAACTTATTTATGTCCTGTGCCAAAACGGCAATGTAGACGCTCAAACACCCGAAGAGGGCTACGAGATTAGGGTGGAGCCAGTTTTCAGCGAGGAACCGACCTGGTGTCAAGACAGTAATTCCTTTGGTCATAAAGTAAAGAGCTGAAGCAAAAGAGATAATGAATGAACCATAGATTAGCCAGCGAAGTATTAGATCGATGGGAGGTAATTTTTGCTTCATCATGCACCGAGGAACAATGACAAAGACAATCATCAATCGGAGAGCAGTAACCCCGACATATGCGATGATCGGCAATAATGACTGCAAATTGTGAGGGATGAAGAAAAGGCCAGGGACACCAAGTAGAGCTAAGAATAAGGCAAAAAGCTGAAATCCGAAAATTCCGGTTTTTGGCTTGATCTGCCACTCTGCGTAGACGGCGACCATCGCGACGAGTATCCAAACGGCAACAAATGTAGTTTCTACATCTTGGCCAAGATAGATCGAAATAATAAAAGCGCTCGGCATGAGCACGAATATGCAAAATGCAACTGCAGCAAACAAAGACTCAACGCTACCTTTTGAGCGAACCTCACCACGAAGATAAGGAGCGCGCAAGAGTAGATTTTTATTCGCGGGTGGTCGGACGGACATGGGAAGTTTAGGTTCGCGCTTAGCTTTGGCGAGATTACCAGAAGCACTGAGGTAGATATTCGGGCGACAGACTGGAATCTTTCGGGAAGATTTTGGGTTTGTCGCCCTTTATGACGGAGATTAGTGTGGTTTAGCCCCGCACTATTTTGAATTTATCGGTGCGATTCGACCGACAGTCTGTTTTTCGTCGGTTGGCGTTGATGGGGCGACTGATCCCATAGTCGGTGTTGGATTAGCAGAAACTTCGCCCATTAGTTCAGGCACGGCGACTTTGCCCATAGTTTGTTCACCTTGTTCGGGGAGCTTGGGTGGGGCGATGTCGCCCATGATTTCGGGATTTGTTTCGGGGTTGGTGGGTTCAGAATAGGGTGCAATAGGCTCGCCGGTGATTTGAGATTCGGGTCCACATGCTGTTAATGGAACGAGTGAAAGAGTTGCCGCAATTGCAATTCGTTTCATCCAACCTGATTGGGTTTTGAATGCTCCATTTGAATTTTGTTGGATGCGGATACAAATTGAGTTGCTGGTTTTGCAGAGTATTTGTTCGGCTTCTTCTTTGGTGAGTTGGCTGATATCGTGGACAGATTTATTGCATTTATCGCAGTGGCGATATTTTTGGTCGCCGGTCATATCATTCCAATTTGCGGGGCATGGTTTATCGATTTTTGGATCCATGCATAGTGGGTGTTTGGGGTAGTCAAAACCGTTCAAAGAACATTCTGACTACCCCGATTTGAACCTATTCGCCAACAAAAATTGGTATGTTGGCGACAGCGGCTCCGCCCTTTCCATCGTAGACATAGACGAAGACGCGATATGCTCCTTTTTCTGCGGGCATCTTGAAAGTTGCCTCATTTTTTGTTGATTTGATGAGGGCTTGGGGGTGTTTTGGGGGAACAACTTCGTCGCGTCCGGCGGTGAGATAAACCTCAGTTTCGCCGACAAGAACCCAGTTGACCGTTAGGTCATTGTTCTCAGGATCTGAGACCTCTAGACGGGCGTTTAGGAGTTGATTTGGGGAGGTTTGGGGAGATTCGGAGAGTTTTAGGGAGTGAATTAGGGGGCAAAGGTTCTTTGGAGGCTTGCCGGACCAGAATTCTGTCATGACATCGACGGCTCCGACTTTTGTTCCGTCGGGCAGGAGCATTCCGAACCATGTGGCAGTCGCTTCTTGTTTGTTGCCCCAGAGGAATGAAAATGCGCCGAGGCATTGATTGGGGTTTTTAAGGACGGCGTTGGTGTATGCAGTTTTGTAGGTCTGCATTTTTTCGGTGCTTGTTTGCTCGATGGGGGCACCCCATGAGGTTTTGCCAACTTCCCATTGTCCGAGAGGTCCGAATTCGGTGACGACATACGGCTTTTTGCCGCCAGCTTGGGCATAGCGTTCGGCAAGGGATGATGCGCCGCCGTAGCTGTTGATTCCCATGATGTCGATATCGGGGCAGTGCTGATTGAGACCCGGAATTCGACCGGCGCCGATTTCGGCGGTGACAGTCATGGTTGGGTGGTTGGGGTCGATGGCTTTGGCGGCTTTGGCGATATCGTTGACGGCGCGGTAAACGTTTGGATCATCGGCGGAGGCGTAGCCTTCCATTTCGTTGCCGAATGCCCACATGAGAAGAGCAGGGTGGTCTTTGAATTCTTTGACAACGGCAATTGAGGCGTCGAACTGTTTTTTTACCGCTACGGGGTCGGAGTAGTTAAACGAGTCGGCGTGTTGGAGCCAGATTCCGGCGGTGACTTTGATGTTGTATTTGTGGGCTTCGTCGAGGGTTTTGCCGAGTTGTTCGGCGCCCCAGGTTCGGACCGTGTTTCCGCCGGATTCGGCGAGTAGCTTGAGTGATCCGTTCCCGCCGACGCCTTTGATGAAGTATGGATTGCCATCAACGGTGAGGCTGTATTTGCCGTTTGATTGGACGAGTTTGACAACAGAAGGCTTTTGAAGAAGAGGGGCAGAAATGGGTGAAAGTTGGTGGGTTGACATGATGAGGAGGGGGATTAGCATGGTTTTGTCCGAAACGTTTCTCAACAAATGATAACCGAAGTTTTCTCTGAGTGAGCGTAAAAATTTAAGCTGCAGGTAAGAAAATTGCAAAAAAGTATAAAAAGTTTGGAAAAAATGACGAAAGTGTGTACAATGCGACAAAGTGATGCGTGAGAAACGTTTCGCAGGGCCCTGATGGCAACGACGATCAAGGACATAGCAAAGACGCTAAACATATCGGTGAGTACGGTGAGCTACGCGCTTAATGGCGGTCCTCGTTCGGTGCCGGATGAAGTTAAAGAGCGGATTTTTGCGGTGGCCCGGGAGTTGAATTACCGGCCGAATCGATTGGCGAAGTCGATGGTTACGGGGCGGATGGATACGATTGGGGTTGTTCCGCCGCAGATTACGGAAGACGCATTTTTGAGCCCATATTTGCACCTCGCATTAAACGGTATTGCGAACCAGGCGCGGATTCTTCAGCAAGACATGCTTTTGTTTACTCGGCACGATGAAACGGAGCGCGAGGAGATGATTACGGTTTTGGTGGATGGTCGGGCGGATGGGGTTATTTTTATTGCTCCGCACTTTAACCATAAGACAGTTGAGCTGGCGACAAGTTTGCATTTGCCCTGTGTGACGATTTCAGGAGCGACCCTGGAAGGAGTTGTGAGTTTCACTTCGGATAGTGAAGGCGGGATTCATCAGGCGATGAACCACCTTTATGAACTTGGTCACCGTAAGATTGCCCATGTTGCGGGTCGGCTGGATATGCAGGATTCGGTGATTCGGTTGCAGGCTTATCAATCGTTTTTGCGGTTGGCGAACATTCCTTATCGCGAGCAGTGGGTGGCGATGGGGCAGTTTATGATTGAGGGTGGTCGGAAGGCGATGCGTACTTTTTGGGAGCTTGATGAGAAACCGACGGCGGTTTTGTGTGCGAATGATGAAATGGCGATTGGATTGATTGCCGAAGCGAATGAGATGGGGATAAAAGTTCCGGAAGAACTGAGTGTTGTAGGTTTTGATAATTCTCCATCGGGGCTGCAAATTGTCCCGTGTTTGACTACGGTGAGGCAACCAATTGGTGAGATGGGGGCAGCGGCGATGCGTTCGTTGTTTGAGCTGATTGAAGACCGCGTGCCGACCGAAGAAACAGTTTTCAGAACGGAACTCGTCGTTCGAGATTCCACAGCTCGTCCAAAGGAGGACAAAAATGAATCATAAGAAGAATGCATTTACGCTCATTGAACTGCTCGTCGTTATAGCGATCATTGCCATTTTGGCAGCGATCCTCTTCCCAGTTTTTGCTCAGGCGAAGTCTGCGGCCAAGAATATCAAAACTGTTAGCAACATGAAACAGATTGGTACGGCTCAGCAGCTTTATCTCGGTGATTATGATGATACTTACCAACAAGCGGGGACCATGAATGGTAATGGCGCTTCTTGGGGGACAGGTGCTTGCCGTGCGGATATTGGATGTCCGAGTTGGGACTCTTTGTTGATGCCTTACATGAAATCGTTTGAACTTTTTTCAAGTGATTTTGATTTGGCACCGCGCACATTTAGCCCATTTGGTGAGCAGCGACGCAGTTTCCGAGTTGCGGCGAACGTGATTGGCGGTTGGGCGGGTGTGAACACCTGGGACGGTCAGGATTACGGCTTTAAGCCATTGAACGCGACAGCGGTTCCGGCTCCGGCTTCTACGATTATGATTACCGAACAGCGCAATGGCCAATCGGCGAACTGCACTTGGTGGGTTGGTGCGGCTTTCTGGGAATGCGGCGTTTGGGATGCACGATCGGCGAATACGCTTTCGAACGATGATCCGATTGCTTATGGCGCATCGACGGGCCTTGCGAAGTACGCAAGCGGGATTGATTTTAGCCGGGCGAATCGAGCGAACTACACCTTTGCGGACACTCACACGAAGAGTTTTGGCAAGGGTTATATCTTCCCGGGATATGAGCAACGCCGAGCGGCGGGCCAGCCGATTGACACCACTTTGAAGGGTGTGTGTTTGGATGCTGATCCGTTTGCGCCGAACGCGAACGACTGTAAGTTGCCGCAAGAGTAACTTTTCACCATGCCGATGATGAAGAGGCTCTTTGCAGGGCCTCTTCTTTTGACTGAACCAGAAACCCCATTATGAAAAAACCCCTTCCTCTCCCGGCCGTCATTGGTGCGGTTGTCGTTGTTCTTGCCATTGGCATTTATTTCTTGATGCAGGCGGGCAGTAGTGGCCCTGAGTTTAAGCCTGCTCCGGTGACGGGGAAGACGCCGGAGCATATTTTGCAGACGATGACGCCGGCTCAGCGGGCGAAGGTTGAGGCGGAGGAGAAGAAGTTGGGTTTGGATGATAAGACGGCGGAGCAGATTGCGAGTCAGCCGCAGGGGAATCCTTACGGCGGGAATTGAATTTCCCACAATTCGCTATGAAACTGGGGATTCTTTCAATTGGCCAATCAAATTGTTAGGATTAGTGTCCCGTTACATCTACGTATGTCGTGGGGATTGTTGCCAAGCCAAAGGTGAGTTACTTTGATGACCCGCATAGCTGCGCCCGGATAGGCTTGACTGTAGCTAACCGTCCTTCCATGTTGATCTAACGCGCTTTCCATTGACCTATTGAGCGAACTTTGTGAAAATTTCAATATGAGGTGTATTGGGACGGTCAATTCAGGAAATTATCAGATAAACAAAAAAACCGAGTCGAATGCAAGCCTTCCGTAGTCTTTTACTATGAATGACAACCCTGGAGCTTATCGATACCCTAGATTCAATACTGGACAAGGTGTATGACTTTATTACAATCCGTGGAATGTATCACCACGAAGTTCGCAACTTAATCGGTTCGCATTACTGGTGGAATAAGTTGGATGAAGACCAGCGAATCGCTCAAATGCGATTAATGAAGTCGCTGTCGGACATTAAGTCTGCTGTTGAGACGAATTGCCGAGGTTATCTCAGCTCTGCAGAACTAAAGCACGTCTCTCAGTTCCTGCTTTTGGTCGAATCAATTGTGTCTGCACAAGACAAGCAGGCTACTAATGCAAGTTCAACCGAGCAAATGGTTGAACACATAAAAAAGGAATATGGTCACATCAAACCCATGCTGGAGCTTGTATCAAAGGCGGAACAATAAACAAGATAGGGAAAAACTCACCCATCCTGCATTTTCTGGTGCTGTAGCTGGATTCAGTTATGCCGATTCATCTACTAAAGAAAGAATCTATTGTTGGGTGAAATGTACGTTGATGAACTTGTGGCTTGCTAAATGCGATCGACATTGGGAAATTAATGTACACTGCAAGGGCCTGAGAAACATATTCAATAGTATCAATATCATTTAGGCCCCTGATGTCTGGATCATTGACTTCAATTGCTTTCAAGCAAACTTCTCGCGAAGGATATCTATCCCAGATCCATAGTTCAAGTCCGCTCTCAATGCCTTTCCGAATTGCATTATTGATATGCGGGTCGCTGAAGCTGTATCCAATAATCATGAGTTTCATTCCTTCAAGCTTCAAAACTTCGCAAAAAGTACCAAAAAAATGTGAAAGTAGAGGACTATTGTTAACGTGCATATGCTTGTCACCTCCAACGATGAGCAGGTCTCCAGATTCGTTCTGCCACTCCGAACTACCATGTAATTTGATTACATTCGTTAAGTTTTTTAAGGAAATGTTTTCGACGGCGGCTACTGTGTCATTAATATGGCGTTTTGCATGTAGTTTGTCTAACTCAAATCTATGTCCCATGTCAATCTCAGTTTTTGAAGGAAAGTTATAATGCCAGTAAGGTTGATGTATTCCGACAGTCTCTGACACGCAATTCCTACTTCGCAGTAATCTTTCAATGAGTAGATCTTGGTTTAAAGAAAACACAAAAGAAGCCTCGTTAACAGGGTCTGATCTGAGCATCCAGAAAAAGGATTCCACACCCGCTGTAGAAGGAAAATACCTCTTGTTGATTATATTTTCGAATAGCACCTCATTCTGGACTTGATATACCTGGATAATTGCTTGCTCAAGTGTCTTCACATGGTCTGGTAAAAACTGTCTTGCATACGCTAATGCATACTCGTAGTTTGATTCCTTTTTTAATAAGTTTGTCAAAGTCAAATTTGAGCGAATTAATCTGTTTGCAAAAAGTAGTTCGTTTACCTCGCTGGCCAAAAAGCCACCAAAATTTTTGGAAAAACCGGCTCCAAGAAGCAAAGCGGTTCGACTAATATTTGATGGTAGTGTCAAGGTCGTCACGATTTACCAATTTATGCAAATATGCCCGATTTCGCAGTTGTTTTCGATTCTGATTCCCTGAATCGATTGGTTTGTAGGAAATTTGTGCTAAGCAAAGGAGAGCCTGGATTCAACGAACCTAATTCGATTCTTGATTATTGAATTCAATTAGTCTGGAGCCACTTAGTGGAATCGAACCTCTGACCTGCTGTTTACGAAACAGCTGCTCTACCGCTGAGCTAAAGTGGCCCTTTAGCGGGGTTATTATGGAAGATTTCGGAGGCTTGAGGTCAAGACTGGAGAAAAATCGGGGACTTGGGGCCGGTTTGGGTGGTTTGGTGAGTGGGGAACGCTCGTATAATGAAGGGAGAGACAACTATGGCAGATGCATTTCCGATTCGACGAGTTGATAACGTTCGGCACTGGGTGAGCAACGCGCGGCAGGCGGCCTTTTTCTATCAGCACACGTTTGGTTTTTCGATCACGGGTTACCGGGGATTGGAGACGGGGGCGAGGGATCAGGTGGATTATGTTTTGGAGCAGAACAATATTCGGTTGGTTTTTAGTGCGCCGACGCGCCCGGGTCATCCGATGGCGCAATTGGTGGCTCAGCACGGGGATTTTGTTCAGGACATTGCTTTTGAAGTGGATGATGTTGACTGGGCTTATAACGTGGCGGTGGAGCGCGGCGCGGAGGGTGCGGTTGCGCCTTATTGGATGGAGAGCGACCAGGGGAAGGTTCGTCATGCGGCGATTAAAACATACGGCAACGTTGTTCATAGCTTGATTAATCGGGATGAGTTTTCGGGCGACTTTTTGCCGGAATTTGTGGAGCGGAACGAGCCGGGCGACCCGATTGGTTTGATTGAGATTGACCACTGCGTGGGGAATGTTGAGCTTGGCAAGATGAACGAGTGGGTGAAGTGGTATGAGGATGTGCTTGGCTTTAAGAACTTGATTAGCTTTGATGATAATGATATTTCGACGGAGTTTACGAGTTTGATGAGCAAGGTGATGGCGAGCGGTAATGGCCGGGTGAAGTTCCCGATTAATGAGCCGGCTCCGGGCAAGAAGAAGAGCCAGATTGATGAGTATCTGGAATTTTTTGGTGGTCCGGGGGTTCAGCACGTTGCGATGTTGACGGACGACATTGTTCATACGGTGAGTCGGTTGCGGGCGCGGGGGGTTCCTTTCCTGAGTGTTCCGCGGGCTTATTATGATGAGCTTGAGGCTCGGGTCGGGAAGATTGACGAGGACATTGAGGTTCTGGCGGATCTTGGGATTTTGGTTGATCGTGATGACGAGGGTTATTTGCTGCAGATCTTTACGAAGCCGATTACGGATCGCCCGACTTTGTTTTATGAGATTATTCACCGCAAGGGGGCTCAGAGTTTTGGCAAGGGCAACTTTAAGGCGTTGTTCGAGTCGATTGAGCGTGAGCAGGCGTTGCGCGGGACTTTGTAGGGGTTGGTGATTCGAGCGGTTTGCCGGAATTTGATTCTGGTGAGCCGCTCATTGCAACCTCGTTTCACTTTAAAATGTCTTGATTAACAGGATAATGTCGTCGAAAATACCGCGTTTGTTGCAATCGGCTAGCCCGTGGGTTCTAGGGCTGGGGGTTTTGTCGGCGGGGTTGATGGGTGGTTATTTTGTTACATCGGTTCAAGCTCTGCGGGGGATGACAACGAGCGAATTGAGCGATGATTTGGGTTTCAGTGTGGTTTCGGTGGTTTACTTGGGTTCGATATTTTTGATTTTGACCTTTGGGGTTGGATTTGAGATTGTGTGCCGGATAGCTCGGGCGAGAGGGAGAGAGGGGTTTGGTGATGGGGTGAGCGCGTATTGGGAGAAGATGTGGGCTCGGGACGAATTTTTCGTGCTGATGTTTGGGCTCGGTGCACTAATTGCTCTTTATATGTTTATTATTGAGATCCTTAATCCTGAATTCTATCCTGGGAGATACAGGAGTTCTTCTCGTGAGGTCAGGCTTGCAATTGATGGGTTTGGGCTGATAATCATTTTATCAGGAGCAGTTTTCTTTTGGTTTGTTAATCGGAAATCTCGTGATGAAGGGGATTAGTTTTAGCTCATGTCGAAAAAGCGGGCAATTGAAAAGCAGAGGGTTAGGAGTCGAAGTTACATGTTCAAATGTATTTGGCTTGTGATTGCCTTGATGATTGGCGTTGGAATCGTGCTTTTCTGTCTTGATTATTTGATTCAAATGGACGTCAGTGCTCCGATTCGACATAGGAAGTTTCCTTTGATGTTTGTGTTTATAGGTGGCTCAGAGTTTTGGCAAGGGTAACTTTAAGGCGTTGTTCGAGTCGATTGAGCGTGAGCAGGCGTTGCGCGGGACTTTGTAGGGGTTTTTGGGCCCCACCCTCTATCCCTCCCCGAGGGGGAGGGACGTCCGAACGGCGTTGTCTTTAGTAATATTGCTCTGGCTGGAGAATGGCGACCTCAATGAGGGTAAAAACCAAAATTGTGTGGACAATATAGGAACGAGGTTAGTCGTGCAACAGGGCAATAAAGGGCCAAATCGAGCTAATTCAAGGTCAAAGAAAGAAATTAGAAATAGTAAGTTGAGGAGAACCAAGTTCTTGCAAAAAATCGTGCTACTTCTCATTCAAATTTTTGGGCTGTTTTTTTCTGTCTATGTGGCGTTTAAATGCGTTGGTCATTTGATTGAGTTTGGTGTTTTTGAAAGGCAGAACAAGCTCTATTTTCATGGAAGTTATTTGGGAGTGGCTCTAGCGTATGTTTGTTTGGGAGGTGGCTGGAATACCATGAGCGCATTGACCGCTTTGATAACAAATGAAAAAAAATAGAGACTGGTGAACGATTTTGGCTATTATCACTGCGTGAGCAAGCGTTGCGCGGGACAGTGTATGCGCCTCATGCACGAGTAGAAATATTTTCACTGGTTTCACCAGTGCCACCCAGTTCCTCACCTCCTTTGTCCCTCCCCACTTGCGTGAGGACAGGCTTTCTCCATTGAAATGGAGAGGGGAAACGCCATAATCTTTTTTGTGGCGTTATCGGCATTGGCGGAAGAGAGTTTTGGTGCGGTTGAGGGGTTGTTGGC
>Ga0075012_10001614_pt1 | contig 22753 bp, 21 predicted proteins | sample All_14_2_FD_71474 | JGI IMG/M metagenome (GOLD analysis project Ga0075012, IMG submission 71474) | Freshwater microbial communities in response to fracking from Pennsylvania, USA - Allegheny Zone_MetaG_DW_15 | ecosystem: Environmental > Aquatic > Deep subsurface > Groundwater > Drilled...
GCCCGGATCGGCGATGACGAGATCCTCGCCGCCGCCCCCATCGGTCACCGACTGGCCGGCACCGGCCCGATCCCGCCGGGCTCGCTCCGTGCCGACGACCTGATCCTGCTCGAAGACGGCCACTGCCTGCGCGACCAGGCCCTGGCCGCCTTCGATATCGAAGCGCCCCGGGGTGAAGACGTCTTTGCCGCGACCTCGCTGCATACGCTGGTGCAGATGGTGTCATCCGGCCTGGGGGTCAGCTTCCTGCCCCAGATGGCGGTGAGCGCCGGCCTTGCCGATGACCCGGGCGTCGTCGTCCGCCCGATCAGCGCCGACGCCCCCACGCGCGAAATCGTCGTGGCCTGGCGCACCGGCTCCAGCCGCGCCGCCGAAGCCCGCCTGCTGGCCGAGGCCCTGAAGCTGGACTGAAGGCGGGGTCTCCTGCCCTCCGTTTCATTGCTGAAAATACACTAGGGATCGCTGAAAAGTCGGCGCATGACGCGGATCAGGTCGTCCACATAACCCCGATCCCTGACATGACACGTCCCCTGCTCGCCGCTACCGCTTTTTTGGCCCTGTCGGTCACCGCCGCCTGTGCCCCGGTCGTCGAGGGCGGTCCGCCGCTCGCCCTGCCGCCCGGTCTGGCCGAAACCGCCTCGATCGGCACCATCACCCTGTCCACCGGCTGGCTGCAGGCTGAGGACGACGTCGGTGACACCTTCATCGAGGAGGTGGGAGAGGAGATGCGCACCTGCGCCTATGGCACCTGGCCGCTCGACCTGCGCCTGCATATCGAGGATCTGGACCGCGAAGGTCGCCTGACCATGGCGGTGCGGGGCGAAGGACGCCACCGCGCGCGCGGCATTGCCGAACTGGTCGATCCGCGCTCAGGGACCGTCGTTGGCCGCTACCCGCTGGACGTCGAGGTCGATGCCGGCGGGCGCGTGGCGGGCATCTTCGGCGACCGTCAGATGATCGTGGCCGAGGCCTTCGGCCGTGCCCTGTGCGATGCGGCCTTTGCCCGCAACCCGCGTCGCCCGGGCCCACACAACGCCACGCCGAACTGATGCGGATCGCCGCTCCGGTCTGTGCCGCCGCGGCCCTCGCGCTCGCCGGCTGCACATCTGAATTCTGGGATATGGATCCTGAGGTGCGGATCGCCATCCCGCCTGCACAGGCCTCATCTCTCCGGATCGATCGGATCGAGATCCGCAGCAGCTTCTACGACCCGCCGGATGCCTTCTCGGCGGCCTTCATTCCGGCCTTCCGTGGCCAGACTGACGTCTGCGCCCGTGGCCAGACCGCGCTGCGCGCTGTTGTCTTCATCCACGCGCTGGACCGGGGCGGCACCTTGCTGGACGACGAAGGGCGCGGGCGCCTGTCCGGCAGTGTCGATCTCATCGATCCGCGTGGGCGGGTCGTGGGACGCTATCCCCTTTCGGCGACCCTTCCGGGTCGCGGTGGCGACCTCGCGGAACGGCGCGTGAGGCTCGCCGACGCCCTCGGCGCCCAACTGTGCCGGGAGGCGTTCGTCCCGGGCGTCTGACATGAAAAAGGCCGGAGCGAACCCCGGCCTTTTCCACGATCAGAAGGTGACGGACCCTCAGTCCTTGGCCAGGTTCCGCAGCACATAGGGCATGACGCCCCCGGCGGTGAAGTATTCCAGCTCGGTCGCATTATCGATGCGGCAGCGCACCGGGAAGCGGGCCATCTTGCCGTCGGCAGCGCGGAACAGCTCCACCCACAGGTCCTGACGCGGCTTCAGCTTGCCGACGTTGGCATCCGACAGGCCGCGAATGGTGACGATCTCGTCGCCCGTCAGGCCCAGACGGGTCCAGCCTTCCTGTTTGAACTGCAGTGGCACCACGCCCATGCCGATCAGGTTCGACCGATGGATGCGCTCATAGCTTTCGGCGATGACGGCGCGCACACCCAGCAGGCGCGTGCCCTTGGCCGCCCAGTCGCGCGAGCTGCCGGTGCCGTATTCCTTGCCGGCGAACACGACCAGCGGACGGCCCTCGGACTGATAGCGCATGGCCGCGTCATAGATCGACATGGTGTCGCCCGACGGGAAGTGTTTGGTCACGCCGCCTTCGATCTCGGGCGTGATCTTGTTGCGGATGCGGATGTTGGCAAAGGTGCCGCGCATCATCACTTCGTGGTTGCCGCGACGGGCCCCGTACGAGTTGAAGTCCAGGGCGTCGACGCCGTGTTCGGTCAGATAGGCCCCGGCGGGTGAGCTCTTCTTGATCGAACCGGCCGGGCTGATGTGGTCGGTGGTGATAGAGTCGCCGAAGATGCCCAGAATGCGGGCCTCGACCACATCCGTGACGGCCGCCGGCTCCATCGTCATGCCCTCGAAATAGGGCGGGTTCTGCACATAGGTCGAGGTGTCGTCCCAGGCGTAGGTCTGGCCACCGGCGGTCTCAATACCCTGCCAGTGCCGGTCGCCCTTGAAGACGTCGGCATAGCGTTTGGCGAACATGGCCGGGGTGACCGACTTCTTCTGGATGTCGGCGATTTCCTGATTGGTCGGCCAGACGTCCTTCAGGAAGACATCCTTGCCCTTCTTGTCCTTGCCGATCGGCTCCTTCGTGATGTCGATGCGCATCGAACCGGCGAGGGCATAGGCGACGACCAGCGGCGGGCTGGCCAGATAGTTGGCCTGCACATCGGGGTTCACGCGGCCCTCGAAATTGCGGTTGCCCGACAGCACCGAGGTCGCGACCAGACCATTGTCATTGATGGCCTTCGAGATCGACGGATCCAGCGGACCCGAGTTACCGATACAGGTGGTGCAGCCATAGCCGACCAGGTTGAAGCCCATGGCATTCAGGTCGTCCTGCAGACCGGCGGCCGTCAGATAGTCGGTGACCACCTGCGAGCCGGGGGCCAGCGAGGTCTTGACCCACGGCTTGACCGACAGGCCCAGCTTGCGGGCCTTGCGCGCCACCAGACCGGCGGCGATCAGCACCGACGGGTTGGAGGTGTTGGTGCAGCTGGTGATGGCGGCGATCACCACATCGCCATCGCCGAGGTCGAATTTTTCACCCTCGACGGCCACGCGGGGGGCGTCGGCCTCGCGGCTGAACACCTCGCCCAGCGCCGTGTGGAAGGCCGGGGCGGCGTTGGTCAGCTCGACGCGGTCCTGCGGACGCTTGGGTCCGGCCAGCGACGGCACGACCTCGGCCATGTCCAGCTCCAGAACGTCGGTGAATACCGGGTCCTCGGAGCTTTCGTCGATCCACAGGCCCTGGGCCTCGGCATAGGCCTTGACCAGAGCCACGCGCGCCTTGTCGCGGCCCGTGGCGGTCAGATAGTCGAGGGTCGCCTGCGACACGGGGAAGAAGCCACAGGTCGCGCCATATTCCGGGGCCATGTTGGCGATGGTCGCCTGGTCCTCGATGGTCAGGACGTTGACGCCCGGGCCGAAGAATTCGACGAACTTGCCGACCACGCCGCGCTTGCGCAGCATCTGGGTGACGGTCAGCACCAGATCGGTGGCCGTGGCTCCCTCGGGCAGACGACCGGTCAGCTTGAAGCCGATCACTTCGGGGATCAGCATCGGGATCGGCTGGCCCAGCATGGCGGCCTCGGCCTCGATGCCGCCGACGCCCCAGCCCAGAACCGACAGGCCGTTGATCATGGTCGTGTGGCTGTCGGTGCCGACCACGGTGTCGGGATAGGCGACGGTCTTCTTGCCTTCCTCGGCGGTCCAGACAGTCTGGGCCAGATGCTCCAGGTTCACCTGGTGGCAGATGCCGGTTCCCGGGGGCACCACGCGGAAATTATTGAAGGCGGACGAGCCCCAGCGCAGGAATTTGTAGCGCTCGATGTTGCGCTCATACTCACGGGCGACGTTGGCCTCAAAGGCTTCCGGCGTGCCGTAGTGGTCGACCATCACCGAGTGGTCGATGACCAGATCGACGGGGTTCAGCGGATTGATGCGCGAGGGGTCGGCTCCCAACGCCGTCATGGCGTCGCGCATGGCGGCCAGATCGACGACGGCGGGCACGCCGGTGAAATCCTGCATCAGCACGCGCGCGGGGCGGAAGGCGATCTCGTGTTCGACCGAGCCCTTGTTCTCGACCCAGGCGGCGACGGCCTTCAGGTCATCGGCGGTGACGGACACGCCGTCCTCGTTGCGCAGCAGGTTCTCCAGCAGAACCTTCATCGAGCGCGGCAGGCGGGAAATCCCGGTCAGACCGGCTTCCTCTGCGGCGGCAAGGCTGTAATAGGCATACTTCTTACGCCCGACGGCGAGATCCCGGCGGGTGGCGTGAGTGTCGATTGACGGCATGGAGAGCTTCCTCTGGCAAAGGCCGCCCGGACATCCGGTTGCGCGATCGCGCGACAGACGCAGGGGCACACAGGTCCCCGGCGCGCGCGGCGAAAGCCTGCTGCGGCAGTCGCGGATATAGTGCGCGGTTGCGTGCACGTCCATGTATCCCTGCTGGCATCATGGACATTGAGAGCGGTTCGCAAAACGCCGGTGCCGGTATGATCCGCCTCACGCTCGACGGGCTGGCCGTGCGGCGCGGGGAGCGACGGCTGTTCGACGGCCTGAACCTGACCGTCTCTCCCGGCGAGGCCGTGGCCCTCACGGGCGCCAATGGCGCAGGCAAGAGCAGCCTGCTGCGCGCCATTGCGGGTCTGCTGACGCCCGAGGCCGGGGTCGTCCGGTTTGAACAAGATGGAGAGGGCCTCGACCCCGAGGTCGCCCGCACCCGTCATCTGCATCTGATCGGCCATCAGGACGGGTTCCGCTCCGGCCGCACCGCGCGCGAGGAACTGGCCTTTCAGGTCGGCTGGTGCGGCGGAGGCCCCGACGGCATCGACGTAGCGGTGAGGGCGCTCGGCCTCGAAGGGCTGATGGATCTGGAGGTCCGCCGACTCTCTGCCGGGCAGCGGCGTCGGTTGGCGCTCGCCCGTCTGCTGGCGGCCCCGCGTCCGGTGTGGCTGCTGGACGAACCCCTGTCGCCGCTCGACGCCCGCTGGCGGGCCGAGGTCGGTCGGCTGATGCAGGCGCATCTGACCGATGGCGGCATCCTTCTGGCGGCGGTCCACGACCCCCTGCCGATCCCGGCGCGCACTTGCGAGATCGGCGGGACGGCATGAGCGCGGCCCTGCTTCTGCTCCGGCGCGAAATGGCCCTGTCGTGGAACGGCGGCGGTGGGCCGCTGCTGGCCTGCGGCTTCCTGCTCAGCCTCGCGGTCATCGTGCCGCTGGGCGCCGGGCCGCGCCTGGACCAATTGGCCAATTTGGCGCCGGGACTGGTCTGGTTGGCGCTTTCCCTGGCCAGTTTGTTGACGCTGGAACGCCTGTTCGAACGCGACTTCGAGGACGGCACCCTCGACCTCTTGGCGCTCGGCCGCCTGCCGGACGAGGGCGTGGTCGCGCTCAAGGCGCTGGCGCACTGGCTGACGCTCGGCCTGCCGCTGGCCGCCATGACCCTGCCCGTGGGGATCAGCCTTGGCCTCGCCCCGTCGCAGCTGCCCCTGCTGGCCCTGACGGCGGCGATCGGTGCGCTGGCCTTTTCGGCCACCGGGGCGCTGGGCGCGGCCCTGGCCATCGGCGCGCGCAAGGGCGGACTGCTGATCGCGGTCATCGTGCTGCCGCTGTTCCTGCCCCCCGTGATCTTCGGCGCAGGGGCGTTGGTGGCCCAGGCGGAAGGCCGCTCGCCCGCCCCGGCGCTGGCCCTGCTGTTTGCCTGCGCCCTCGTGGCCGTGGTGATCGGCGTGCTGGCCGGGGCCGCCGGTCTCAGGGGCAGTCGCACATGACCCAGCCCGCCGCGACATGCGGGCCGCTTGCCGCCTTCGGGTCTGAGGGGTAAGCCGCGCCCATGTTTGGTCTGGCCAATCCCGACAGGTTCATGCGCGTCACCCGCCCGCTGGTCGGCCCCCTGTGGGTGATCGCGGCGGTGCTGCTGGCCGTGGGCACTGTCTGGGCCTTCCGCGTGCCCGAGGATGCCCTGCAGGGCGACACGGTGCGGATCCTGTTCATCCATGTGCCGGCGGCCAGTCTGGGTCTGGCGGTCTATGCCTCGCTGGGCCTTAGCTGTCTGTTCTATCTGATCTTCCGGCATTCGCTGGCCGATGCGGCGGCCCGGGCGGCGGTGCTGCCCGGCGCGGCCTTTACCGGTCTGGCCCTGATCACCGGCGCCCTGTGGGGCCAGCCCATGTGGGGCACCTGGTGGGTGTGGGATGCGCGGCTCACCTCCATGCTGGTGCTGTTCCTGCTCTATATCGCCTATGCCGTCCTGCGCGGTGCCTTTGACGACGAGGGCCGGGGCGCCCGGGCCGCGTCCGTGCTGGGTCTGGTCGGCCTGATCAATCTGCCGATCGTGAAGTTCTCGGTCGACTGGTGGAACACCCTGCATCAGCCGGCCTCGCTGCTGCGTGCCGGCGGGACCAGTCTGGACCCGGCCTATCTGTGGCCGCTGCTGACCATGATGGCGGCGTATCTGGCCCTGTTCCTCGCCGTCTGGCTGACCGCCATCCGGACCGAGGTGGTGCGGCGTCGGGTGCTGGCCCTGAAATCACGTCGTGCACGGGAGGGGGCTCATGGTTGATCTGGATATGGGGTCCTACGCCGCCTTTGTCTGGCCCGCCTGGGTAGTGACGGTCGGCGTGCTGGTCGCGGTGGTGGCCCGCTGCCTGACCCAGGCGCTCCGCTGGAAACGCGAGCTCGACCGGCTGGAGGGCGACAACCAATGAAACGCTGGCTGGCCCTGCTTCCGCTTGTGGTCCTTGTGGGCCTGGCAATCCTGTTCGCGGGCTGGGCGCTCAATCGCGATCCGGCCTACAAGCCCGATGCCCTCGTCGGGCAACCGGTGCCCGAAACCGTCCTGCCCATGCTGACCGGCGACGTCGCCGGACCGGGGCAGGTGGACATCAAGACCGCCGGGGTGGGGCGACCCATGCTGGTCAATATGTTCGCCTCCTGGTGCGCGCCGTGCCGGATCGAGCACCCGGTGCTGATGGAGCTGAAGGGGCAGGGCATCGCCATCGTCGGCATTGCCTACAAGGACGAGCCTGCGGCCACCCGCGCCTTCCTCGACGAACTGGGCGACCCGTTTTCCATGGTGCTGGTCGATGCCGAGGGTCAGGCCGGACTGGATCTGGGCATAGCGGGCGTGCCGGAAACCTATGCGGTCGATGCCTATGGCCGGGTGGTGGCCAAACACACCGGACCCCTGACCGATGCGGCAGACGTCCGCCGTCTGGTCGACGCCCTCAACGCTCCCGCCGAGCGCCCCTGACCCCCAGCCATTCGGGGTGCCGTTAACGAATTCTGAACCCTGTTCGTTAACCTGTCGGGTATGAGCGACATCCGCCCCTTCACGCCCCTCAACCCTGCTGTCCCGCCGCCCGCCGGACCGGCTCCGGCTGTCCGACAGGCGCAGGCCGCGTTTTTCCGTCAGGCACTGGCTCAGGTGGATACGGTTCAGCAGGTTGCGACACGGCCTGCGGCGGCCGCCCCGGCGGAGCCCTCACGCACCGAAGCGCAGGCGGCGGATCGCCCCCTGCGCCCCGGCAGTTATCTGGATATCCGGGTCTAGCCGCAGTTTAGCGCTGCACCCAGCGCCCATCGTTGGTGCGGTACCACTGGCCCGAGGTGATGCGCGGCATCAGCTGGTTCTCGAACATCACGGCGCCGGCGACCGCAGGGGTCGTGCCGGCTTCGGCGGCGCTTCGGGCATAGGCCTGACGGCGGCCCGAATTGATCACCTGCACCGCCTCGGTCAGGGCGGCGTCGGACGAGCTGACGCGAAAGCCCAGATAGCCGTCGGCCTGTTCGCCGACGATGCCCTCGGCCTTGGCGCGGTCCACCATGGCCTTCTGCTCGGCCGACTGGGCGAACGCGCCGGTGGCGGCGACGCCCAGGGCGGCGACGGCGGCGGCGATGACGAAGAGTTTGCGGAAAGTCATGGTCATACCCTTCAGGGCTCGGTTCATCAGAACAGGTTGGGGTTCTCGATCAGCAGCTCTTGCAGCTCCCGATCAAGGCGGACCCGGACGTCGGCGTCGAGCTTGGCATAGATCTCGATCGGGGCGACTTCCAGGCGAATGGTCGGCGTGCACGCGCCCAGCGCCAGCACGGTCGCGGCGACCAGCAGGGCGGGGGCTTTGCGGTAGGGCAGAAAGGGCCTCATGTCCGGAAGTCTCCATCAGTGTCGGGGCCATACAGCGCCAACGGGGGTGAACAGGGTCTGAACGCACGTGTCGGCTTCGGGTTACGGCTCGCTCGTCGCTACGGGGTCGGGCTCGCCGCGCCGGGCACGGTTGTAGGCCAGGATATCGGACACGATCTGGTCCAGATTGAAGGTGGTGTCGAGCGTCAGCAGGATGCCGGTGTCGGACGGCAGCTCCAGCGGTTGGCCGAGGAAATCGCGCCGGATCACATCCAGCAGGCCCAGTCGCAGCTCCTGACGCTCGGGTGGGTCGTGCCGACCCATGATGCGGAACAGTACGCCCAGCCGCCCGCCGTCCAGACTGTCGACACGGGCCGTCAGGGTGTCGAACGCCAGATACTCCATCGCCTGATAGGCCAGGTCCTCGACCACGCCCGGCGGGATTTCCTCGCCCCCGCCACCGGCTTCCAGCCCCGACAGCACCTCGCGCTGGATCGACAGCCGCCCCGGCTGGATGGCCTGAAGCGATCCGCCCGAGATGCGAATCTGGCCATCGGGATTGCGCACGAACGGGATACTGCCCGAGACGATGGCGTCCAGTTGAACCTTGTCACCGAAGCCGGCGCCCGCGACCAGATCGCCCAGCTGTACCCGCTCCAGCCGAATGGTCCCGCCCCAAGCCACCGCCGGGTCCAGCGGGATGTCGAACGGCTCGATCAAGACCTGTCCGTTCCCGACTGCCAGCTCGGCGCCCGACACCGACAGGGCCGCCTTGTCGAGTGTGAAGGTCACGCCCAGATCGGTCACTCCGCCCGCGACCTCCAGCGAGCGGGCGGTCAGGGACTGGTCCGGCGCGGTGGTCAGCGGGGCTAGGCTGGTAAACTCTACCGTGCCTTCCAGCCCGGCGATCTGTCCGGCAGGGCTGGCAAAGGCCAGGTCCCGCAGAGCCAACTGGCCTGTGCTGGTGCCGTCCTCCGCCGTCCAGGCAATCCGCCCGTCAAAGCGCGCCACGCCCGTGACCGGCTCACCCACCAGATCGGCGGCCAGTGGCGTCAGGGTCGAGGGTTGCAGACCCCCTTCGGCAAAGGTCAGATCCCCGGTCGAGATATCGACGCCGCCGATGCCCGTCAGGCCGTCGTGCGCCAGATCCAGCTGCGCCACCTCCATGCCGTCGCGTGTCAGGACAAAGTCGCCGGTCCACGACTCGCCCCGCATCCGGGCCACGCCGCGTCCCTGCAGCGGATGAAAGCGGATCGGCCGGGTTGCGTCGTCGAGGCGGGCGTCGCTGACCGTCAGGTCCAGCGACAGACCCTGCGGGCGCCCGATGACCTCCAGCGCGCCACCCAGACCCTCGACCTCGAGCGCCAGGAAGGGCGCCCGTCCCGAGCCGTCCGCCAGCCGCCCGTCCACCCGCCAGCCACCGTCTGCAATCCGCACCAGAGGCGCGCTGCCGGTGGGGCACAGGCCGGTGACCACATCGGTGACGTCATTCTCGCCCAGCTCCAGCCGCTCGGCGGTCACGGCCAGGCAGTCGGTGGTGGTCACGGTCAGCACCCCGTCCACGTTCTGCAACCGCCCGTCTCCCGCCACGGTCAAGCCGCGTCCAAGGCCAAAGTCCAGCGCCGCGCGACCGTCGAAATCGGCCACGAACCCGCCGGGGATCAGGGCCCAGCGCGGCACGGACACCTCGGCATCCGGCAGGCCACCGCCGTGTGTCGAGGTCAGGCGCAACTGGCCGCCGGGGGCCTCGCCGTCCCGCAGCACCAGAACGGGGGTATCGCCCTCACGGATCGTCAACTGACCCCCGCTCCGCGGCCGGATTGCCACCGGCCGGGTCAGGTTTAGCCGCCCGCCGCCCAGTCCGGACCGATAGACAAGGCCGGGCGCCTCCAGCCGGAAATCGCCCAGCGCCGCCTTCATCGCGCCCAGTTCCGGAACGTCATCTGCCGCGGGCGCTCCCAGCAGCGGCCAGCGGCCCTGATCTGCCGCCAGCCGCCCGGTCAGGGTCAGCGCCCCGTCCGAGACCAGATCCAGGTCAAACCCGCCCGACACACCGGCCAGCCTCAGCTCGCCCGAGGTCACGACCCTCGCCGCGACCTGCCAGGGCCCGGTGACCTCGAACCGGCCGTCGCGGCCGCCGGCGACCAGGCGGGATGTTGCAAGATCGATGTCGCGCCCGCCAAAGGCTTCGCTATCCACACGGGCGGCTTGAATCCGCGCCGGGCCGACGAGGCTCCAGCGCGGCGCCTCGCCGGACAGATCGAGGATCGTAGCCGAGTCATTCAGGACGGCCCGGACCTCTGTCGCGGTTGAACCAGTTGCCGTGAACCGCCCGGCCGTGGCGGTGCCCTGCGTCCTGCCCTCGAACCGGGGGCGAGTCAGAATACCGGCCAGCTCTCCTTCGCCGGACAGGTCGATCGACACAGTCTGCGCCTCGGTGTCGCCAGCCGTATAGGTCGCGGCATCCAGCGACAGCACGACCTGCCCTGGCCCATCCAGCCTCAGCGGGGTTCCTTCCGGATAGGGAAGGACGGCCTCGACGTTGAGCGTCAGATCAACGGCGGTGCTGCCCGCGCCGACAACACTGTCGGCCGCAGCGGTCAGGCGAACGGTGGTGCGATCCCCGCGTGTGGTCAGGTCCAGGTCTGCGGTCAGTCCCCGTACCGACTGATCATCCAGCGCCAGCGCCGATTCCGGCAGGCGCGCCGTCAGCCGGACGAGACGACTGTCCTCGATCCGCGCATCGGCCAGCACCCGCACGGGACCGTAGGCCGTGGTCAGGCGCAACTCGCCCTGCTCGACCAGCACAAGGGGGGATGAGGCCTCGGGCTGGACCGGTTGGCCGGTGAACCGTTCAATCAACGGATCGAGGCTGCCGAAACTGAAGCGCCCGTCTTTCCACGTGGCGCGCAGCGACGGGGCCACCAGCCGGATGCGGCTGGGCCGGGCGCCGAATCCGGCCCCGGACCATGGGGCGGTCAGGCTGTAATCGACCTCGACCCGCTCGGCCACGAAGTCCGGGTCGTCCGGATCGCCGATCAGGATGCGCCCGACAAAGCCGTCCAGCTCAATCCGCTCGACCTCGACCTCAGCGGCGATCCCCTGTCGATCCAGCCAGCCGACCAGAACCTCGCGCGCCACCATCCGCCGGTTCAGATAAAGCGCCGCCAGCAGGATCAGCAGGCCGACGATGACCGCGGTCATCACACGCGGCCATGCGCGTCCGGGCCGCTTCCGCGCCGAAGGGGGGCTGGCTGTCGGTTCAGACTCGGGGGGAGATGCGCTCACGAGACGGTCATAGCCTGTCCCTGAACGGGACGCGCCCATCTTTCGAGCTGATCCCGGTCTGGATCAGCGCAGTGCCGGGGCGGATAGAGATGTTGCTTTACGAGCACTGTAGAGTTGCCTCAAGAACACTGTTGGGCAGGGGCAGATTGATCGGCGGGGTCGTGAAGATCACGGCAAGATTCACAGTCTCAGTCGGGCATAACTCGAAGCAGGCGAGTTTGTTCTCGCTATGTCTGTCCTCGATACGGGAAAACAGCCCTGGCCGTTAAGAGTTCGTAACCCTTGCGCTTCACATTGGGAGGCTGACGGGCTATAGGCGGACCTCCGGTGCCGGAGGGGCGTCTTCGGCGCGGAACTTGCTGGTATCACGCGTGGCGCCATACGGGCGCCGTTGATATGTCGGGAAACGATGGCTCAATTTGATCCGCGCCGCCAACCGATGCGCCTTGCGCCGCACATCTTCACCGCCTGCGCCGCCCTCGTGGTCGCCATGCTGGCGGGCCGGGTCTACCACCCGGTAAGGGCCGAGGTTCCGGTTGCGGTCAGCGCCGAGTCCATTACCCAGCTTGAAGCCCAGGCGATCGCCGCCGCCGGAACCCCGGTCGGCATGGGCACGCCGGAAGCCATCCCGGTCCAGATTCGTAACGGCGAAACCTTCGAGCAGGCCGTGCGCCGCACCGGTATTCCGGACGAGGAAGCCCGCGCCGTCACCCAGACCATCGCCAACGCCTATGACGTGAATGAGCTGCGCGCCGGTCTGCGCTTCGAGACTGCCATTGCCCAGCCGCGCGGCGGCCGGGGCGGAGCGCGCCTGATCGGTCTGACCATGCGCACAGGCCCGGCCAGCCAGCTGACTGTGTCGCGCACCTTCGATGGTGCCCTGCGCCTCCGCGCCATCGAGGAAAAGGTCACCCACGAGACCGTGGTCGTCCGCAGCACCGTCAAGGGATCGATCTATGCCACGGCCCGTCAGGCCGGCGCCAACGGCCAGGTGATCCGCAAGGCGACCCAGCTGTTCTCGCACAAGTTCGACCTGGATCGCGATATCCGGGCCACCGACGAATTCGTGCTGGTGTTCAGCCAGACCGTCACTGAAAGCGGCCGTGTCGTCGAGGCGGGTGAGCTGCTGTACGCCGAGCTCAAGGGCCAGGTCTTCTATCGCTTCAAGCCGGCCAATTCGGCCGAAGCCCAGTATTTCGACGCCTCGGGCAAGAACATGCGCTCGGCCATGATGCGGACGCCGCTGGACCGGGCCCGGGTCAGTTCCTCGTATGGCTATCGTCGCCACCCGATCTCGGGCTACCGCCGCATGCACCAGGGCATCGACTTTGCTGCCGGAACCGGCACCCCGGTCCTCGCGCCCGCCGACGGCGTCGTGGTCGAGGCGCGTCGCTGGGGCGGCTATGGCAACTGGCTGCGCATCCGTCACGCCAACGGACTTGAAACCGGCTATGGCCACCTGTCGCGCTATGGCTCGGGGATCCGCGCCGGCGTCCGGGTCCGTCAGGGCCAGGTCGTCGCCTATGTCGGCTCGACCGGGGCCTCAACCGGCCCGCACCTGCATTACGAGATCTGGCAGAACGGACGTCGGATCAATCCGGCCGGGGTCAAGACCCAGGAGGGTACCATCCTCGGCGGCGCGGATCTCGCAGCTTTCCGTGCCGAAAAGACACGCATCGACCGCGTGATCCTGTCCGGCGGCGAACAACGCCCGACCACGGCCGGGGGCCTGCGCCGCGTCGGCGCCTGACCCCGGACCAGGCGCAAGTCGCTCTTCTCAGACTGACCGCATCGCTTCCACGGCTGCGATCATGCGCGCCAGATCGTCGGACCCCGACAGCCGGTGGTCCCCCTGGGCGATCAGGTCCAGCCGCACATCCGCCGACTCCAGTTGCGCGATCAGGCCCAGCTGGTGCCGCCATGGCACCGACGTATCCTTTCGTCCTTGCAGGATGTGCACCGGGCACCGGATCGGTAGCGGCCCGTCCGGCAGCATGCGGGCCCGCGCCTCCTCGAACATCGTCCGGGTCAGCACATAGGCCCCCAGCCCCTCGTCCGGCATCAGCGTCTCGCCCGTTTCGAGAATCTCGGCCTGCCGGTCGGGCCCCAGATCCGGCCACATCAGCCGCTCCGTAAAGTCCTGCGCCGGATTGATCAGCACCAACCCCCGGATCGCCCCAGGGCGCGCCAGCGTCAGGTTCAGCGCCACCCAGCCGCCCATGGACGATCCGACCGGCACCACCTGCCGCCCCGACGTCCCGACCAGATGATCGACCAGGGCGCAGGCATCCTCGCACCAGCGGCCGACGGTGGCCTTACGCCATTCACCCGTCGACTGGCCATGGGCGAAATGGTCATAGCGGACAAAGGCCCAGCCCCGTTCGCGTGCGGTGGCATCAAGGGCCAGCGCCTTGGTGCCCTCCATGTCCGAGCGGAATCCCCCGACCCACAGGATGATCGGCCCTTCGCCCTCGACCTGTTTCAGGGCCAGACGTTCGCCGTCGGGACGGGTCAGGTGGTCGGTCATGTCCGGCTCCTCTCGCCATGGGTCGCAGACCCTGATAGCCAGACCTGACCCCGGAAGCGAAGACGGAATCGCATGACACGCGCCCCCCAGGTCCTGTTCGTCACCTCAAACCGCATCGGCGATTGCGTGATTTCCTCGGGCGTGATCCGCGAGATCGGGCGTCAACTGCCGGGTGCCGCGATCACCGTGGCCTGCGGCCGGCCGCCGGCCCCCTTCTTCCGCGCCGCGCCCGGGGTCGAGCGGGTCATCATCCTCGACAAGAAGCCCATGTCCGGCCACTGGTTCGACCTCTGGCGGCAGGTGCGGGGCACCCGCTGGGACGTGGTGATCGACATCCGCGGCTCGGCCCTCGCCTGGCTGGTCCCGACCCGCCGGCGCGTCATCTACACCCGCAAATGGGAGACCGGGGTCAGCAAGGTCGAGATGGTCACGCGCCTGATGGGTGCCGACGCCCCGCTTCATCCCGAAATCTTCCTCGACGACACGGCCCGGCGTGAGGCCGCCGCCATCATCGATCCGCAGCTGGCCGCAGGCGCGGGTCCCGGCCCGATCATCGCGCTCGCGCCCATCGCCCATCAGCCCGGCAAGTCCTGGCCCGCCGACCGCTGGGGCCAGCTGGTCGAGCGGCTGAAGGCTGATCCCCGCTTTGACGGCTGGCGCTTCATGCCGGTCGGTGGCCCGGGCGACCGACCTCCGGCCACTCCGGCACTTCAGGCCGCAGGCGAGCGCGGCATCGACTGTGTCGGCAAGGGCGACATCCTGTGCTCGGCGGCGGCTATCGACCGGGCGGCCCTGTTCATCGGCAATGACTCCGGCCTGATGCATGTGGCGGCGGCACTGGGCCGGCCGACGCTCGGCCTGTTCGGTCCGACCCAGTGGTGGCTGTATGGGCCCTGGGGACCGAAGACCGCCACGGTCGCCTCCAACGAGACGCGGGGGCAGTTCGCCCCGATCGAGGATCTGACGGTCGATCGTGTCTTTTCTGCCGTGGTTGACCTGTATGAGGCCTGGCCAGAGGGGCGTCCGGGGCCCACGCCTTGAAGATTGGGCCGCGTAAGGTCATATTGCACAGTCAGGAAACGGGGCGGGTCGCCGCGCGTTTCCGTATGACAGCCGCCAATCTTCTTTCGACCACATAAGGAAACGACGCCCATTCGCCGTCCGATGCAAACTCCGCCCGTCAAGGATGGGCCGCCCATGAATCAGGATATCCGCGCCGCGCGCGTGCTCCTGATCGACCAGAACGGTGAAAAGCAGGGCGTGATGCCTCTGGCGTCCGCGCTGGAAGCCGCCGAAGAAGCCGGCATGGACCTTGTCCAGATCGTCTCGAACGCCGAGACGCCCGTCTGCAAGATTCTCGACTACGGCAAATTCCGCTTCGAGGAGCAGAAGAAGAAGGCTGCGGCGCGCAAGAAGCAGAAGATCGTTGAGCTCAAGGAAATCAAGCTCCGGCCCAATATCGACACCCACGATTACGACGTGAAGGCCAAGGCCATGCACCGCTTCTTCGAGGAGGGTGACAAGGTCAAGGTGACCCTGCGCTTCCGCGGTCGCGAAATGGCTCACCCCGAACTGGGCATGAAACTGCTCAACAAGGTGCAGGCCGATTTCGAGGAAATCGCCAAGGTCGAATATGCTCCGCGCATGGAAGGCCGCCAGATGATCATGATCCTGGCGCCCAGATAAGGCGTCGCGACCTGGGGGGCACCATGACGGTTCGACGGGTCGCGAGCCTGTTTCGCACGCTTCTTGCGGTCGCGATGCTCTCGGCGCTGCCCGGACTGGCGGCAGCCCAGACCGTGTCGACGAATACGCCCCCGCCGCTTGCGGCCTATGGGGCCCTGCCGTCGCTGGAACTGCTGCAGCTTTCGCCCTCCGGCCAGCGTCTCGCCTTCATCAGCGTGGCGGGCGAGCAGCGACGACTGATTCTGCTCGACCTTACGGCCTTTGCGCCCATCGCCAATGTCGCCGTCGGCGAGGCCAAGGTGCGCGAACTGCGCTGGCTGGGGGAGGACCGCATCCTCATCATCACCTCCGAGACCCGTTCGGCCCTGAACCTCGGCATCGAGGACGCCGAGTTCGCGGCGGGACAGGTGTACCACCTGGCCGACGGAAGCGTGGTGCCGTTGCTGACCACGATGCGGGGCATGTTCCCGGCCCTGCTCAGCCATGTGACGGTCGTGCCGGGCGACGGCAGGCCCGATCTGCTGGTGCGAGCCTTCTCCACCGAGCGGCCGCAGCGGGTTGATCTCTACCGGGTCGATCCGGATACGGGCCGGGCTCGCGTCACAGACACCATGTTCCCGGAGACGGACGACTTCGTGTTCGATCCAACCGCGAACCGGACCGTGGCCCGCAGCGAGTACCAAAGCCGCACGGGCGAATGGACTCTGCTGGTCCGCAATGACGGCGGGGCCTTCCGCGAGGTCTGGCAGACGACGGCGCCGATCGACCTGCCGTCGCTCCTGGGTCTGGGCGTTGATGGCGACAGCGTGGTCGTTGCGGCGGATCGGCCGGATCTGGCCTCCGCCGATGGCGAGGACGTCTGGTTCTTCGAAGTGGACCTTGAAACGGGGGAGTGGCGGCCGGTCCGTCTGGGCTTTCTTCCCCAGTCGCTGTGGTTTGACCCCGCGACCGGCCGACTGATCGGGGCCGGTCGCCTGGACGACGATCGCCAGATCTACGCCTTCGTTGACGCAGACGCCCAGACCCTGTGGGACCGGGGAAAGGCCGCCTTGCCTGACGCCGCGCCGGTTCTGATCAGCTGGAGCGAGGATTTCCAGCGGGCCATCCTGTTCACCAGCGGTACGGGCGACTCGGGTACCTATTATCTGCTGGACCTGACGACGGGCACGATGAGCGCCATCGGCGCCGCCTATCAGGACATCGGTGCAGACCAGGTCGCGCCGATCCGACCGGTCACCTATGCGGCGGCCGATGGTCTCGAGATTCATGGCTATCTGACCACGCCGCCCGGCATCGCCGACCCGAGGGGCCTGCCCCTCGTCGTGCTGGCGCACGGGGGGCCGGCGTCGCGCGACGTCCTCGGGTTCGACTGGTGGGCCCAGGCGATCGCCTCTCGCGGCTATGCGGTGCTGCAGGCGAACTTCCGGGGGTCCACCGGCTACGGCGACGCCTTCCTCGAGGCCGGATACGGCGAATGGGGCCGCAAGATGCAGACTGACCTGTCCGACGGTGTCCGTTGGCTGGCGGCCGAGGGCGTGATCGATCCCGCCCGCGTCTGCATCGTCGGCGCCAGCTATGGCGGGTACGCGGCGATGGCCGGACCGACGCTGGACCCCGGCGTCTATCGCTGCGCCGTATCGGTCAACGGGGTCTCCGATCTTCGTCGCATGGTGGATCGGGAGGCCCGCAGGCGAGCCGAGGACGAGAACGCTGCCGTGCGCTACTGGAACCGCTTCATGGGCGCTGAACGGCTCGGCGACCGTTCCCTGGATGAGCGCTCGCCCGTCCGGCTGGCGGCGCAGGCCGACGCACCGATGCTCCTGATCCACGGTCGCGACGACACCGTGGTCCCCGTCGAGCAGAGCCGTCTCATGGCCCAGGCCCTGCGTCGCGCGGGCAAGCCGGTCGAAATGATCGAACTGGACGGCGAGGACCACTGGCTGTCGCGGTCGGACACGCGCCTGAGGATGCTGACCGCGATGATCGACTTCCTGCTCGAGCACAACCCGCCCGACTGACCCGCGACCAGCACTGCACGCTCGCGCCGGAGGCGTCGGCGTTGTCGTGCGGGTTCACCTGCGGCTATGCTGTCGCGCAGCAGGGATTGCGGGGAGGCATATATGCACAGACATCTGACTGTCTTTATCGGCGCCTTGGTTTGGCTTTCGGCCCTGATCGCGGCGCCTGCCCAGGCCCAGGTTCGGCCCCAGGACGTGCCGCTGGACGCCTGGGCGTCCCTGCCCGCCATCAGCAGCGTCACCGTCTCGGACGATGGTACCCGTCTGGCCTATCTGCGTCGCGAGGGTGAGCGGTCGGTGGTCGTCGTCCAGTCAACCGCCGGTGACGTCCTGGTCACTGTGGATGTCAGTGATCGACGCTTTACGGGTTTGCAGTGGCTGTCCCCCGACCATGTCGGCATCTGGTCCCTCGTGCTTGAAACCCGACTGACTGTGGGGATCAGTCATCAGCCCCAACTCGATATCGTCAATGCCCGCACCCAGAATGTTGCGCGGGCCCTGCGATCCGCAGACCGCAGCGTGGTCAATGCAATCTATGGCCTGACGCGGGGGGAGTACCGCGGCGAGCCCACCATCTATGTCGAGGCTGTAACGAGCGAGGGGTCGCCCTGGACCTATGATGTCTATCGTGTGGATCTGGACAATGGCCGCGGCCGCCGGGTCGCGACGGGTCAACAGGACGCCTCGGGATATCTGATCCGCCCGGACGGCAGTGTCGCTGCGCGCATTGCCCGCTCGGAAGACTCGACCCGGTTCCGTCTTGCGGCCCCGGACGGCTCCGGCGGTTGGCGGACGATCTATGAAACCGTCAGCCTTCTCGATGGGCCCGGGGTCTGGGGCTTTGGTCATGACCGCGATCACGCCATGATTTCGGTGACCGAAGGTCAGGACGTCAATCTGGTCGAGATCAGTCTGAAAACGGGCGAAACAGTCAAGACGACGCGAATGCCCGATGCGCCCTCCGGACCCTTCTATGACCGGTACGATCGACTGGTAGCCATGGGGACCTACGGCGACGACGCCAGCTACACCTTCTTCGAGCCGGATCTGGAAGCGGGCTGGACCGTCATGACCCAGGGCCTTTCAGGGCGCCGTCTCACCCTGGAGTCGTTCAGCGACGACTTCCAGACCGTTGTGGTGCATTCCGAGGGCGTCTCGGATTCGGGCACATACTTCCTCTACAACGGCGCGGCGCGGTCCGTTTCCGTGGTCGGGCGCTCCTATCCGAATGTTCCGGTTGATGCGATTGGCCCGATCTTCATCATCAACTACAAGGCCGCCGATGGCATGGATCTGATGGGTTATCTGACCCTGCCGCCGGGACGTGAGCTGAAGGATCTGCCGCTGGTGGTTATGCCGCACGGTGGTCCGGCTTCGCGCGACTATCTGGAGTTCAACTGGCGCGCCCAGGCCCTGGCGTCGCGCGGCTATGCGGTCTTCCAACCGCAGTTCCGGGGGTCAGACGGCTTTGGCGAGGCCCATCTCCAGGCCGGTTACGGCGAGTGGGGCCGCAAGATGCAGACCGACCTGTCCGATGGGGTCAAACACCTGGTCGAAGAGGGCATGGTCGACGCCGAACGCGTCTGCATCATCGGAGCCAGTTACGGCGGCTATGCGGCGCTGCAGGGCATGGTCACCGAACCGGGGGTGTATCGCTGTGCTGTATCCATTGCCGGCGTGTCTGACCTGCCGGCCATGCTGGAAGCCGAAGCCCGACAGGGGGGCAGTGGCACGACCTCTCAAAACCCTGTCATCCGGTACTGGGCCCGTTTCATGGGGGCGGACAGTCGCCGGGATTCCATCCTTCAGGAGTTGTCGCCGGCACGCAACGTCGGTTCCGTCCAAGGGCCGATTCTGCTGATTCACGGTCGAGATGACACGGTTGTTCCGCTCAACCAGAGCCAGATCATGGACCGCGCCCTGCGATCGGCCGGAAAGGACACGCAGTTGATCATCCTGGAGGGTGAGGATCACTGGGCCTCTTACGCCCCGACGCGACTGGCGATGCTGGAAGCCACCGTCGCCTTCCTGCTGGAGCACAACCCTCCGGACTGAGGACTCGTGCCCTTGCGTTTGGCGGGGCCTTGCCGTATGACGCGCGCCTTCGCGTACCGAACCGCCGGGCGAACAGGCATGCCTGGGCGGTTCCAGAACCCAGTGCGTCCACCCTCCGGACTTTCAGTCCGAAGACCGGTCGCCGACAAAGGAATGGAAAATGCCGAAACTGAAGACGAAGTCGGGCGCCAAGAAGCGCTTCAAATTCACTGCGAGCGGCAAGGTCAAGGCCGGTGTGGCAGGCAAGCGTCACCGCTTGATCAGCCATAACTCCAAGTACATCCGCCAGAACCGCGGCACCTCGGTCATGGCCGACGCCGACGCCAGGAAGATCAAGTCCTACATGCCCTACGCCTAGGCGTAGCCGCACAGACCGACTGACTTCATCGCATCGAATTTGAAACACGAAAGTCCCTCAAGCAGTGAGCCGCCGCGCGGCGAACGATAGGGACTTCCCGAAGGGAAAATACACATGGCTCGCGTCAAAAGAGGCGTCGTCTCGCACGCCAAGCACAAGAAGGTTCTGAAACAGGCCAAGGGTTTCTACGGCCGTCGCAAGAACACCATCCGCACCGCCAAGGCCGCCGTCGATCGCGCCGGGCAATACGCCTACCGCGACCGCCGCACCAAGAAGCGCAACTTCCGCGCCCTGTGGATCCAGCGCATCAACGCCGCTGCCCGTCTGGAAGGCTTCACCTACTCGCAGTTCATGCACGGCCTGTCGAAGGCCGGCATCGAAATGGACCGCAAGGTTCTGTCCGCGATGGCCGCCGACGAAGCCGGCTTCAAGGCCGTGGCTGACAAGGTTCGCGCCGCCCTGGCCTGAACCCGTCAAGCCTGACGATCTGACAGCGCCCGCCTCCTTTCAGGACGGCGGGCGTTTTCATGGGGCGACCGGCGACGCAACCTGACGGCCCCGGCATCGTTGGAAAGGGACACCGAAACAGGAGTGTCCCATGTCCGTCGCCCGCGTCACCGAAATCACCTCGTCCTCGACCGTCAGCTTCGAGGATGCCATCAAGAAGGGCATCGCCCGGGCTGATGAAACGCTGGATCAGGTGCGCGGCGCCTGGGTCCAGGAGCAGAAGGTCGTCGTCGATGGCGGCCAGATCACCGAATACCGCGTCAATCTGAAGATCACCTTCGTCCTCAAGGACGGCGCCTCAGGCCGCATCGCGTAGGGGCGAACCCATGGCCCGACGGATGGCATCCAGCAGGACGTCGGGCTGTATGGGCTTGGAGACGACGGCGTTCATGCCGGCGGCGAGATAGTCTCGCGCGTCATGGTCATCGGCATTCGCCGTCAGGGCGAGTACCGGGATGGAACGTCTGCCATCGCCCAGCGCGCGAATGGCCCGCGTCGCCTGGACCCCGTCCATCACCGGCATCTTTATATCCATCAGGACCAGGTCAAAGGCACCGCCGCGCACCGCCTCGACCGCCTCGGCGCCGTTCTCGACTGCGTCAAAGCTGCAGCCGAACATTTCCAGCAGCTTGCCGGCCAGGAACCGGTTGGTCGGGTGATCGTCGGCGATCAGTATGTGCAGGGTATCGTGCGGTGTCGGCTCGGCGCGGCACTGGCCCGCCGTCAGGTCGTCGGGCGTGGCGGCGTCCAGCTCAATCAGAAAGCTGAAGCGAGCGCCGCCGAAGGGCGAGGTTCCTGCCGAGATGGTCCCGCCCATGCGGTCGACGATCTGGCGACAGATGGCGAGGCCCAGACCGGCGCCCGCCCCCTCACGCCCGGCCTCGCCGGTGTTGAAGGGCTGGAAGACCTGATCGATCTTGTCTGCCGGGATCCCGGGGCCGCTGTCCTCTACCGCGCCCTCGATCCTCATCCTGCCGCCGACCGGTGTACCCTTCAGGGTGCAGCTGACCCGCCCGGACGGCGTGAATTTGAGCGCATTGCCGATCAGATTGTTCAGCAGTTGCTTGAGCCGGATCTCGTCGCACTGGACCCAGACGGGGTCGAAGCCCTCACAGCGCACATCCAGGGCCAGGGCCTTCTCTTCGGCGCGGGCCTTCCACAGGGCGAGAAGATCGGTGGTGACGGCAGCGAGGCTGACCGGTGCCGGTTCCAGCGTCAGGATGCCCGCGTCGGCCCGCGACATGTCCAGCGCATCGGTCAGCAGGCGCAGAAGGCTTTGCCCGGAGTCGAGGATGGTGCGGACGTGCAGCCTGAGGTCTTCCTGCTCCAGCTTGCGCTCCATCAGGGCGGCCACGCCGAGGACCCCGTTGAGGGGCGTCCGGATTTCGTGGCTCATCACCGCGAGAAACTCGGACTTGGCGCGGCTGGACGCGCGGGCCTCGGCTTCCGCCCGGCTCAGGTCCCGGGCCAGGGCCGCCATTTCATCAGCCCGGCGACGGGCGAGGGCACTGGCGGCCTGCAGCACCTGCACCCCGGACCCGACGCCGCTGTACCGGCCGTCCTCGGTGATGATGAAGCCGCCCAGCAGACCGCCCAGCTCGGAATCGTCCAGGCTCTGAAACAGGGTCGCGGCGTCCATGGCGCCATCAAAGACCATCGGACAGCCGTCCATAAGGGCCGAGACCGGCCTGCGGGCATAGAGAGCGCGGCCGAACTCCGCGGCCATCTTCAGCGTAAAGGCATGGCGTTCGATCAGCCCAAGGGGCCGCCCGCCCTCATCGACAACGCCGATGGCCAGGGTGTTGGGCTCGGTCCGGAAGCGCTCGAACACGTCCGACCCGAGGACGTCGGGCCCGACCGGCTCGGCGATGACGCGATAGTCCCTGATCCGGGCCATACAGAACGCTCCTGACTTCCGGGCGCAGCCTTGGCGGCAATCCCTTAAGGATGGCTTTTTCGAATCCGAAGATTTTGCAACGAAATCATAGAGATAAATCCGACTACGGACATATTCTGTAGATTGGGATCGAGCGGGCGGCTCATGCCGGAAGCCCCGGACGGCGTCGCCGGTGCCTTTCGGGGTGACGAACGGCCTTCGTCTCGCTAGACGACGGGCGTCATGACAGACCTGAACCAACTGGAACTGGACCTGATCAACGCCATCGGCTCGGCCGAGGGTGTGCAGGCCCTCGAGGACC
>Ga0075012_10001619_pt1 | contig 22721 bp, 20 predicted proteins | sample All_14_2_FD_71474 | JGI IMG/M metagenome (GOLD analysis project Ga0075012, IMG submission 71474) | Freshwater microbial communities in response to fracking from Pennsylvania, USA - Allegheny Zone_MetaG_DW_15 | ecosystem: Environmental > Aquatic > Deep subsurface > Groundwater > Drilled...
CCGACGGGCCGCTCACGCAGCAGACCGCTCAGCAGATGACGATCGCGCTGGAGCAGGACCGCCAGGCCTTCTTTGAGCAATTCACGAAAGATTTCTTCTCGGCCAACGGTGTGTTGCAGGTCACCGAGTCGCAGCGCAGTCAGGCCGTCGCGCTGTGCCAGCAGTCAGCGCAACATGCCGCCTTGGCATGCATGGACGCGTTTGCCACCACCGATTTCCGTGAAGACCTGAAGCGGGTGACGGTGCCCACGCTGGTAATTCACGGCGACGCCGACAGCATTGTGCCCATCGAAGGCTCGGGCCTGCGCACCCACCGCGCCGTGCCGCACAGCCAGCTGGTGCGGGTAGCCGGTGCACCGCACGGCTTGAACGTGTCACACGCGCAGGCCTTCAACGACGCGCTGCTGACGTTTCTGCGGGTGTGAGGCGTTGTCGTGACCGGATCGGTATGGCCGGTGTTTATTCTGCGCAATTAAAGTCGTAAACAGGGGTTGAGCATTCATGCGGGTTTGCGGCGTCTCAAATTGACAACACTTCGAATTAAAGTCGTAAACAACCCTACACCACCGGCCTCAGCCATTCATTCATGTAATGGCTAAATTCGCCAAGGATGACTCTTGGTTCATCAAATTTGCCCATGGTGGCTAACTGGCGCGCACCTCAGCCGCCCCCAAAACTCATACTGTCACGATATTGACCCCGCAAGTACAACATAAGCGCCAACTTTCCCATTCTGGCGCGGTGGGGGAACGACTGGGTGGGGCCAGTTGCTGTCAGTTGCCAATGACCGCTGCCAAGCAGCCTGATGTGACAGTTTGATGGGGCCATGCCTGCCCATTTGCCAAGCAGTGGCCACCAACACACAAAACGTCTGGAGGCTGGTGTCTATCAGACTTGCATTTCTGCACGGATGGCAGCCTCAATACAGTCGAGGGCCCACCAAAGTTCGTCTTCCAGAATAATCAGTGGCGGTGCCAACACCAGCACATTACCCTGACCGACTTTGAATGACAGGCCCCCAGAGAGGCAGCGATACAGCACGGCCTCGGCTATATCGCAGGCCGAGCGTTCTCCAACGTCGCGCAATTCAATGCCCAGCAACAGCCCGATGCCGCGAACTTCTGCGATGACGGGTAATTCGGCGGCGAGTCGTTTCAGTTGCTCCAGAGACAACGCACCCAAGCGACGGCTGCGCTCAAGCAGGGCTTCTTCCTCGATCACCTCAAGAACGGCCAAGCCGGCCGCGCAGGCCACAGGATTCTTTTCGTGGGTGTAATGACCTAGCGAGATGTGCTGCGCGACATCAAACTTGGCGTGGGTGATCAGTGCTGCCAGTGGCATGCTGCCGCCTCCCAAGCCCTTGCCGATGACCAGCATGTCGGGCTCGATGCCATAGTGCTCAACGGCGAACAGGGTGCCGGTTCTGCCCATGGCGATGGGAATCTCGTCAAGAATCAGCAAAGCACCGTGGCGCGTGCAGATGTCTCGCAGACGACGGTAATAGTCAAGGGGTGGAATCTGGACATCCGTGCAGCGCACGGTTTCGACAATCACGGCCCCGACATCACCCTCTTTCTTCAGGCAATAGTCGATGTAGTCCACACAGCGCAAGGCACACTGCCCGCCGCAACCAAATGCGCAATGCCCGGGGTCGTAGGGTGGTACATGTTCAGCGCCGGGCAACAAGGGGCCAATGCCCTTGCGAAAAACGGCTTCCCCGCCAATCGAGATGGCATCCAGAGAGGCTCCATGAAAAGAGTCCCACATGGACAGGGTCTTGAAGCGCCCTGTGACCACGCGCGCCAGTTTGAGCGCCATGCCGATGGCCGCCGTTCCACCAGGTGCAAACAGCAGTTTGGCGTCTTCGATGGGTGCGGCTGTACACAAGCGGCGTGCCAGTTCGATGGCGGGCTGGTTGGTGTAGCGGCGTGGGCTGAAGGGCAGTTGCTCCAAGGTGCTGCGCATCGCCGCCATCACCTTCGGATGGCCATAGCCCACCTGATGCAAGCTGTTGCCATGAAAATCCAGAATTCGGCGACCCCCTGCATCTGTCAACCAAGAGCCCTGCGCAGCAACCACGGCATTGAGGCAAGGCGTGGACATCGACTGGTGCAGGAACCAGCGCGCATCTTCAGCCAGCATGTCGCGTGTGGTGTCATTTAAAACTTGGGCCTGCCAACTCTGGCGACGGTCCCCCATATTGACATCCCCCTCTGACCGGTCAACTTCGGCGCTCATGACGCCACCCCTGCCAAGTTGCCATCCTGCAGCATGCGCAGTCGTCCGCCTTGGGCATGTGCAAAGAGGGCCTCGGCGCAACCGCGGGCATCTCCAGCTTCCAGCAAATCGACGATGGCACTGTGCTCCTCGGCAAATCGCGGAATGGCCTTGGGCGCTAACAAGTTGCGCTTGCGGAAAAGCGTGAGCTGCTTGACGAGTTTGGCGTAGGTGGCTTTTAAGCTTGGGTTGCCAACCATGGTCACGATCAGGTCGTGAAAGGCCAGGTTCATGACATGGAACCGGTCAATCTCGTCGGCGCCCACTGAGAGCATGTTGTCCGTCAGCGTGCGCAAGCTGGCCAGTTGCTCAGGGGTGATGCGGGTGGCCAGCAAGCGACCGGCTGTGGCGTCGAGCCCGGCACGTACGTCGTAAATATCGGCGGCTTCTTCGAGCTCAATCACCCGCACAAAAGCGCCACGGTTCTTTTCCTGGTGGATGAGGCCTGACTCCTCCAGTGTGCGAAAGGCTTCCCGAAGCGGTCCGCGTGAGACACGCAGGCGTTCGGCCAATGCCACCTCGTTGAGTTTGGCGCCAGGCGCGATCTCTCCCGACAGGATGAGTTTCTCGACCGACTCCGCCACCAGCCGCGTCAGAGACGTACTCTGGACCAGAAACAAGGGGTCGTCCACCGGGTTGAACAAAAGTTGAGCCATGCGTTGATGCGGAAAAAATGGCCAGTTTAATGCACTCTCATGTTTTGTAGATTGTCAACAATTCGTCACAAACGATTCCTAAACTCTGTGGCGTCCGGCCAGCCAAAGCCAACAAGCTGATGACATCCGACTGCGTGCTGCGACATGCCTTCTTTATCTCACCAAGGAAAACCCACATGGATCTGAAACGTTTAGCCCAATGTATTGCTGCCGCAGGTCTCTCATTGGCTGCCGCATGGCCTGCCTTCGCAGAAAAAACCGTTTTGAATGTCTACACGGCTCTGGAGACCGACCAGCTCAAGGCCTATCAGGAGTCTTTCAACAAGACCAACCCGGACATCGAGATCAAATGGACCCGTGATTCGACCGGCATCATCACCGCCAAGCTGCTGGCAGAAAAAAACAAGCCTGTGGCCGATGCCATCATGGGTGTGGCCGTGTCCAGCATGGTGGTGTTTGAGCGTGAGGCCATGTTGCAAGCTTACGCACCGGCCAACCTGAAAGCCATCAACCCACGTTTCAAGGCCGCTGCCAATCCGCCAACCTGGGTCGGCATGGATGTCTGGGGTGCTGCCATTTGTTACAACGTGACAGAAATGCAGAAGCTGGGTTTGCCACGCATTGAAAGCTGGACCGACCTGTTGAAACCGGAATTCAAGGGCAAGGTGGTGATGCCGAACCCGAATTCCTCGGGCACCGGCTTTCTGGACGTGACCGCCTGGTTGCAGGTCTTTGGTGAAAAAGGCGGCTGGGACTATATGGACAAGCTGCACGAGAACGTGGCGGTCTACACCCACTCAGGCTCCAAGCCCTGCGTGATGGCGGGCGCTGGCGAGTTCCCGGTCGGGATCTCTTTTGAATACCGGGCCAACACCGTGCGGGCCAAGGGCGCACCGATTGACATCATCTTCCCCAAGGAGGGCTTAGGCTGGGATATAGAGGCCATGGCCATCGTCAAGGGAACGCCGCGTCTGGATGCAGCCAAGAAGTTGGCAGACTGGGCATCCTCGCAGGAAGCCAACCAGCTTTATGCCAAAAACTTTGCGGTGGTGGCCATACCCGGCATTGCGACCCGCCTGAAGTATGTCCCCACGGATTACGAAAAGCGCCTGGTCAAGAACGACTTTGAATGGATGGGCAAGAACCGCGATGCCATTTTGACTGAATGGCAAAAGCGCTACTCGACCAAGTCAGAGCCCAAGAAATAAGCACATCCACTTGCCCAAAGTTGCCATGGCACACCTGGAAATTCAACATCTGACCAAGCGCTATGGCAGCTTTGTGGCCCTCGACCAGATCGATCTGGCCATTGAGGAAGGCGAGTTTGTGGTCCTGCTCGGGCCCTCAGGCTGTGGCAAAACCACGCTCTTGCGCGCCATCGCCGGGCTGGAGTTGCAGGATAGCGGCCACGTGTTTCATGCCGGGCGTGACATCTCCCGGCTGCCTCCCGCGCGACGCGATTACGGCATTGTGTTTCAGTCCTATGCGCTCTTTCCCAACCTGAGTGTGGGTGACAACGTGGCCTACGGGCTCAACAGTCAAAAGGGTGACCGCAAGGTGGCCAGGCAGGGTGTCACCCATCGGGTCTCAGAAATGCTTGAATTGGTTGGACTGCCGGGCACCGAGGGAAAGTTTCCTGCCCAGTTGTCCGGCGGCCAGCAACAACGTATCGCCTTGGCACGCGCCCTGGCCACCTCGCCAGATTTGCTGCTGCTGGACGAGCCACTGTCTGCGCTGGACGCCATTGAGCGGGTCAGGCTGCGGTCCGAGATTCGCAGCCTGCAGACCCGGTTAGGCGTGACCACCATCATGGTGACCCATGACCAGGAGGAAGCGCTGGCCATGGCGGATCGGATCGTGGTCATGAAAAATGGTCAGATCCAGCAGGTTGGCAAGCCGCAGGAGATCTACCGCTCACCCAGCAATGATTTTGTCGCCGATTTCATTGGGCGCGGCAACCTGATTGAAGCCCAACCGGTGGGGATACAACATGTTCGCGCGGGCGACCTGACGCTGCGCTGTAGCGTCGACATCGATCAAAGCCGTAGCCACCGCTTCTACGTTCGGCCGGAGGACATTCGGCTGCACAACATTCTGGATGACTGCGAAAACAGCTTTAACGCGCAGGTTCTGAAATACGAGTTCCTGGGACCTTATGCTTTGGTCACGCTGGAGGCCAATTCAGGCCAGCGCCGACCCTTGGTGGCACAGTTCTCCAGCAACTACCTGGATGGTCGGCCGATCCATGCAGGTTCTATCCTGCGCGTGGGGATTCCTGCCGAGCATTTGCGGCCCATGCCAGCAAACGCATGACACACGCTGCAACCGCGGTGCCCGTTCGAACAGGTGATCGTCACTGGGATGATCATCTGCCAGCTTGGCTGTTGAGCGCGGCGGCTCTGGCGCTGTGCGTCTTTCTGCTGTTGCCCATTGGGACGCTGCTGGCAGAAAGTGTTCAGGACGATCTGGGCCAATTCAGCTTAACTCGGTTCCGGGAGTTTGCGGCGACAGCGGGCATGCTGACTGCGGTGTGGAACACGCTGTGGGTCGCCGCCGTGGTGACCCTGGTGACCGTTCCGCTGGCGTTTTTGTATGCCTATGCGATACAGCGCGCCTGCATTCCCCTGACCGGTTTGTGGCGCATTGTGGGTTTGTCTGCTTTGCTTGGGCCTTCACTGGTAGGTGCCATCTCGTTCATCCAATGGTTTGGCACACAAGGTGTCCTGAAATCCTGGCTGGGTGACAACTCCGTCTACGGGCCCGTCGGCATCGTCATGGCCACGGTGTATGCCAGTTTTCCGCACGCACTCATGATCCTGGTGGTGGCATTGGCGACGGCGGACGGTCGTTTGTACGAGGCGGCTGATGCACTGTCAGCGTCGCGTTGGCGCAAATTCCGCACGGTCACGCTCCCTGGCGCACGTTACGGCCTGATCAGTGCCGCGTTGGTCGTGTTTTCTTATTCAGTCAGTGAATTTGGCATCCCGAAAGTGATCGGTGGCAACTTCCAGGTGCTGGCGGTGGAAATGTATGTGCAAGTCATTGGCTTGCAGAACTTTGGCCGAGGTGCGGTGGTGGCCCTGTTGCTGCTGGTTCCAGTGCTCGTTGCATTTGTCGTCGACTGGCAGATCCAGCGCAAGCAGCAGGCCAGTTTGACGGCGCGGGCGGTTCCTTACCGGCCCAAGCCGGACTGGCGGCGTGACCTGCCCTTGCTGGTGTACGTTGCGGCCATGTCGATCGCCATGCTGGGGGTCCTTGGTATGGCCGCCTACACCTCATTGGTCAGTTTCTGGCCTTATAACCTGGCGCTGACTGCCAATCACTACGTCTATGGGCTGGCTGAAGCAGGCGTGCTGGATGCCTACTTGAACAGCCTGAAGCTGGCCGCACTCACCGCGTTGGTGGGGACACCCTTCATTTTTGTGACGGCGTACCTGGTGGAAAAAACGCGCGGTGGCCCCGCCTGGCTGCGACCTGCTTTGCAGGCGATGACCGCTTTGCCCATGGGTATCCCGGGTCTGGTCCTGGGCATCGGTTACATCCTTTTTTTCAACCACCCCGACAACCCGCTCAATGGCCTGTACCACACAGTGGCGATCATGGTGGTGGCCAATGTGGTGCATTACTACACCTCGTGTCACTTGACGGCGCTGACATCGCTCAAGAGCATTGACCGCGAATTCGAGGCGGTGTCTGCATCGCTCAAGGTACCTCAGTACGTCACCTTTTGGCGGGTCACCCTGCCCGTTTGCCTCCCGGCAGTGCTGGACATCTCGCGTTACCTGTTCATCAACGCCATGACCACGGTCTCGGCCTTGGTCTTTCTTTACTCACCACAAACGCTGCCAGCCTCGGTGTCTATCCTTAACTTGGACGAAGCTGGCGAGCTTGGGCCTGCTGCGGCGATGGCCACACTCATCGTGCTGACCTGTCTCATCGTCAGCCTGCTGTACGCCTTGGCTTCACATTTCCTTTTACGACGCCACCAGGCTTGGCGCCATTTCAAACGCTAGAACCTTGACCAACTTATGTACACCATTGATCGTGATCCCTTGCTGCTGACGCCTGGTCCATTGACCACCTCGTTACGAACCAAACAGGCCATGCTTCATGACTGGGGCTCCTGGGATGCGGCTTTCAATCACATGACCGCCGAAGTGTGCAGCCAGCTTGTTGAGATCGTTCATGGTGCAGGCACCCACGTGTGTGTCCCATTACAAGGCTCCGGCACCTTCTCGGTGGAGGCGGCGCTGGGAACCTTGGTCCCGCGCGACGGCAAGGTGCTGGTGCCCAACAATGGCGCCTACTGCGCACGCATACTCAAAATCCTCAGCCACCTTGGCCGCGAAGCGGTTGAACTCGGCTTTGCCGAAGACCAACCCGCCGACCCAGCGGCCATTGAGGCCGCACTGGTGGCTGATCCAAGCATCACGCACGTTGCACAAGTCCATTGCGAAACGGGCACCGGCATCCTGAACCCGCTGGCTGACATCGCCATGGTGGTGGCACGCCTTGGGCGCGGCTTGATCATCGACGCCATGAGCTCCTTTGCGGCCATTGAGATTGATGTGCGCACGACGCCGTTTGATGCGTTGATTGCGGCGTCCGGCAAATGCCTGGAAGGGGTGCCCGGGATGGGGTTTGTGATTGTTCGCCGATCCACCCTGGAGGCCAGCGGCGGTCGCTGCCACTCGCTGGCCCTGGATCTGCATGACCAGTGGGTTTACATGCAAAAAACAACCCAGTGGCGCTTCACGCCTCCCACCCATGTCGTGGCAGCCTTGCATGAAGCGTTGGTGCAGTTTCATGCGGAAGGTGGGCTCGTGGCCCGTGGCGGGCGTTACGCTGCGAACTGCACCACCCTGATGGAAGGCATGTGCGGCATGGGTTTGAAGCCGTTTTTGCCGCCATCCATCCAGTCAAACATCATTGTCACTTTCAACGCCCCGGCGCATCCGAACTACAACTTCACGACTTTTTACCAAGGGGTGCGTGATCGTGGGTTCATCCTTTACCCCGGCAAACTGACCCGGGTCGACACCTTTCGGGTGGGCTGTATCGGTGCCCTGACGCCACAAGACATGCGCCAGGTGGTTCAGGCCGTGGCGTCGACCCTGCGCGAGATGGGTGTTCCAGTCCTTGCCTGACACCGGTTGAAATCCATGATTGATCAGAGAGACATTGTTGTGATCGGCGGCGGCATTTTTGGCGCCGCCATTGCTTGGGCCCTGGGTCGCCGCGGGTTGGGGCATCGGGTGCTGATTCTTGAGCGCGGGCAACCCGCTGGCGGCGCCACCAGCCGTGCGGCGGCACTGGTGACGATGGCGCGCGACGATCCTTCACTGATTGCGTTAGCCAAAGAGACCTTTCGTGCCATGGCCGTTTTGGAGGGTGAGTACGGCGAAGATGTTGGCCGTCACGTGGTGGGTACTTTGCACGTCGGGTCAGCCAGTCAGGCAGACGCGCTGGAGACACGCACGCGGCATTGCGCCAGTTTGGGTATTACCAGCCAATGGCTGGAGAAGTCGCAGGCCTTGGCCCGTGCCCCCTGGTTGGCGCCAGAGTCGTTTGACTTGGCTGCTCTTTATCCAGATGATTGTTTTGTCGAACCGTATCTTTTGTCCAGCGCTTACCTGCGCACGGCCCAACAGATGGGTGCGCAATTGCGCCTTGGGTCCGATGTACAACGCATCAAAGTTCAGGACGACGCCGTGACCGGCGTCAGCCTGACGGACGGCACACACCTTCCAGCCCGAGTGGTCATCAATGCCGCCGGGGCCTGGGCCAATCTGCTGAGCACCGAGCTTGGTCTGCCGCTGCCGATGGCACCGGTGCGCAGCCAGTATTGGATCACAGAGCCTGCGAACCAGTTCCCGCGCGATGGGGCTATCGTGCTGATTCCTGAAATTCGTGCCTACGCCAGACCCGAACTGGGTGCCTTGCTGTTTGGCGTGCGGGAAAAAAGGCCGGTGGCGGTCAACCCCCGGCACTTGCCGGCGGACCTCACCGGGTTTGTGTTTGATCCCGACGATGCAGATGGGTGGCAAAACCTGGCCGAGGGCGCACAGTCTCTGGCCACTTTCTTTCCGGCCATCAACACCCTGGGCATGGCGCACTACATCACCGGCCCGAGCAACTACACCCCCGATGGCCAGCTGATCATCGGCGCCAGTCGCGCCATGGACGGGTTGTTCGTTGCCACGGGTTGCAACGGTTCGGGAATCACGTTTTCTGGCGGTGTTGGCCGACTTATGGCTGAACTCGTCTGTGGCGTGCCGACGTTTGTCGCACCAGAGGCTTTTGAACCAGAGCGGTACGGCGACATTGATCCCTACGCTGTGGACTTTCTTACCTCCTGCGCGGCCGCGCGGGCCATGAAATCCTCCGGCTAAATGCCGGATACCTTCGGAGACAACACCCATGCACTCACACATTGAAGCCGTCATTTTTGATTGGGCCGGCACTATCGTTGACTTCGGTTCGTTTGCGCCGACGCAAATTTTTGTGGATGCCTTCAAACAGGCTTTTGACTTTGAGTTGACCCTGGCAGAAGCCCGCGGCCCCATGGGGCTGGGCAAATGGCAACACATTGAAGCCCTGGGAAATGACCCGGTGATCGGTGCCCGCTGGCAGGCCAAATTTGGGCACCCCATGCGCCACGCAGACATCGACCACATCTATCAAACTTTCCTGCCTCTGCAGGTGGAACGAGTTGGCGCTCATGCCGACTTGATCCCGGGAGCCCAAGCAACGGTTGAAAACTTGCGTTCACGCGGCCTCAAGATCGGCTCGACCACGGGGTATCCGCGCCAGGTGATGGAAAAGTTGATCACTGTGGCCGCCACCAAGGGATATTCTCCGGACTGCACGGTGTGTGCCGACGACCTTGAAGCCGGTGCCCGTCCCGGGCCCTGGATGGCGCTGCAATGTGTGCTGGACCTGAAAATCAACAGCGTTGCGCGCTGCGTCAAGGTTGATGACACGCTGCCTGGCATCGCCGAAGGACTCAACGCTGGCATGTGGACGGTTGGCGTGGCACTGTCCGGTAGCCCTGCCGGTTTGACGCTGACTGAGTTCGAGGACGCATCGCCCGATCAACTTGAAACCATCCGAGCCAGGGTGAGCTCAGAGTTCAAGGCCGCTGGCGTCCACTACGTCATCGATAGCGTCGCTGATTTGTTGCCGGTTCTGGACGCGATCAATGCCCGACTGCAGTGCGGTGAGCGTCCGTGATCTGATCAACGGGCGTGTAAACGACCCACTGAGCCTCACCTCTCTGCGTCAGCGGCCAAGAATTGGAACAATACAAGGCCATGACGGACTGCATTTTTAACCCACTTTGGCTCGATGCTCTGCACGCCAACGCCAGTCGCCCTCCCTCGAAACCGAGACAGGATTTGTTGCTGAACGGGCAACGGATTGGCTCCGTGGAGCCTGCAGTTTTCAAGCCGATTGTTCTTGAGGGTGACAGCCTACGCACGCCGACCTTTGCACTGGAGCGAGTCAGCGGTGAGCACTGTTGGCAAATCACAGGCAACGGGACGCAGGCACTGAGTCACATCGCGCAGGCCCTTCGGGAGGCCAATATCGGCTGTGTCCGTGCGCAGTGGCGAGACGAGCTATTGGCGGTGTTCAATCCTGAAAAGCAGCGTGTAGCCAGTGTGGAACGCGGTGTGGCGCGTCTACTTGGGATCGCGACACACGCCGTTCACTTGGTGGGCTACACATCCAGTGGCAGTGTCTGGGTCCAGCAGCGCTCAACTGACAAGGCGATCGATCCCGGATTGTGGGATACCTTGGTGGGTGGCCTGGTATCAATATCTGACAACTTGACCACAGCACTGGCGCGTGAGACTTGGGAAGAAGCTGGCATTGAACTTCATCAAGTTCAGCAGTTGCACGCTGGTGGGCGCGTGATGGTTCGCCATCCCAATGCGCTTGATGGCGGTATAGGTTACGTGGAGGAGCACATTGACTGGTTCGCAGGCGTGATTCCCGAAGGGCTCCATCCCGCCAATCAAGACGGCGAAGTGGCTCAGTTCGCCTTGCTGGAGCCACTTGAGTTGAAATCACAGCTGGAAAGCCATGCGTTCACGCTGGATGCGTCGTTGATTCTGTCGCGCTTACTCACGGGTCCTTGACCTTTGAGCACCGGCCAGCTTGTTGCCTTGCCTATTGCCATCGACTTGTCACGAATTCTTCACGCCAGCCACAGATACTTTCCAAAGTCAGCAAGCTGCTGACGTCGGCCAACCTGCGAGACCAGCATGAACCCAGTGACTGAAACGACATCCGGACCCGAGGACGCCACTTCCAGGCAGACCATGGAGAACGACTTGATGGACGACGACTTTGAATCGATTGGCGACCAACATCGCGCTGCAGCCCACCACTTTGCCGCTGCTGCGCGCCACCATTTATTGGCAGCTGATGCCGATGATGAAGGTGATACCGAGGCCGCTGACCGTCATTCGTTCCTTGCCTACCGCCACCGGCTCAATGGAGCGCAATATGCTGAAATTGCCGTCATGGACAGCGAGAGCGCGGAAGATGTGATCGCGAGCAGCCTCTGAAGCTGGGTCTTCGACTTGGCCTGCTGACATTGCTGATGGCCCTGGCGGCGTGTTCGCCGCGTCAGCTATTGCTTCAGGAAGCAGCTGGTGCGCTGGCCACCCAGGGAAGTGCAGCGGAAGATGACTTGGTGCTGGCACGTGAAGCCAGCGCCTTCTACCTCAAGCTCTCTGAATCGGTTCTTCGCCAGACACCAGGCAATTTGCCTCTGGCTGCAGCCGTAGCTTCCGGCTTTACCCAGTACGCCTACGCGTTTGTGCAGTTTGAAGCCGATCAACTTGACGCCAAAGACGCCCAGGCGGCTCAAAAGTTGCGCCATCGCGCTGCCAGGCTGTATCAACGCGCCCAACGCCACGCCATGGCGGCGCTGGAGCTTCACACGCCAGGCTTCGCCATGGCACTGGCCAGCCCGAATGCGTCCAACTGGCCACGCATCACACCCGAGCAGCTTGACCTGGTCTATTGGGCTGCCGCCTCCTGGGGGGCCCAGATTGCTTTATCCAAAGATCAACCACATGTGGTGGCTGACTTGCCGCTGGCCATGCGGCTGGCCCAACTGGCTTACGAGGTGACACCAGCGCACGGACACGGTGCACTGGCCAGCCTGATGGGCAGTTTTGAGGCGGCTCGCCCTGGTGGCTCAGCGCAGCTGGCTGCGCGATATTTCGACGAGGCCATCGACTTGGGGGGCGGGAAAAGTGCAGCTGCTTGGGTTGCCAAGGCCGAGACAGTCGCCTTGCCCGCCGGTGATCGCCCCGCATTTGAGGCGCTGCTCAAACAAGCCTTGGCTATCAGTGCCACCACCCCGAATGTGCCCAACAACGTGATGCGCGAGCGCGCACTCTGGCTGTTGGATACCGCCGACGATCTTTTTTAGTTTTCTAAACGATGAACTTTTCGACCCTCAGACGGCACGCCTTGTGCCTTGGCGTGTTGGCTTGCCTGACCTTCCCTGCTTCAAACGCCCTGGCCGCCACCAAAACATTGCGTATTGGCACTCTGGCGCCCAAGAATTCGCTCTACCACCGCCAGTTGCAAGCCGTGGGTGAAGCCTGGCGCAACGCACAAGGTGTCGACGCCAAATACCTTATCTACCCGGACGGCAGCCAGGGCGGTGAGGCCGAACTGGCGCGGCGAATGCGCATTGGCCAGCTGCAAGGCGCACTGATCTCGGTGGTGGGGCTCCGCGAGATCGAGCCGTCGATCGCCGCGATGCAAAACCTGCCGCTGCTGTTCAAGAACTGGGAAGAAGTGGACTATGTGCGCGAGAAGATGCGCGCCACCATGGAAAAGAAGTTTTTCGACAAAGGATTTGTGGTGCTGGCCTGGGGCGATTCCGGCTGGGTACGGTTTTTCTCCAAAGAGCCTGCCTTCAGGCCTGCCGACTACCTCAAGATGAAGTTTTTTGCCTGGGGCGCCGAGTCCGAGCAGCAAGAGATCATGAAAAGCCTGGGTTACACGCCGGTACCGCTGGAGACCAGCGACATCCTACCGGCGATACAGACCGGCATGATCTCGGTGGTGCCGTCCACCCCTTACTTTGCCCTGGCCAGCCAGATCTACACCACCGCGCCCAATATGCTGGAAATCAACTGGGCGCCCATTGTTGGCGCACTGGTGGTCACTCGCAAAGCCTGGGACGACATGAGCCCGGCCGCCCAACAAGCCCTGCGCAGCGCAGGCGAACAGGCTGGCCTGGCCATGCGCACCCAAGCCCGCCAAGAGGTGGACGAGGCGGTGGCCGCGATGAAGCAACGTGGCCTGGTGGTCAATAAACCTAGCCCCGAGCAGATGAAAGAGTGGAGCGCCCTGGCCGAGAGGCTCTACCCCCGCATTCGCGGCAACATGGTGCCCGCCGAGACGTTTGATGAGGTGTTCACTCACCTCAAAGCCCTTCGCACCACTCAGGGCCGTTAACGGTGGGCGCGCTGGACAAGGTTCACAGGACGGGCCTGCAGCGCTTTGACGAGGTGTTATCGTCATCAGCCCTGGCGCTGATGGTGCTGATACCGCTGATTGAAATATTGCTGCGCCCGCTGTTGGGTCGCGGTGTGGACAACGCACCGGTGCTGGTGCAGCACTTGGGGCTGGTGTTGGCCATGCTGGGCGCGGTGGCGGCAGAGCGCCACGGGCATTTGAGCAGTCTGGGCAATGGCTTGGTCGACCTGGGCGGTGCGCGGGTGCGGATCGGTATCCAGGCGTTTGCCCAAGGCAGCGCCGCTCTGGTGTGCGGGGTGCTGGCATTGGCCAGCTGGCGATTTGTGGTCACCGAGATGGAAGTGGCGCACGACCTGGCCTATGGCATGCCCACGTGGTGGGTACAGGCGCTGATGCCTGTGGGTTTTGGCTTGCTGGGCCTTAAACTGGGCGCACGCTGCTTTGAGGCGGTATGGCTCAAGCTCTTGTGTGCCTTGGCCTTGCCGGTCTTCGGCTTTTGGCTGGGCAGCGTCTTTGACGGCAGCGAGCTGCCTCTCTGGCCCGCCGCCTTGTGGCTGGTCGCAGCGCTGCTGGGTGGCGCGCCGATTTTTGCCGGGCTGGGCGGGCTGGCACTGGCTCTGTTCTGGCAAGACGGCCAACCATTGGCTTCGGTGGCGCTGTCGCATTACCAGATCACGGTGAACGCGTCGCTGCCGGCCTTGCCACTGTTCACGCTGGCAGGTCTGGTGTTTGCGCGCACCGGTGCGGCGGCGCGCCTGGGTGCGGTGTTCATGGCCCTGTTTGGGGGCGGCGTGGCGGGCACCGTCATCGCGGCCGCTGTTCTGTGCTCGTTCTTTACCGCGTTCACCGGGGGCAGCGGGGTCACGATACTGGCGCTGGGCGGCTTGTTGTTGCCGTTGCTGAGAAACGCCGGTCTGCCCGAGCAACGTAGCATCAGCCTGGTGACCAGTGCCAGCGCGTTGGGGGTGCTGCTGGCACCGTCGGTGCCGTTGATCATGTTCGCCATCATTGCACGGGTGCCGATCAACACCATGTTCCTGGCCGGGTTGGTGCCGGCGATGGTGATGGTGGGGTTCCTGCTGTTGGTGGGCGGCTATTTGAGGCGGTCCGGCCTGACGTCCGTAGCTGGCCCGGTTGCCACCCCGAGGTTGAACCCCGCCCAAAAACCAGCGGACCGTGGCGTATTACAAACTGTTTGGGCCGCCAAGTGGGAGATTCTGGCACCTGTGATTGCCATCGGGTCGCTGGTGAGTGGTCTGGCCACACCCATGGAAAGTGCCGCACTCACCGCCGCCTATGCCATCGCCACACAGGCGGTGGCTCATCGGGAATTAGGCTGGCGCACGCTCGGGCAGGCCCTGAGCGACTGCACCCAGGTGATTGGCAGTGTGATGCTGATTCTGGGCATGGCCCTGGGCTTGACCAACTACCTGGTGGACAGCGGCCTGCCCAACGACGCCATTGACTGGGTGCAGAGCATGATTCCCGACAAATATCTGTTCCTTTTGGCGCTCAACGTGTTTTTGCTGGCCGCCGGGTCGCTGATGGAAATTTACGCCGCCATCGTGTTCTTGGTGCCGCTGCTGCTGCCAGTAGCCCTGAGCTATGGCATTGACCCCGTGCACTTTGGCATCATCTTTTTGGCGAACATGGAAATGGGGTTTCTGGCACCCCCGGCCGGTATGAACCTCTACTTTGCATCCGCCATGTTTGGCAAGCCGCTGCGTTATGTGGCGGGTTCGGTGTTGCCCGCGGTGATGGCCATTTTTTTGGGTACGCTGGTCATTTCATGGGTGCCGCTGCTGTCCACGGGTTTGCCGCGCTGGCTGGCCAGCCCGTAGGTACCCGGAATCCAGGTGTCAAAATACTATGCGAATAGTAGCTACGATCCCTTTATATATAAGGGCTAGAGACCGAAAATTCTTGTAATTTGACACCAATACGGCTGGTGCCGCCAAAGGCGATCAGGGTACCAAGTTTGGGGCGTGGCTCCATGCACGCAGGGCGCGCAACAAAGGACGCTTTTTGGTCTGATGCCCACCCATGCGCTGAAGGATGTCATCCAACGTCTGTATCGCCTGGGTGATGTAAGGCCCTTTGTTGAGCATGACGCATTCGGCCCGCACGCCCAGCCCGGCGTCCGAGATCTCAGCGCGTGAGGGCAACCCGGTCTTGACCATCGATTCAAGCACTTGCGTGGCCCAGATCACCGGCATGTGGGCGGCTTCGGTGCACCAGAGGATTTCCTCCTGAACTTCAGCCAGACGTTCATAGCCACACTCCACCGCCAAATCACCTCGGGCAATCATCACGCCTGCCGCACGGGCTTGCATGGCGGCCAGCATCAGGGCGGGCAGGTTCTCAAAGCCTTGCAAGGTTTCGATCTTCAGCACAATGCCCATGTCGGGTCGGCCAAGCTCGCCCAGCCTGTCGCGCAACAAGGTCACATCACTCGGTTTGTGCACAAACGACAGGCCCACCATATCGGCATAGGGCGCCATCACGGCCAGATCGTCCAGGTCTTTGGGGGTCAGGGGAGGCAGATCCAGTTGGCTGTCGGGCAGGTTGATCCCCTTGTCGCCCGCCAGCTTCTCTCCACTTTCGCGGGCCTGGGTGATGTCGATCACCAGGCGATCGGGGTGCTTCTGGCGAATGACGCCACCAATGCGGCCATCATCAAACCAGATGCGGTCGCCCACACTCACCTGCTCGATCACTTGCGGCAAGGTGCAGGAAATCTGCAACCCGTCGCCCAGGCTGGCTCCCTCGTCATCTACCGCCAGCCACGCCGTGTTGCCAGCATCTGGTTTGGTGAGGTGCAAAACATCGCCCAGGGTCAGGTGTAGTGCGCCGGGCTGGCTCTCGATCTGGCAGACCAGCGTGGAATGCTTTTTCTTGCCAGTGACGCCACCCAGCGTCAACACGGTCTCAGACGTCAGGTAGGCTGTTTGCGGGCATTCAGCAATGGCGCCCAGGTCGTCGCGCTTGATCACCTGCAGATGCCGCTTGGCGCCGCGCGCGTCGACAAAGTCCAGGCTCATGCCGGACTTGAGGCGTTCCAGCCACTTATCCCACACCCCCACACTGGAGTCCACACCGGTCGCGATGGTGGTGCTGTGGATCGGACGCAGCTGCACGCGTGCCGGGCGAATCACCCGCCCAAAGTGATCCTTGACCGGCTTCAACTTCAACACCGGTGTGCGGTGCGCCACCGCGCCGGTACGGATTTTGGGGCCGCCCAGGTCGATCAGGATCTTGACCGGACGCCGTGCCGCATCGGCTGCCTGGCGAACGTGGGCCGCCATGTTCAGCCAGTCCGCCGGGCTGTCATGTGCGCAGTTGATGCGGGCGATGTCCATCCCGGCATGGACCAGTTCCTGGACCAGCGTCAGATGGCTGGCGGTCTCTTTGGCTAGTGTGATCATGATGCGGGTGGCGCGGCCTGCTGGCTCTGGACCGAGCAAGTCGGCGGTGTGCGCCTTCAACCACCCGGCGCGATCCGTCGGCGCTGCGGGTTGTCGTGGTGCTCTTTTGTCTGGCGCGGGATCGGCCAGGTGCTCCAGAATGCCCAGCACTTTGTCAAGGCTTGCCAGGACATCAGATTCAGCGCGCCCCAATGACGACAAACCCAATTGAGTCAGTTGCTCTTGCAGTGGCCGCAAGTCCACGCTGCGCAAGCTCAGGTAGTGCACCAGATTTCGCGCGCTTTCTTGAAAGCTGGGCTGGAGGTTGGCCAGCTGGCTTTGCAGTTCGGATTCGCTCTGCCGCATGGCCAGACGCAACTGCCTAAGCTGCGCAATGAGGCTCAAATAGGGATTCTGAGGACCATGTGTACCGTGTCGCTGAGCCTTCAGGGGTTGGTTTGACGCATGGTTGGAGAGGTTGCTGACGATGTTCATGCCCTATTTATAGGGTTAGGGTGTGAACCATTCGTGACAAGGTGTGACTTGTCAAGGCAACCTCTCGCTGCGGATCATTTGAGCGCAGGGCGACCGGTCTTGATAACGGGAACTGCCTTGACGGCAGCCAGAAAGGAGGTGTCTGACATGCCTGCCAGCGCTTTGATGCCTGCCCGGATCAACTCAGTCTTCTTGACGGGGCTCGCCAGCTTGGCGGCGCGCAGTTTGAGTTCATCAAGCACCAGATACTCTGCCTTGGGAATGGTAAAGCTGTCGCGCACCAGCTTGGGCTTCTTTGGTTTTGCTGGCTTGTCCTGTTTGGGTTTCACAGCAGCGACCGTGCTGGTCTTGATCACTTTGGAAGCCCCAGGCAAGGGTTTTGCAGGGGAGACGGACGCAGAGTTGACGCTTGCTTTGGTCGCGCGTTTTGCGGCGGGTTTGGTATCGGGTTTGACTGGCAATTTGGGGGCGGCAACAGTTTTCTTGGCCCGCGCTGTCACAGGGTTGGTTGGCGCAATTTCTGGCAAAGCTGATTGGGCATGCTGGACTGTTGTCATAGAGAACTCCTTGATATTTAAAGGGTAAACAGTTTATATTATTTAAATTTACGAACAACGAAGGCTAAGCGTGCGTGCGTGCAGTTGATTGGGTCTGACATTTCACTGAAACCTCAGCGTGTGGTTCCTGCCAATGCCTAGTGGCTGAGGTTACCCGTACCCTCCAATCATTGCTAGGTGAATATCGCCGTGATCCTTGCATGCAAGTCAGGCAGACTACTGAATCGCCCCGGATTTTGAGGAGGCTCCACACTTTGAGAAGATGGAGTCATGAGCAAGAAATCAAACCGTTTTTCCCCGGAAGTGCGCGAACGTGCCGTACGTATGGTGCACGAGCACCGAGGCGAATATGCCTCCCTGTGGGCGGCCATCGAGTCCATCGCCCCCAAGATCGGCTGCGCGCCCCAAACCCTGCATGAATGGGTCCGTAAACAAGAAATTGACACCGGCCTGCGCGAAGGCATCACCAGCGAGGAGCGTGACCGCGTTAAAGCCCTGGAGCGTGAAGTCAAGGAGTTACGCCGTGCCAACGAAATCCTCAAGCTGGCCAGCGCTTTTTTTGCCCAGGCGGAGCTCGACCGCCGATTGAAGTCTTGAAAGAGTTTGTTGACCAGCACCGCCACACCTACGGGGTCGAGCCGATCTGCAAGGTCTTGCAGATTGCCCCGTCAGGCTACCGCCGCCATGCGGCCTGCCAGCGCAATCCTGAATTGCGCTGTGCCCGTGCCAAGAAGGATGAAACTCTGATGGTGCAAGTTCAGCAAGTCTGGCAAAACAACCTGCAGGTCTACGGCGCCGACAAGGTCTGGCATCAGATGAACCGTGAAGGTGTCGAGGTGGCCCGCTGCACCGTTGAGCGCTTAATGAGACGCTTGGGACTGCAGGGTGCACGCCGTGGCAAAGTGGTTCGCACCACGGTGCCAGACAAGGCCTTGCCTTGTCCACTGGATCGGGTCAATCGGCAGTTCAAAGCTGATCGACCCAACCAGTTATGGGTGTCAGACTTTACCTATGTCACCACCTGGCAGGGCTGGCAGTATGTGGCCTTTGTCATTGACGTCTTTGCCAAGCGTATCGTAGGTTAGCGTGTCAGCAGTTCCATGCGTACGGACTTTGTGCTCGACGCCCTGGAGCAGGCTTTGTATGACCGTCAGCCCGATGCCAATGCACTGATCCATCACTCAGACAGGGGCTCGCAGTATGTCTCCATCCTGTACACCGAGCGTCTGGCTCAGGCAGGCATAGAGCCTTCGGTGGGCAGCAAGGGGGATTCTTATGACAACGCCTTGGCTGAGACGATCAATGGGCTGTACAAGGCTGAGTTGATTCACCGCCAGGCCCCTTGGCAAACCAAGGAGTCTCTGGAACTGGCCACCCTGGAGTGGGTGCACTGGTTCAACCACCACCGACTGCTGGAGCCTATTGGGTATATTCCACCTGCCGAGGCTGAGGCCAACTTCTACCGGCAACTCGCCGAGAAGACCGAATCCCCGGTTTCACTTTAACTATCCAGCCTCCACGAAAACCGGGGCGATTCATAGCAGCTACTTCGCAAGCCGTGAAGAACCGCCATGAGGTGGCCCCCGAAAAACACACTGCTTGGCTGATGGCTAAAAATCAGTTCAAGCGGAGCGCGATGAGTGAAACGAGGAAACGGGCCAAGTACACGCTGGAATTCAAGATGCAGGCGGTAAGGCTTGTAAATGGCGGCGAAATGGATACCAGTGTGGCGGAGCAAAAGGGAGCCAGTTGGTTGCTTAAAAAGGGCTTTGGGAGCCCGACTTGGTTGAGTGTGTGCAGGATGTGTGTCAACGGACAATCCAACGCAGGCGCGAGCCTGCACGTCCGCAAACACCATGACAACCAAGAAACACGACGTTCCCGAAGAACTGCTTGCCAGCCTGCTGGCCGATTACATGAAGCCTGAAGACCTGATAGGCGAGAACGGCTTGCTCAAGCAACGGACAAAGCGGCTGGTGGAGAAGGCCCTCGAAGCCGAACTGGATACCCGTTTCTTTAGACAGTGTCCCACTTAAACACCTGTCCCAAATTCCGGGTCCACGTCAACCGACAGATGAGGGTTATTCAACCGTCACCGATTTGGCCAAGTTGCGGGGTTTGTCCACATCGGTGCCGCGTGCGCAGGCGGTGTGGTAGGCCAGCAATTGCAGCGGCACCACGTGCAGCATGGGTGACAGTTCACCGTAGTTTTCGGGCATGCGGATCACATGCAGGCCGTCGCCGCTTTCGATATGGGAGTCGGCATCGGCCAGCACATACAACACGCCTCCGCGCGCACGCACCTCGTGCATGTTGCTCTTGAGCTTTTCCAGCAGCGCGTCGTTCGGCGCCACGGTGACCACTGGCATGGCGCTGGTCACCAGCGCCAGCGGGCCGTGTTTGAGTTCACCGGCCGGGTAGGCTTCGGCGTGGATGTAGCTGATTTCCTTGAGCTTCAAGGCACCTTCCAGCGCAATCGGGTAGTGCAGGCCCCGCCCCAGGAACAGCGCGTTTTCCTTGGCGGCAAAGTCTTGTGACCAGGCGATCACCTGGGGTTCGAGCGCCAGCACGCTTTGCAGCGCGGCAGGCAAATGACGCATGGCCTTGATGTGGCGCGCCTCTTCAGCCTCGCTGAGCAGGCCGCGGGATTGCGCCAACGCCAAGGTGAGCAAAAACAGCCCGGCCAGTTGCGCGGTGAACGCCTTGGTGGAGGCCACACCAATCTCGACCCCGGCGCGGGTGATGTAGGCCAGTTCGCATTCACGCACCATGGCGCTGGTGGCCACGTTGCAAATGGTCAGCGTGTGGGTCATGCCCAGACCTTGGGCGTGGCGCAGCGCGGCTAGCGTGTCGGCGGTTTCACCGCTTTGGGTGATGGTGACGACCAGCGTGCGCGGGTTGGGCACCGAGTCGCGGTAGCGGTATTCGCTGGCCACTTCCACTTGCGTGGGGATTTTGGCGATGCTTTCCAGCCAGTATTTGGCGGTGCAGCCGCTGTAGTAGCTGGTGCCGCAGGCCAGGATCAGCACCGAGTCGATGTCCTTGAAGACCCTGGCGGCACTCGCATCTGCGCCGTCAAACAGCTCCGGCATGATGCTGTCCACGCCCTGCAGGGTGTCGGCAATGGCACGCGGCTGCTCAAAAATCTCTTTTTGCATGTAGTGGCGGTACGGGCCCAGCTCGGCTGCGCCGCTGTGGGCGTGCACGGTCTTGACCGGGCGCTGTGTCGCGGTCAAAGGTTTAAACGCCTTGTCCACCAGCCAGTATTTGCCGAGCTGGATGTCGGCCACGTCGCCCTCTTCCAGGTACACGATCTGGTCGGTGACGCCAGCCAGCGCCATCGCATCGCTGGCCAAATAGTGCGCGCCGTCGGCCCCGACACCCAGAATCAGCGGCGAACCGGCGCGCGCGCCAATCAGACGGTGCGGTTCGTCCTTACAGAACACGGCGATGGCATAGGCGCCGCGCAGCGAGCCCAGCGCGGCTTTGACGGCTTCAAACAAGTCGCCGTCGTACAGGCTGTCGATCAGATGGGCGATGACTTCGGTGTCGGTCTGACTCTGAAACACGTAGCCTTTGGCCTGCAGGCTGGCACGCAGCTCGTCGTGGTTTTCAATGATGCCGTTGTGCACCAGGGCGATGCGGCCGGGCTTGTCGTAAGCGTCCGTTCCGGGGCCGTGGCTGAAATGCGGGTGGGCGTTGTGCACCGCTGGCGCGCCGTGGGTGGCCCAGCGGGTGTGGGCGATACCGGTGCTGCCTTGCAAATGGGTGGTGGCAATCTGGTCCATCAGCTCAGACACACGCGCCGTGCTGCGGGCGCGTTGCAGGCCGTTGGCGTAGACCGCCACGCCGCACGAGTCATACCCCCGGTACTCCAGCCGGGACAAACCCTGCACCAGGATGGGAACGATGTTTTGGTTCGATACCGCGCCGACAATGCCACACATAAGCTGCTCCGTTGAGTGAGGGCTGCATCGTAGAAGTTCATGAATGAAATTAGTGATCTATTTTTCCTTCTATTCAACCGAATATTTCATACGTGAAGTTTCATGTTTAAATATTCCAAATAATTTAATTTTTTGAATGAAAACATCACTTTCACTGCGCCACTTTTTGCTCGCCCTGGCCGTGGTGGCCGTGTGGGGCAGCAACTTTGTGGTGATCAAGCTGGCTTTGGGCCAGATGCCACCGCTGCTGTTTGCCACGCTGCGCTTCTGCGTGGTGGTCTTCCCGATGGTGTTCTTTTTGCCGCGTCCAGCGGTGCCCTGGCACAACCTGGCGGGCTACGGGCTGCTGATTGGTGTCGGCCAGTTCGGCCTGCTGTTTGTGGCCATGAACGGGCACATTTCGCCCGGGCTGGCCTCGCTGGTGATCCAGGTGCAGGTGTTTTTCACCATCGGGCTGGCCATGGCGCTGGCGGGCGAAACCCTGCAACGGGTGCAGTGGCTGGCGCTGGCGCTGGCTGCCGGTGGCCTGGGTGTGATCGTGGCCCACACCGACGGCAGCACCACGCTGCTGGGCCTGGGGCTGGTGCTCCTGGCGGCGCTGTCGTGGGCCGGTGGCAATCTGGTCAGCCGCGCTGCCGGGCGCATCAACATGGTGGCATATGTGGTGTGGTCCAGCCTGTTTGCGGTGCCGCCGCTGGCATTGCTGTCCCTGTGGGTGGAGGGCTGGCCCGCGCTGTTGTCCGGGCTGCAGCAAGCTGACGCCACCGCCTGGGCGGCGGTGGCCTGGCAGGCCTGGGGCAATTCGATCTTTGGTTACGCCGCCTGGGGCTGGTTGCTGAGCCGCTACAACGCCGCCACCATCACCCCGATGGCGCT
>Ga0075012_10001623_pt1 | contig 22703 bp, 19 predicted proteins | sample All_14_2_FD_71474 | JGI IMG/M metagenome (GOLD analysis project Ga0075012, IMG submission 71474) | Freshwater microbial communities in response to fracking from Pennsylvania, USA - Allegheny Zone_MetaG_DW_15 | ecosystem: Environmental > Aquatic > Deep subsurface > Groundwater > Drilled...
CCCGCACCGCCCCCCAATGCCGGCCATCCACCTGGATCGGCATATTGATTTCGGACAATATCTCACCGGTATCGCGCGCATAGGTCTGGACCAGCAGCGCCTGGGTATTTTTAGCCCCACGCTGACCGGTCACATCGTCCCAGATACGCCTCGTCCGATTACCGACCAGATCAGCCTCGTAATGCCCCGTCAAGGGCTGGGAAAACTTCTGATTGTGAATCGCCCCATAGCCCTTAGTGTCAATAATCAGCGCATAGACGCCTCCCTTGAGGCTCGCCAAGGCCGTTTCCAAAACAGACTGCATCTGCTGCTCAAACGTCCGGCAATAACTGACCTCATACTTCTGCGGCCGCGTATTGGGCAGTGGCCGGTAGTTTTGATCCCAGATATCGACACCGCGACTCGCCAATTCCCCCAGCATTAACTGCACCGCATCACGAAAATCGCGGGCCTTGCCAACGTTGAAATCAAATGCGCCACGCCCGATCTTAAAACGCGAAACCAGTTCCTGAACGCTCTCGGTCGCCTGACTGAGCATCTGGGTCGAGCGCTCGGAATCCTGCATGCTACCGGCCACCTCCGTCGACAAGGCATGCACTTGAACCACCGATTGATGAACCTTACCGTTAGTCGCTGACAATTGCTCCATGGCACCGGCAATCTGGTTGAGCTGCAAGCCAGTGCGTTCAAAATCACCCACCATGCGCTGAAACTCATCGGATGAGCGCTCAACCACCGTCCGGGTCTGCTGAATATCGCCGTTGATTACTTCGTTTTCTTTCTGTGTCTCACGCACCAAGTCGATCATGCCGCCAATATTTTTGTTAATTTCCTGCGTTGCGACATTCACCCGTTCGGCCAGTTTGCGTACTTCGTCAGCAACGACGGCAAAGCCCCGGCCCATTTCACCCGCCCGTGCCGCTTCAATCGCTGCATTAAGCGCCAGCAAATTGGTCTGATCGGCAATATCCTTGATCAAGCCAGCAATCTGCCGAATGCTGTCGGAGCGCTGCGCCAGATGGCCCACCGTGTCGTTGAACTGCTGCAACTTGTCACTCACCACCTGCACCTTGCTGACGATTTCGTACATTTCGCCCAACGAGTGCCGCGCGGTCGACAGGTTGGAATCGGTCGAATTCGAAATCAGATCCGCCGATGACGACACCGCCTGAATGGCTTGAAGAGCCTCGCTACTGGCGCCGAACACGGCATTGGATATTTCACCCTGACGTTCAGCACGCAACGCCGTCGACGACACCGTTTTCTTCACCACCACCGCCTCGCGCGCAATGTTGACGCTCATCTTGCGCACCTCGCTGATGATTTCGCGCATTTTGTCAGCAAAGCGGTTGTAGGCCTCCGCCAGCGTTCGCAGCTCATCATGGGTCATGGTCGGCAGATTGCGAGAAAAATCCCCCTCGCCGCGACCAATTTCATCAAAAATGGTGGAAATCATACGTACCGGACGCAAGATTAGAAAACGAATATATAAGATTTGCAAAATATTCCAAGCCAATGCAAACCCGGTCAGCAGCAACATCAAATAAAAGCCCAGATCCAGGCTTTCAGAAACCTTGTGCAAGACAGCCTGCTCGGTCCCAGCATCGGCCAAAAGTTTGGAAATATCGGTTTTCTGCTGACTGTAAACGGCCAGATATGCCAGGTCGACCACGAAAAGCAGCAAAAAACTCATCAATTTCTTGGTCAGCGAATTCCAGAAAGTCCGCTCAACCCAATCGTAAGTGCGCGCCAAAGGCCCCATCTCGCCACCCAAAATTTATCAAATATTCTTAATTCAATCGCCGTTTGTCGCCCTCGTCAAGGCAAATGCGCCCCACCGCCGCAAGACTTGCACCCACCTCGCATCAGAAAAAATGCTGCATCGCGTTTCACGGAAGCAAACGCTATTTCACATAGCAAAATATAAAACTTAACCCATTGAAAATAATTGATAATTTATTGTCTTATGTCTTATATAAGACTATTGCTGCCCCGCAAAAAAAGTTCTATACTTTGCACACTGCTCGGGTGACAATGCCCGCGGCAAAAAGCCTCCACCCACCCAACTCTTGAGGAATACACATGAGCACTCGCGAACAGCAAATCGCCGCCCTGGAAAAAGACTGGGCCGAAAACCCCCGCTGGAAAGGTGTCAAGCGCGGCTACTCCGCTGCTGACGTCGTCCGTCTGCGCGGTTCCCTGCAGCCGGAATACACCCTGGCCCAACGCGGCGCCAAGGTCCTCTGGGAAAAGGTTAACGGCGGCGCCAAGAAAGGCTACGTCAATGCCTTCGGCGCAATCACCGCTGGCCAAGCCATGCAACAGGCCAAAGCTGGCCTGGAAGCCGTTTATCTGTCGGGCTGGCAAGTCGCCGCCGACGGCAACACCTCTGAAACCATGTACCCGGACCAGTCGCTGTACGCTTACGACTCCGTGCCGACCATGGTTCGCCGTATCAACAACACCTTCAAGCGCGCTGACGAAATCCAGTGGTCGCGTGGCATCAACCCGGGCGACGCCGGCTACATCGACTACTTCCTGCCGATCGTTGCCGATGCAGAAGCCGGTTTCGGTGGCGTGCTGAACGCCTTCGAACTGATGAAGAACATGATCGCCTCCGGTGCTGCCGGCGTTCACTTCGAAGACCAACTGGCTGCGGCCAAGAAGTGCGGCCACATGGGTGGCAAGGTGCTCGTTCCGACCCGTGAAGCCTGCGAAAAGCTGATCTCCGCGCGTTTCGCCGCTGACGTCATGGGCGTTCCGACCCTGATCCTGGCCCGTACCGATGCCGAAGCTGCCAACCTGATCACCTCCGACTACGACGAGAACGACAAGCCGTTCCTGACCGGCGAACGCACCCAGGAAGGTTTCTTCCGCGTCAAGAACGGTCTGGAGCAGTCCATCTCCCGTGGCGTGGCTTACGCCCCGTACGCTGACCTCGTCTGGTGCGAAACCGGCGTGCCGGATATCGGTTTTGCCCGTGAATTCGCCCAAGCCGTGCTGGCCGCCTGCCCGGGCAAGCTGCTGTCCTACAACTGCTCGCCGTCCTTCAACTGGAAGAAGAACCTCAACGACTCGCAAATCGCGTCGTTCCAGGAAGAGCTGTCGGCCCTCGGCTACAAGTACCAGTTCATCACGCTGGCTGGTATCCACGTCAACTGGTACAACACCTTCAAGTTCGCCCAGGCTTACGCTGGCGGCGAAGGCATGAAGCACTACGTTGAAATGGTTCAGGAACCGGAATTCGCCGCTCGCGAGCAAGGTTACACCTTCGTGTCGCACCAGCAGGAAGTCGGTACCGGCTACTTCGACGACGTCACCACCGTCATCCAGGGCGGCTCCTCCTCCGTCAAGGCCCTCACCGGCTCGACCGAAGAAGAACAGTTCCACTAAGAATTTCACCGCGCAAAGATTGCTGCCGCATCTGGCAGCATTCCAAAGGCCGATCCCCAAAAGGGTTCGGCCTTTTCTCTTTTTGAAGGCAAATTACCCTAGGTCATTTAAACGTACCCTGATCTTGCCGAGTCTTATGAGCGCACATGCCAGCGCAGAGAAAATCGGTTGTGTCGCCACTGCGTGAAAACTGATCGGCGCCAATCACCGGGGTTGCGTCTATGCCTTCGACGACCCGAAAATCCCGGACGTTACTTGCTAAGTCAGTGAGGCAAAAACCGGCAGCGTGAATGGATCGCATCGCTTGGCCGAGGATCCGTCTCAGTTTTCGATTGCCTGCCGTCAGGTGGGACGCAGTTGAAGACGACCGAGCGCTATGCTCATTTGGCAGAGAACACTTTGCTGTCAGCGGCTGACACGGCAGCGATCGCGATGGGCAATCTCTGGGGTGTGGCAAAAATCCCAGCGTAATCAGCGGGGAGGGGGAACAGTATCCCCTCCGGACCTACGACAGAAATTGATTTATCACGGATATCTCTACCCTGGACTCTATTTAGAAGCTTGAGCGAGAAACTCGAATACCCGTTTCATCGAATCCTCCGTAACGCCCTTGTCGTAGATGTAAGTTACCTGCTTGTTGTTGTAAGCGGTCTTCGTAAAGCCATCCTTTTCCTTTGCATCCCACGCATGGGTCGCATCAGGGTAAAGATGCCATTGAACAGGCGCACCGGCCGATTTTAGATTGGGCAACGCTTCAAGACAGGAGTCTGGTGGTGTTTCATTGTCTTTGCCACCCAATAGCATCAGAAGAGGACGATCTGTATCTGGTTGCAGGATGACAGCGCCATTTGGACGTCCGCGAGACGGCGCCAGCCCACAAAAGCCATAGGCGGCGATGGTAGAGGCGATTGCGGGCGTTTCGGGTCGAATAGATTTAGCGACGTTTGATGATGCTAACCATGTCGCCACGAATGCGCCCTGTGAGAAACCCAGAACAGAAATTCGATGTGTATCGACGTAGGGCAATTTTGCCAGGTGGGCGACTCCGTCTAGTGCATCTTTAATCAGCCGAGCGTTTGGAACTTTCGGTGGAGAAGTGCAATTGTTGCCGAATCCGCGCATCCCATCCGGTACCAGAACGACATAGCCTGCATTAAGCGCTGCTTCAGTCCATACTTTTAGATGCTCAGAGATCCCACCACAGGTATGGAAAATGACCAAAGCGGGGAATTTGTCTCCTTCTTTATGAGGCGGCGCAAACAACGCATTGGACAGGTTTGAGACGTTAGTCAGCTCAACCCCATCATTTGAGAACGACAGGTCATCACCCTCTTTAAGTTCGGCCTTGAGCGTGTCTGGGGTGCCATACGGCGAGCCGGCAGCACAAGCGAAGCAGCTGAAACAAAGCACTGCCAGAGCGGATACGAAATGCCTTAGCTTCACGAGTCTCTCCTTCATTGATTTTGGCAAGAAAAGTACTGCAACACTGCGATTGCCATGCTATTCAATCTTCGATGGAAATGGCTGACTTTTTACATTCGACATACCCTGGCGAGGTAGTCCAGTTTTCTGACTCCTTGGGACAGGCAAAAACTCCAACGTAACCTGCTGAAACTCGACAAAACTTCCTTCCCCTCCCTACCACTCGATGCAGTAACCCAGTGGGAAGTGGTTGGGTAGGTCTTGGCTGAGCATTGCGCCGAACTTCTGGATTTTTGAGCGATACGGAACGCCTCGCACCGCAAGATGAACGCCGATCCGCAATCGTGCCGGTTTCCTAAACGCCCATAGTAGCTACAATGGACAAATTGAACCCCACCTCAAGGATAACCGGCTGGGTTAGCCCTAGACCATTCCAGGCAACTCATTTTGAAATGGTTCAGGATCCAGAATTCACCGTTCGCGAGCAGGGTTACACCTTCGTGTCGCACCAACAGGAAGTCGGTACCGGCTACTTCGACGACGTCACCACCGTCATCCATCCAGGGCGGCTCCCACAAGGGGTCGGCTTTTTTGCTTTTTTAGACGGTCGACCGCAAGATGCCGTTTCTACGTTGTGGAGCGCCCGGATATGACCAAGGAGTCGACCCGCCCCCTGAACCTCGCCCTGCAGGGCGGCGGTGCGCATGGTGCCTTTACCTGGGGCGTGTTGGATGCTTTGCTGGCCGACGAGCGCTTCACCTTTGAAGGCATCAGCGGCACCAGCGCCGGGGCGATGAATGCAGTCTGCCTGGCTTATGGATTGCTGCACGGCGGTCGGCTGGGGGCGCGCCAGGTGCTCAACGAGTTTTGGACCTCGGTGGCCCGTGAAGCGCCTTTCAATACGCAGGCGCGGGGACCGAACATGGCGCCGGCACTGAAAATGATGCTGCCGTGGACGGCGCACCTCTCGCCAGAGCAACTCAATCCGCTCGACCTCAACCCCCTGCGCGACATTCTCGACCGGCTGATCAATTTTCCAGCGCTCCAGCGCCATGCGCAGCCGCAACTGTTCATTGCCGCCACCCAGGCCAACTCGGGCAAGTTGCGGATTTTTCAGACGGCCGAACTGACGCTCGACGCCCTGCTCGCCTCGGCCTGCCTGCCGACCCTGCACCGCAGCATCCTGATCGATGGGGAGCCTTACTGGGATGGCGGTTACAGTGCCAACCCGGCCATTTTCCCGCTGGTCCACGACTGCCATTGCGCCGACATCCTGTTGGTGCTGCTGACGCCTCTGCGTTACCAGGCAACACCGCTCAGCGCCGTCGATATCCGGCAACGACTCAATGAATTAGCGTTCAACGCCACTTTTTTGCGGGAAATGCGCATGTTCGCCCACTTGCGCGACGAAGCCGGGCGACCCTGGCTGCCGGACTGGCTGATGGCGCGCTGGCCCATTGCGCCGCTCGAACAGCGTTTGCGGACGATCCGCTTTCACGCCATCACCGCCGACACCGTGCTCGGCCCCTTGCCGGCGGAAAGCAAGCTCGCGGTCAACCTGCCGTTTTTCGAAAATCTGCGTGACCAAGGCCGAGCGCATGCCCGGCAATGGCTCGATGAATCTGCTGCCGCTATCGGCCAGCGTCCGACCCTGGATATTGGCGCACTGTTTTATTAAAGCCACCCTCGGCACGGGGGGCGTCGGCATGCCTTGGCCGGGGCTTGCTACCATGCCTGACCTTGCACGCTTGAGTCGTCATTGAAACCTTTCTGGAAAAAATTCGCCACGCAGCTGCGGGCCTCCGCCGAGCTCAAGGCCCACGACCAGTCGCCCCGCTCACCGGCTGCAGGCTAAATCCTCGCGGTCAACGGCGATTTTCTGCCGTTTTTCAGCGCAATTCCCAATAACTCGCCCGCCCGTAGTGCTCTTTCAGCAAATCGATGAACAAACGCACGCGCAAGGGTAAATGACGGCGCTGCGGAAAAACGGCATAAATCCCCATCGGTGGCGCCTGCCAGGCATCCAGGACCGACGTTAGCCGCCCCTCGCGCAGATCGTGCCCCACCTCCCACAACGAACGCCAGGCCAGGCCACGCCCGCTCAGCGCCCATTCGTGCAGCACCGCCCCATCGTTGCACTCAAAATTACCGCTGACCTTGATCGTATCGCTCTCGCCGCTATCCGGATGACGAAACACCCAGCCGCGTTGCTGGCCAAGCGACAAGCAATTGTGCTTCGCCAAATCCTCCGGCGCGCGCGGCACACCGTGCTCAACCAAGTAGGCCGGGCTAGCCACCACCATCCGCCGCATCTCACCCAGCCGCACACTCACCAGGCTGGAATCGGTCATCTCGCCAATGCGGATTGCGCAATCGATGTTCTCGTTGATCAGATCCACCAGGCGGTCACTCAAATTGAGATTGACCCGCACCTCCGGGTTGTCTTTCATGAAATCGCCTACCAGTGGTGCCACATGCTGCCGGCCGAAACCCGCCGGGGCCGACACCTTGAGATAGCCACTCGCCTTCAGCCCGCCCAGCGACACCGCCGCCTCGGCATTGGCCAGGTCGTTAAGCAGTTTCTGGCAATCCTCAAGAAAGGCCTGCCCCTCGAAGGTCAGCGTCAGCTTGCGCGTCGTGCGCAACAGCAAACGCACCCCCAGCCGCGCCTCCAACGCATCGATCCGGCGCCCGATGATGGCCGGCGTCACCCCTTCCAGGCGCGCCGCCGCCGACAAACTCCCCCGGGTGGCAACACTGGCAAAAGCTTCAATCTGCTTCAAGCGATCCATGAAATTTCTTTCTTACGTTAACCTAGCGCGGCAGCAAACGGGCGATGATCGCTCGTAGCTGAACTTGCGCCAGCGACCTTCCGGGTTGTCGATTTCGTGCCAAATTTCCTGTCGACCGTGGCGATTGTGCGGCTTTCATGTCCTGAGGCGAAACCCAAGGCACTGTTCCATCACCCCATCCTCCCTTTCCACCCCTCAAACACCAGCGGCCGCACGCCAAAGCGGATGGCGTTGCCGGCGTGCAGGCTTTTGAATTCTTCATGTACCAGCGTCATGAAACGTGGCCGGTCGGTTTCGGCGATGCTTTCCGGAAGGTGTTGGCGGATGGTGTTTTCATTAACGGCGAGGTTTTCCTGAATGATGTTACGGATGATTTCGGCCAGCGCCTGACGGTAGCGCATGCGGAAGGTGTCGGGCTGGGCCATTTCGCGGCGCGTGGCGGCGTATTGCTGGCTGGAGCGGTGGTAGGCGGCGAAGTAAACGTCGCGCAGCAGTTCAATGCGGTTGAGTTCGTACACGCCGAGCAGTGCGTCAACGTAAAGCTGTTGCGGCACGTCGAGGAAGGTGAGCGGGCAGACATTGTGGCGGATCAGCGGGATGTTGGCGGCCAGCCGTGAAACACGCTTGTTCACGTCTTCGAAGGGTTGCAGATAGGGTAAATGCACCATCAGGAAGAAGCTTTGCTCGAAGGGGTCTTCGATTTCGTCGGCCATTTGCAGGACGATGCCGAAGAGTTCTTCAATGCTTTGCGGCACGGTGAGTGGCTGATAGACGCTGCCGCCAATGCCGACCGGGCAATTGCGTAGCCGGCCAACGGTAAGCGGGTCAGTCATCAGGCCATCGGCGAGCAGTGCGTGCAGGGCGATGACGGTGTCGGGATTGATGCCGACCTGTTCGCTGTTGTGCACCAGGTATTCGATGGCGGCCTTGTGGTTGAGGATCATCTGGGTTTCCAGCGCATCCTTGTCATCGGCGGCCTGACCGTGGGCGATCAGGCGTTCGGTGTCGAGCCAGCTATAGGTATTGCCTTCCAGCTTTGAGGATGCCCAGGAGAGGTCAATCAATAGGCGGCTGAGGATGTCGCGGGCGAAGGTGCCGGCTTGTGTTTGCTGAGTCGGCGAGCGCCCCATGCTGTGCAGTTGGGTACGCAGAGATTCGGGCAGATAGAACGTGTAGTTGGGGTAATAGCTTTCGAGAAAAGCCATGTTGTAGCCGACCGGCGTGCGTTTCTCGCGCGGCAGGCTGACCTGGGTGCGAATTTCAATGCCCTCAACCGACAGTGTGATGCCCGGAATATGCGCCAAATAGGCCGCCCTCGGGCTTTGAATCAGGTGATTTGTCGCGATTTCTGGCGCAATGGTTTTAGCCAAAGAATAGCGCGTTGCCGGACCTTTGCCGATGCTGACAATCCGTTGGTCTTGCATCAGTGTGCTCAGCCGGCGTTGCAAGGTCCGGCGGGAAGTATTGCTGCTCATCAGCGTGAGCAAGGCATCCACACCAATCCCTTCAGGGTGGCGAGCGATCAAGGAACAAACCTGATCGAGTTCCTGCTGGGTGATTTTTTTCGGCATGAAAACACATTTATTTGACGCAATGTGAAATTATTGCGCCTTTTTAATTGGCGCGCAATAGCGAATTGCGCCACAAAATCATTCAAATTCCCAATCCTCCAAGCGCAGCCCCGGCACGCGGCTAAATTCTCGCGTGTTGTGGGTAATCAACGTGACTTGGTGAGCGAGTGCTGTGGCTTGGGGTCGCGGGTGTCGGTGAAGCAGGTGACGATGCCGGTGGCTTCGTAGAGGAAGGGCGGCGGCGTAGCCTTCGGTCTGCGTTTCGTGCACCGTCAGGTGCTGGCCTTCCGATTCGCGCTTGGCTTCGATGACGCCGACGGCTTTCTTGTCGACGAAAAGCACGTAGTCGGCGGGGCCTGCATCCGTTGTCCACTCGCGCACGGCCACGCCGGGAGCGATGGCGAAATTCACCTTGCTCTTTTTATTTGATACCCGAGGTAAAAGATAAAGTGATAAATCGACTGTTTTAAGACAGTGCGAGATTGATTAAAATCCGCTGCATCGCAACATTCCACTTACCTTGATCAGGAGAATCGCATGGCCATCACTCTGCCCGCCGGTATGCAAATCAATGCACCGATCCAGCCCGAATGGGAATTCATCCTCACCACCGAGGCTCTGGAATTCGTCGCCAAGCTGCACCGTGCTTGCGAAGCCCGTCGCCAGGAATTGCTGAAGGCCCGCGTTGCGCGCCAGGCCCGTATCGATGCCGGCGAAATGCCTGACTTCCTGCCGGAAACCAAGGCCATCCGCGAAGGCGACTGGAAAGTCGCCCCGGTGCCGCCGGCCCTGCATTGCCGCCGCGTCGAAATCACCGGCCCGGTCGAAGCCAAGATGATTATCAACGCCTTCAATTCAGGCGCTGACTCCTACATGACCGACTTCGAGGATTCCAACAGCCCGAACTGGGAAAACCAGATCCAGGGCCAGGTGAATCTGTACAAGGCCATCCGCCGCGAACTCTCCTTCAAGGGCGACAACGGCAAGGAATACAAACTCAACGACAAAATCGCCACCCTGCAGATTCGTCCGCGCGGCTGGCACCTCGACGAAAAGCACGTCCTTGTTGACGGTCAACGCGTCTCCGGCGGCATTTTTGACTTCGGTCTGGTCTTCTTCCACAACGCCAAGGAACAGATCGCCCGCGGCGCCGGCCCCTTCTTCTACCTGCCGAAGATGGAAAGCCACCTTGAAGCCCGCCTGTGGAACGATATTTTCGTCATCGCCCAGGATCACATCGGTCTGCCGCAAGGCACCATCAAGGCCACCGTGCTGGTCGAAACCATCCTCGCCACCTTCGAGATGGAAGAAATCCTCTACGAACTGCGCAATCACTCGGCAGGCCTCAACGCCGGTCGCTGGGACTACATCTTCTCCTGCATCAAGAAGTTCAAGAAAAACAAGGACTTCTGCCTGGCCCAGCGCAGCGCCATCACCATGGAAGTGCCGTTCATGCGCTCCTACGCCCTGGCCCTGGTGCAGGCTTGCCACAAGCGCGGCGCCCCAGCCATGGGCGGCATGTCGGCCCTGATCCCGATCAAGAACGACCCGGTGGCCAACGAAAAGGCGCTGGCCGGCATCCGCCACGACAAGACCCGTGACGCCAACGACGGCTACGACGGCGGCTGGGTGGCGCACCCGGGCCTGGTGCCGATCGCCATGGAAGAGTTCGTCAAAGTGCTCGGCGACAAACCCAACCAGTTCAGCAAACAGGTGGAAGGCAGCTTCGGCCCGGCTCAATGGCTGGACTTCCGTCCGGAAGCTCCGATCACCGAAGCCGGCCTGCGCAACAACATCAACGTCGGCATCCATTACCTTGGTAGCTGGCTGGCCGGCAATGGCTGCGTGCCCATCCACAATCTGATGGAAGATGCGGCCACCGCCGAAATCTCCCGCTCGCAGGTCTGGCAGTGGGTCGTTTCGCCCAAGGGCATCCTCGACGACGGCCGCAAGGTCACCGAAGAACTGGTCCGCCCGATGATTGCCGAGGAACTCGCCAAGGTGAAGGCCACCGTCACCGCCCAAGGCGAAGACACCGCGACCTATGACCAAGCCGCCGACATTTTCGACAAGATGTCGCTGACCCCGGACTACCCGGAATTCCTGACCCTGCCGCTGTACGAAGCAATGGCGTAAGTTTTACGGTCAACCTTGCAAATCACCAGAAAACGCCGGGGCAACCCGGCGTTTCTTTGTTGATGAGGGCATGACTACCAAAATGACCAATTGCCTTCCAATTCAGTTTGTTACGCTCAACTTTGGCTGCAAAAAAATATTCAACTCAGGAAGGGGGCACCACAGGGAGAGGCTTGCGCGCTGGCGCGAGCAATGGGGATTCACCGATGCGCGGTGCGGCATACTTTAGCGCAGGCGATGGCCGCGGCAGACCGCTCATTTCTGCCTGCGCCACCCAGTCGGCAAGGGCGAAGGTGCGGCGCGCGGCTAGGCGATTCATGCCCTCGTTCCATTCCCAAAGCATGCGAGACCCCACTTGTGCGAACCCCGGCGTATACCGGATGTGGTGCAGCAGTTCGGGGAGCACGCTGGCTACGCCTGTGCATACACGGTCTACCAGCTCCCGCTGCCGCGGCGGGTCGATGCCCAGGTTAACCTGAAGGTAGCGCCAAAGCGCCTTGCTGGCACTCCAGTTCTTTCGCCCGTCAATATACATGCCAGGTGGATTGTTGGCATACCGGTCATATGCGAGGATGGTCAGCATGTCGTAGATCGGTGCAATCTCTACATTGTCAAAGTCGTCATAGATGAACGCTAGGTTTTTAGTGTGGCAGTCTGCGTTACCGAGTGCATAGGTGAGCAGCAGCGTGACGGCCAGTTGTTCGTTGGCCGCCCGTAGATGTTCTTTGGGAACGTAGTCGCGGGTTAATCGTGCAACGCGCTCCCAGGTGGACTCATACTTGTCGTCAGGCGTCAAACCGAGCAAGCTGCAGAAGTCCTCGAATCCCTTTCGTTTGCCGCTGACCTGGTCGATATCAAACCGTTCGACCACCAATGTTTGCCCGTCGTCGGAAACGAGCGTTTGAGCAACCTTGACCTGCGTCGCAGCCGCCGCTTTCATGCAAAGGTGCTCGTTGAGTGCCACGAAAGGCTGGTGCGCAGAACTTCCTTTAACGATGTGACGCTCGGTTGCCACCGTTCCCTTGCGAAATAGCGCGGTAGTCTCGGCGCTTAGGAATTTGGGAACAACACCAGAGACACCTGACACGGCGTGTTTCGCCATAAGCTCCAGGAACACTTGTTCAGACGCCTCACCATGCAGTAGCGGGGCCAAATCGTCGACTGCCGAGACCCCGGTGGGCTGCTCGCCAGCGCTGACTTGAACGCGGCCGATGAGATTGTGCCCAACTACCGACAACAAGTCGAAGCTACCTGCGCCCAAATGAGGTCCCAGTTGTTCTTTGAGTACCGAAAGAAGAAATCCTTCAGGTAGGCTCACTTGGAAGAACGGATGCAGCGTTGGCCACGTCCAGCTGGGAGTCTGCACGGGCATTGCTAGTGAGATGAACTCCTGCGGCTGGGCTGTTGGCAGGTAGGTCAAGGCGTGTTCGAAACCGGCGGAGCTTTCCAGGGTGGCCACGGCAGTGCCATGTACAAAGACATTGAGTTTCATCGGGAGTCAGGCCCCACATTGGCGTTGTGGCGGCGTTCCTCCAGGATGGACAACAGCGTCGGCCGTCGCGTGGCGCTTACGAATTCCAGTTCCACTCCGAGCACTTGCAACAGCCGCAAGAGCTTCGTCAGAGAGAAATCTGCCCCGCGCCCAGACTCAAATCGCGACAATGCCTCCTGACGCATACCCACCGCGCCAGCAATCTCGGACTGCGTCTTGCCGGCCTTCTCCCGCAGCAGGCGAACCCGACGGCCAACATCAGGCAAAGTCTCCATCGCCAAATAGGTGTTTGGTAGCATAGATGTGTCTTTCATGTCCGGATTATGCTATCAAACGCATATTTCGCCCGAGCAAATTATGCGCGCAGGTGCATAAATTTAGACAAAACATGTCAATTATGCGTTTTAACGCATATCGCCTAACTAAGTGATAACAAAGATCTTGAGGCGACTGCGAGCATGCACAGTCTGCTGGACAACTCAGCGGACAACGCGATACGGTTCAGCGAAAACTTGTTCCGAGACTTCGCATAAAGCAGCACATGGTCGTGGGCATCGCCAATAAACAAGCCTGCGTCGGGCGATATGCGTTTTTGCCAAAGCACATTGGTCACAAAATTTCCCCGCCCGAACACCTCGTCCATCACCACCTCATCCATAAAATGCCTGCCAATATGGGCGGTTGAGTTAGGAAACTGCTAAACCACTGTCAAATTTTCTTCTGACACTCCATGCAGAAGATGCTCCCGCCGAACTTCGGCTTGTTGAACCAGCAGAACTTCGCCACGTTGTAAGCGACCGATTCTCCGCAGGAATGGCAGACCAGCTTCTGCTTGGGCTTCGCCTCGTCGGCCGGGGGAGCCTTGGCGGCTTCCGGCATCGGAATTGGAGCAGGAGCCGCAGGCCGGGGTTGAGCGGCTTGCAGAATGGCCTTTGCGGCCGGCGGAGCGGCTTGAACGGAGGCGACGGCCAGCAAGCCGAATTTGGCAGCCCAATTGAACTGAATCGGTTTGTGCAGCCCGGCGATCTGCCTCGCCACATCCTTCAAGGTATCGCTACCGATGATCTTGGCCGCCAACAGGATGCTGTTTTCATCCGCGGCCTTGTCGACGGCCTTGAAGAACTGGTCGTTCTTGATGACGCAGTCGATGCCGTCAATCTTGGTCTTCGGTCGGGTGATGCGGGCTTTCTTGGAGACGAGCACGAGGCTCTTCAAATCCGGCTTGATGGTGAAGCCGAGCCGCTTGGGCAGATTGACCGCCCCGGACTCGAAGAGCCGACGCAAGATGAGGATGTGCTTGGCGTTCTGCTCGATGGGGGACGGCACACCGTAGGGCTTGCCGCCGAAGAACGCGGCGAATTCGCCATGCTCGTTGATCGCCACGCCCTCGGAGAAGTGCTTGCTCTCGCAAACCCAGACGTCCAGCCAACGATTGATGACCAAGTGGTCGATCTGGGCGACTAGGTCGCTGAATTCGACCCGCAGGTCGTGGATGACGGCCCAGTTGCGGCTCTCCCCGTAATGCACCTTGATTTCGTAGGCCGCCTCCTCCTCGCCCCGGATTCCGGCTTGGATGTTGCGGATTTCCTGCTCGATCCTCTTGCGAGCATCGGCGTTGCAATCGGGCCTCGTGGCCAAGGCTTGGAGGGCCGCTATTTGCGGCTTCTTGTCGTCGGCTTCTTTGATGATCATGTTGTCATGCTTTCCTTATCGCACAGGACAAGGAGAGTAGCACGTCGGCATGTCTTCCAAAACTCCGCCTAGCGGGCGTTCACGGCTTGACCTTGGAGACCTCGGCCAGAAACTCCTTGTCGACCATCTTGAACTCGGCCTTGTCCAGAAAGCGATGCCAACAGAGGTAGTTGTCCAGATACTTCGCGGAAAGGGAACATCCAGCCTTTCAAGCGGCTGTTTTACGGCCATACAAATAATTCATTATAAATCAATAGGTTAACTAATTTTTATTACAAAACGGCAATAAAGCCATTTTTATTGAGCCAGTCGAGGATGGGCATGGCGACTTTGCTGGTTCGGGTGGCCGGCAATTATAGGCGATATTTTTAAATCAAATGACATACTCGCTCCTGGTCGCCGGACAGGGAGGAAAACCATGATTGCTTTGCCGGACGCATAACGGCAAGCTGTGCGGCCCGTTATTCGACCTGCGCCTACCGACTGCGCTCTCATCGCCATGGACATCCTGATCGACATCATCCTCAAGGCCGGCCGGTCGGCGGTCGAACTTTCGCTGTTCATCCTGCTGCCGGTGATGGTGGTGATGTTGTCGCTGATGCGCATTCTTGAAGCGCGTGGCGCGCTGGACTGGCTGGTGGGCCGTCTGGCGCCCCTGCTTAAACCGTTCGGCCTGACCGGACTGGGCGTCTTCGCGGCGCTGCAGATCAATTTCGTCAGCTTTGCCGCGCCGATGGCAACGCTGACCATGATGGAACAACGGGGCACCTCGGATCGCCATCTGGCCGCCACGCTGGCCATGGTGTTTGCCATGGCCCAAGCCAATGCCGCCTTTCCGATGCTGACCATGGGCCTGTCGTTTGGCACCACCCTGCTTTTTTCCGTTCTGGGCGGGTTGACCGCAGCCGCCGCCACGTACTATCTGTTCGGCCGGCAACTCTCGGCCGACGAGGCCGTGCTCGACGACACCCTGCAGCACCCGGTGGCCGAATCGGCCAAGGGTGTGCTCGATGTCATCAACCGGGCCGGAGCCGAGGCCTTCAGGATTGCCGTCGGCGCCATCCCGATGCTGGTGTTGTCGCTGGTCGCGGTCACGGCGTTGCGACAGTTCGGCGCCATCGACCTGCTGACGCGCGTGCTGACCCCGCTGCTCAACCTGCTGGCCATCGACCCCATTTTGATCCTGCCAACGCTGACCAAATACCTGGCCGGCGGCACGGCGATGATGGGCGTGGTCGACGACCTGCGGCGCAGCGGCCAGATGAGCGAGCAACTGCTCAATGCCAGCGCCGGTTTTTTGATCTCACCTTTCGACCTGCCGGGCGTGGCTGTGCTGATCTCGGCCGGACGACGCGTTGCAGCGGTGTGGAAACCGGCGGCGCTCGGCGCTTGTGTCGGCATTCTGCTGCGCACCATGGGTCACCTGCTCGCCGGCTAAGGCGGCGCTCAGTCAGCCGTACCGCCGGTCACCCGCACTTCGCGCTGCGGGTAAGGAATGCTGATGCCGTGCCGGCCAAAGGTTTTGAGAATGGCCAGATTGATATCAGACAGGATGTTGCCTTTGCCGGCATCAGGGTCGGCAATCCAGAAACCCAGTTCCAGGGTCAAGCTACTGTCGGCAAACTGGGTCAGCAAGACTTTGGGCGCCGGGTCGGCGAGAACGCGCGGTTGCGCCTGAGCAACCTCGACCATCAATTGCATGGCCCGTTCGACATCAGCGTCATAGGCCACACCGACCACGGTAGCCAGCCGCAGGCGACTGTCGGAATAGGTCTGGTTCTGCACCGTGCTGCTGATCAGCGTTTCGTTGGGCACGATGAACTCGGTGCCGCCCGGATGCTTGAGCACGGTGTAGCGGGTCGTGATCTGAGTGACCTCGCCGACCTCGTTACCCACCTGGACAATATTGCCGATGCGGATCGAACGATCGAGCAGGATGATGAAGCCGGAGACGTAATTGCTGGCGATCTTCTGCAAGCCAAAACCCAGGCCAACGCCAAGCGCCCCGGTAAACACCGACAGCGCCGTCATGTCGATGCCGACCAGGCTGAGGCTGGTGATGACCGCCAGTACGGTCAGCGCGGCCTTGGCCACCCGCACGCCAACCATGCGCAGGTTGCTGTCCAGGCTTTCGATGCCCATCAGCCGGGCCTCGATGACGCCCGCCACCCACAGCGCAAACACCACCGTCAGAAAAATGGTGGCGATGCCGCGCAGGATGATCCACAAATTGAGCGCCTGCCCGCCCAGCGAGAAGCTGACATCCTCCAGCGACTCGATGACGAAGGGCGACAGGTCGGTGATATACAAGGCCAGCCAGCACCAGACGGTGGCGGCAATGATCCTTTCCCACGCGGTCAACCAGGTGGCGCGGGGAAAAGCCTGGCGCAAAACGAAAATCACGCCACGGACCAGCGCCATCGAACCGAATAACGGCATCGACAGCTTGAGCAGATTGACGTGCAGGAAGGGCTTGAAGGCCAGCAGGGCCAGGCCCGAGAACATCATGCCGGCGAAGGGGAAGATCAGCCGCACCCCGGCATCCTTGAGCCGCCCGCTGCCCTCGACATGGCGGCGCCGCCACCATTGCGCGGTGACATACGCCAGACCGACGCAAGACAGTGCGATCAGCACCTGCCAGACAAAATCGGGCGAACGGAAATCGTCGAGCAGTTCGCCGATCAATTTCAGGGCGCGGGCTTGCTCGTTCATGCCTGACGCTCCATGGCCGCGGCAAAGAAACCATCGGTGTGCTGACGATGCGGCAGCACACGCAGCATGTCGCCGGCGAGCGTGACCCCCTGGCGGGCGAGCACGGTCGACGCCGGAACCAGGGAAAAATTGGAATGTGCCGCCAGGAAAGCATCCACGACGGCCTCGTTCTCGGCGGTCAACAAGCTACAGGTGGCATAAACCAGACGGCCACCCGGCCGTACCAGCGTCGCCGCCGCTGCCAGGATATTGCCCTGCTTGACGGTCAGTTCCGCCACCGATTCATGGCCCTGGCGCCACTTCAAGTCGGGATTGCGCCGCAACGTGCCCAGGCCGGAACACGGTGCGTCAACCAACACCCGGTCGGCCTTCCCGGCCAGGCGCTTGATTTTGGCATCGCGTTCGTGCTCGATGCGGACCGGATGAACATTGGACAAACCCGAGCGGGCCAGGCGCGGCTTGAGATTGGCCAGCCGCTTGTCGGACACATCGTAGGCATAAAGACGGCCGGTATTTTTCATCAAGGCCCCCAGCAGCAAGGTCTTGCCGCCCGCTCCGGCGCAGAAATCGACCACCAGTTCGCTGCGCTTGGGTTCGAGCAGCAAGCCAAGCAACTGACTGCCCTCATCCTGCACCTCGAAGGCACCGCTGGTGAATAGAGGCAGGCGGGTCAAGGCGGGCTTGTCACTCAGCCGAATACCCAACGGCGAGCAGGGCGTTGGGTTGGCGGCGATGCCGGCGGCCGCCAGGTCGGCAAGCAGCGTCTCGCGGCTGGTTTTTAGCGTATTGACCCGCAAATCGAGCGGCGCCGGCTGATTGAGGGCACGCGCCAGCAACAGCGTTTCATCGGCGCCGAACTGCCCGGCCAGTGCCTCGTACAGCCAGTCCGGCAGATCACAACGGACGGCGGCTGGCATTTCCTCCTCGCGCATCGCCTTGGCGGCGGCCAGCCAGTCGATTTCGGTGGCTTTCAAAACGGGCGCCAGTTCACGCTGGCTCCATCCCCGGGCCACGGCCAAGGCCACCAGCAGGCGACGACGGTCCGACAACAGATCAGCACAGCGCGCTTCAATGCTGCGTCCACGGCGCAACACGGCAAACACCGTTTCGGCGACAAAGGCCCGGTCCGCATGGCCGAGTTGTCGATGCTCGCGGAAATAACGCGAGACGACGGCATCGGCCGGATGCTCGAAGCGCAATAACTGACCGAGCACGGCTTCGGCATGGGCAAACAGGGCGGGCGTAAAACGGGCTTTCATTCGGTTCCTAGCTCTCTGGCGACCTGTTCGTAGCGGTCGCCCTTTTTATCGGTGAAACGGATTTTAACCGGCAGACGGTGATGATCGAGCGCCAGCCAGATTTCAGTCAGCGTTTCCGTCATCACCCGCAGGTGCAGGGTGCGAAATGATCCGGCCGGGGTTTCCAGCACGTCCTCACCCAGGGCATCGATGGCGTAAGCGGCATATTTTCGGCCGGTAAAAACCGGCATCCGGCTGCCATTCTCGGGATTCGGCAAATAGGCCAGTTGATAATTCAGCGATAGCACATCCTGCGACCCGGCCCGCAGCGGCTCGCCGGCCGGCTCAGCCGACCAGTGCAACAGTCCCTGCCCCCAGTCGAAATCGGCGCTTTCCGTCATCTGGCCATTTTTGATCGACTGAAAGCGCCGTGGTTGCAAGCCGCTCGCGGTCAACTGCCCGTCACTGACAAATTCCAGCCGCAAGCGCTTGAACAAGGCCACCAGGCCACTGGTTTCCGTCACCCCGCGCAGGTGGTAACGCCCCGCCGCGTCAAAGGACCAGCGATGCTCGGCACGCCCGATAATGAACCCTTGCTCACCGCGCGTGACGTCGTAACGGATCACGCCGTGTGCCGGCTGGCGGGGTGCCACATGAGCGAGCGCCGGCAGCGAACGGCTGGGCTGGGCGGGCGATGCGGCAACGGCGTGCGGGAGCGGCGCCACGCCGTGCTCCTGAGACATATCAACCACCGCTGGCGAGTTAACGGCTGCAACCGGCTGAGGCGAACGCAGCGCGGCCGGCTTGCTGGGTACGGCCACGGCCTTGGCCGGCGGCGGCACAGGCTGGGTGGGAACCTCCGGGGCGGGTGCCGGCGGAGGCGGCGAGCGCAACTCGGCCTGCAAGGGCAACGGCTCGTCCGCCAGTCCGGGCAATTCGATCTCTGGCCCAAACAAGACCAGGCCGTGCAGGGCAAGCGAACTGGCCAAAGCCCCGAGCAGGAACAGCGGCATCAATGATCAGTGCAGAGCGGGGGCCACCAGGCGATCGTCGCCGTGCAGTTCACCGCTCAGCCGGACGCGACCGTCTTCCAGGCAAATGCGCTCTTCGACAAACCAGCGCACGGCTTGCGGATAAATGAGGTGCTCCTGAGCCAGCACCCGAGCGGCCAGACGCGTCTCGTCGTCATCGGCATGCACCGGCACGGCCGCCTGGATAATCACCGGGCCATGGTCGAGTTCAGCTGTGACGAAATGCACCGTGCAGCCGTGAATGCGCACGCCCTCGGCCAAAGCCCGTTGATGGGTGTCGAGGCCGGGAAAAGCCGGCAGTAACGAGGGATGGATATTCAGCAGGCAGCCTTCGTACTGGCGGACAAAACCGGGCGTCAGGATGCGCATGAAGCCGGCCAGCACCACCAGATCAGGCGCGAAAACGTCGATGCAGTCGGCCAGCGCGGCATCGAAGGCGGCGCGGTCGGCATAGGCCTTGTGGTCCAGACAGCGGGTGGCGATGCCAGCTTTTTCGGCCGTAACCAGGCCTTTGGCATCCGGTCGATTGCTGATCACGGCGGCGATGTACACCGGCAACTGGCCCGCATCGCGGGCCGCAATCAGGGCTTCCATGTTGCTGCCCCGGCCGGAAATCAGGATGACGATAGTCTTCATTTCATAAACCTACAGGTAAAAAGAAGGCCGTCGCGACCGCTTGCCCGAAGCGGGACAGCGTCCGCCCGTTGCGATCGGCGACGACCTTGGCCAGAAAATCGAGCAGCCCGGTCAGGCGGCCGAATTCGCGCTCGAAAGACAAATTGCGCTGTTCCACGGTCAACTCGTTGGACAGCAAAAAAAGCTGGCCCTGGCCGTCACGGTCATGGGCCAGTTTCCACATGGCGATTTCCAGATTGCGGGCGGTATTGAATAACTTGGCCTCGTTCAAGCCATCCAGCATGTAGAACTCACTTTTATACTCAAACGCGGCGTCGACCATGGTCAGCAGACCGAACATCAGAGCAGCAACTCGGTCACCGCTGTAATTCTCGGCAAACGCCAAGCTGGCGGCATGCCGTTCGCGGGCGCCAAGCAATTCCGGCCAGCCATGCTTATGGTGCTGGCGCAGACGGCTGAGCGCCATCTGACGGTCGACCAGGCCGGTTTTTTTCAATTCGCGCGGATTGCGCCGGTACAACTTGTCGGCCACCAGCAGCAGGCCATCGACCAATTGCTGGCGCCCGGCGTCGGCCATGCGGTCGACCTCGGTTTTGAGCAAATACTTGGCGTCGACCGTGGTCGTTGCCCGTCCCGTTTTGTCGAGCTGGGTGGAACAGCCCCCCACCAGCAGCAGCAACAGGACGGCCAGGCAGCGCATCAAACCGGTGCCCGGCTCTTGACGTAGCCGATGCCGATCGGAATGAGCGACGAGACGACGATGCCGATAATGATCAAGGACAGATTGGCCTTGACCCAAGGGATGTTGCCCAACCAGTACCCCGCCACGCACAGGGAGACCACCCAAGCCAGTGCGCCTGCCAGGTTGAACAGCGTGAACCGGCCATAACCCATGGCGCCGATCCCGGCGACAAAGGGGGCGAAGGTGCGGAACAAGGGCAAAAAGCGCGACAGCACCAGCGTCTTGCCGCCATGTTTTTCGTAAAAGGCGTGCGTCTTGACCAGCGCATCCTTGTTGAAAAACCTTGAGTTTTCCCATTGAAAAACCTTGGGCCCGAAATAACGGCCGATTTGATAGTTGACCGTATTGCCCAGCACCGCCGCCACCACCAGCACGCCAATCAGCGTCGTGATATCCATGCCGCCCTCGCCCAATGCAGCCAGCGCCCCAGCCACAAAGAGCAGCGAATCGCCCGGCAGGAAAGGCGTCACCACAAAACCGGTCTCGGCGAAGATGATAAAAAACAGGATGGCATAAATCCACAGTCCGTACTGCTGCACCAGCACGGTCAGATGCTTGTCCAGGTGCAGGACAATGTCGATGAATTGCGTAAGGAGTTCCATGCGCTGGGCCGGGGATTGATCGAGGCCGCATTATAATCCGCGCATGCCCACCATCGCCCGCCTGCCCGACCTCCTGATCAGCCAGATTGCCGCTGGCGAAGTGGTCGAAAGACCCGCCTCGGTCCTCAAGGAACTGCTGGAAAACAGCCTAGATGCCGGCAGCACGGCCATTCAGGTGCATCTCGAAGAAGGCGGCGTCAAGCTGATCCGCATCACCGATGATGGTTGCGGCATCGCCCGGGATCAACTGGCGCTGGCCCTGACCCGCCATGCCACCTCCAAAATTACCTCCCTCGACGACCTGGAACGCGTTAGCACACTGGGGTTCCGGGGCGAAGCACTGGCCTCGGTCGCCGCCGTCGCCCGGCTGGCCATCACCAGCCGCGAACGCGGGGCCAACCATGCCTGGAAACTGAAAGGCGAACCCGGTGCCGAGCCGGAACCGGCAGCGCTGATGGGTGGCACCGTCGTCGAAATGCGCGATCTGTACTACAACACCCCGGCCCGGCGGAAATTCCTCAAGTCGGACAGCACCGAATTCGCCCATTGCGCCGATGCCGTCAAACGCCTGGCCCTGACCCGGCCGGACGTCGCAATCAGCCTGAGCCACAACGGCCGCACGCTGTTCCAACTGGCCCCGGCCGACCGGGCGCGGCGCATCGCCGACATCCTGGGCGAGGAATTCATGACGGCGTCGCGCGCGGTCGACGCCGCAGCCGGCCCGATTTTGCTCAGCGGTTTCGCCATCGATCCGACCCGGGCCGGCGAAACCAAGGACGGCCAGACAGTCTTCGTCAATGGCCGCTTCGTGCGCGACAAGATCATCGGCCATGCCCTGCGCGAAGCCTACCGCGACGTGCTGCACGGCAGCCGCCAACCAGCGGTCTGCCTGTTTCTCGAGATCGACCCGACGCTGGTCGACGTCAATGTGCATCCGGCCAAAACCGAGGTCCGTTTCCGCGATTCACGCCCCGTCCATCAGTTCGTCTATCACGCCCTGCAGCGCACGCTGGCCGAACACCGGGAACAAACCACGGAGTCGCCCCCCCCGCTGCCGGCCGAAATTCAGCCGTCTGCCGCCAAGCCGTGGTCTGCACCCCATTTTTCGCAAGCCTCGCTGGGCGTGGCCGAACCGGCAGCCGCCGCGTACCTGGCCTTTGCCCATGCCGCCCAGCAACTAGATACGCATTTTTCCCCATCGCGCAGCGGCCAGCCACTGTCCGCATTGGCACCGCCCCCCAGCC
>Ga0075012_10001624_pt1 | contig 22703 bp, 19 predicted proteins | sample All_14_2_FD_71474 | JGI IMG/M metagenome (GOLD analysis project Ga0075012, IMG submission 71474) | Freshwater microbial communities in response to fracking from Pennsylvania, USA - Allegheny Zone_MetaG_DW_15 | ecosystem: Environmental > Aquatic > Deep subsurface > Groundwater > Drilled...
CCTTTGAATATTTAAGGATCAGCAAGAACCTTACCACCAAGGACGCGGAGACGCTGCAAAAACGGACTTTCTACGGCAAAGAGAAGAAGGGTCTGGCCTATATCATAGGCACCATGAACATGATCCTGCACGGGGTGGAAGCTCCCAACATTGTGCACACCAACACACTGGCCGAGAATCTGGCCGACATTCAGGAGCGGGACCGTTACGACGTAGTGCTGGCGAATCCGCCTTTCGGTGGCAAAGAACGGGCCGAGGTGCAGCAGAATTTCCCCATAAAGACTGGCGAGACGGCTTTCCTGTTCCTTCAGCATTTCATCAAGATACTGAAAGCCGGTGGCCGGGCCGGCGTAGTGATAAAGAATACCTTCCTTTCCAATACAGACAATGCTTCGGTCAGCCTGCGCAAGCAGTTGCTTGAAACCTGCAATCTCCACACCGTGCTGGACCTGCCCGGCGGCACCTTCCAGGGTGCCGGCGTTAAGACCGTTGTGCTCTTCTTCGAGAAGGGTTCCGCCACCCGCAAGGTTTGGTATTACCAGTTGAACCTGGACCGAAACCTTGGAAAAACAAACCCCCTGAACGAGACCGACTTGGTTGAGTTTGTTAAATTGCAGAAAACCAAGGCGAAGTCGGATAATTCCTGGTCGGTGAATATCACGGACATAAATATCGGAACTTACGACCTCTCCGCGAAGAATCCCAATAGAAAGGCTGAAGCTACTTTCCGCGACCCTATAGAGATTTTGGCAGAGATTAAAAAGTTGGATGATGAAAGCAAGGAAATTCTGAATAACATTTTAAAGCATATCAATGCGAACTAATTGGCAGATAAAAAAGCTTGAAGATATTTGTGATTTTCATAGCGGTTTATGGAAGGGTAAGACGCCGCCTTATGTTAAGGTCAGCGTGATTAGGAACACGAATTTCACTAAAGATGGTGGATTGGACTACTCAGATGTGGCTTCTCTTGATGTCGAAAAGAACCAGTTTTTAACTCGAGCGCTAAGATATGGGGATATCATTCTGGAAAAGTCTGGTGGTGGTCCAAAGCAACCAGTAGGGAGAGTCGCGGTCTTTAACCGGGAAAGTGAAAATTTTTCTTTTAGCAACTTCACGTCTGCAATTAGAATTAAAAATTTTAAAGAGGTTGACTGTAAATATTTGCATAAATACCTGTTTGCTTCGTATATATCAGGAGCGACAGAAACAATGCAGCGCCATTCAACTGGAATCCGTAATCTGAAGCTTTCTGAATACAAACAAATACTGGTTCCCATCCCATCTTTGCACGAGCAAAAACGAATTGTGCTTTTCTTGGATGAGGTTTTTGCCTCGATCGCCAAGGCAAAGAAGAATGCCGAAAAGAATCTCACCAATGCTCGCCTACTTTTTGATTCGCACCTGCAGCACGTTCTTTCAAAACATGGCGCTAGCTGGAAGAAAATAACGCTGGGAGAAGTGTGCAAGATTACTGATGGCACTCATTTTTCGCCTACGAACACAGCTAGTGGCAAATACATGTATGTTACGGCGAAAAACATCAAACGCTATTATATTGATTTAAGAAAAATTAGTTATTTAACAGAAAAGGACCATAGAGAAATTTACAAGCGCTGTCCTGTGAAAAAGGGGGATGTGCTGTATATAAAGGACGGCGCTACTGCTGGGATAGCAGCATTGAATACAATTGATGAACAATTTTCACTTCTTTCCAGTGTGGCGCTTTTAAAACCATACGAATGCCTATTAAACACTTTTCTTGTTCATTATATGAATAGTGATATTGGAAGAAAGAACTTTTTAGGTTATGTGGATGGTGCGGCTATTACGAGGCTCACGCTTATTAAGCTAAAGAATGTCATTATTCCTCTACCTCCTATTTTTGAACAAAAACGTATTGCATCAGAGCTTGATACGCTTTTCGATGAAACAAAGCGGCTAGAAGTTATATACGCTCAAAAGCTTGCCAACCTGGAAGAACTAAAAAAATCCATATTGCAGAAAGCCTTCAGCGGGGAACTGGTCGGGGCTAATTCATGAATGAAGCCGAAACCAGGGCGGAGCTGATTGACCCCAAGCTGCTAGCCAGCGGCTGGGGCGTGGATGGCTCCAAGGTTCACCGAGAATACCACGTCACCGACGGCAAAATACAGGTGGGGGGGAAACGCGCCAAGCCGCTCATCGCCGATTATGTTCTTTCCTACAAAGGCCGGAAGCTCGCTGCTATCGAGGCCAAAAGCGACGACTTGGAAGTCTCCGAAGGCGTAGCCCAGGCGAAGAACTACGCCGAGAAAATGCGCCTCGGCCTAACCTTCGCCTCCAACGGCAAAGAGATCTACCAGATAGACATGCAGACCGGTCAGGAAGGTGTAGTGGATGCTTTCCCGACACCCGAACAACTCTGGAACCGTCTGTTCACAACCCAGAACAATTGGCTCGACCTCTTCAATAATATCCCGCTTGAAGACCTAGGCGGCACCAAGGTAGTGCGCTACTATCAAGAAATAGCCATCAACAATGTGATGGGAGCAATCACGGACAACAAGCAGCGCATTCTGCTTACACTGGCAACCGGCACCGGCAAAACCTTTATCGCATTCCAGATAGCCTGGAAACTTTTTCAGACCCGCTGGAACCTGAAGCGCGACGGCACCCGCCGGCCCCGCATACTTTTCCTTGCCGATCGCAATATCCTGGCCGACCAGGCCTTCAACGCCTTCTCCGCCTTCCCCGAAGACGCCTTGGTGCGCATTAGCCCTGATGAGATCCGCAAGAAAGGCGCCGTGCCCACCAATGGCAGCGTCTTCTTCACCATCTTCCAGACCTTCATGAGCGGCCCGGACAACACGCCGTACTTCGGCGCATATCCAAAAGACTACTTCGACTTTATAGTCATAGACGAGTGCCACCGCGGCGGCGCCAATGACGAAAGCAACTGGCGAGGCATCATGGAGTATTTCTCGCCCGCCGTGCAGCTTGGCCTCACCGCCACGCCTCGCCGCGAGGATAATCGCGACACCTACGACTATTTTGGTGAGCCGGTTTATGTCTATTCCCTCAAGGAAGGCATCAATGACGGCTTTCTTACCCCTTTCCGCCTGAAGCGAGTGGGGACCACCTTGGACAAGTATAGCTTTGCCTCGGACGACCATGTGATAGAGGGCGAAATTGAAGAAGGCCGGGTCTACACAGAGTCCGACTTCAACCGTATCATAGAGATAAAAGAGCGCGAGGCCACCCGCGTTAAAACTTTCCTGGGCGAGATAAACCAGAAAGAAAAGACGCTGGTCTTCTGCGCCACCCAGGCCCACGCCGCTCTGGTACGCGACTTGGTTAATCAGTACAAGACCAGTACCGAGCCCAATTATTGTGTGCGCGTTACAGCCAACGACGGCGAACTGGGCGAGCAGTATCTACGCGAATTCCAGGACAACGAAAAGTCTATCCCGACTATCCTGACCACTTCACAGAAGCTCTCCACAGGCGTGGACGCCCGCAATGTTCGCAATATAGTTCTAATGCGCCCTATCAACTCGATGGTTGAGTTTAAACAAATCATAGGTCGCGGCACCCGCCTGTTCGACGGCAAAGAGTATTTCACAATCTACGACTTTGTTGACGCATACCACCATTTCTCAGACACCGAATGGGACGGCGAGCCACAGGCGGACGTATGCAAGCGCTGTGGTGAGAAACCCTGTGTCTGCGAAAGCAAACCGGCCAAACCCTGCCAGGTCTGCGGCCAGCGCCCCTGCCAATGCCCCTGCCCTAAATGCGGTAAACGCCCATGTGTCTGCGTAAAGAAGGTAAAAGTTAAACTGGGCGCAGGCAAAGAGCGGCAGATACAGGTAACCATCCTTACCTCCTTCTATAGCGCTGAGGGGAAACCTATTTCAGCCGAAGAATTTGTAATGGGCCTGTTCGGAGCACTGCCGGAGTTCTTCAAAAGCGAGGAGGAGCTGCGCAAGGTCTGGTCCAACCCTATAACCCGCAAAGCCATGCTGGATAAGTTGGCCGCTGCCGGATACACAAGGGAAGACCTCTCGACTCTTCAGAAGCTGGTGGACGCTGAGAAAAGCGATCTCTTTGATGTGTTGGAGTATATCGCCTACGACATTAAGCCAATCACCCGCGAGGAACGTGTTGCAAAGGCTAAAGCGTGGATCTACACCGGCCTGAGTTCCCGCCAGCAGGAGTTCCTGGACTTTGTCTTAGCCAAATACATAGAAACCGGCGTTGAAGAGCTGGATCAGGAGAAACTCCCGGACCTGCTCACCCTGAAATACCACGCCATTAATGACGCGACCGAACAACTCGGAAGCGTTCAGGATATTCGAAATACTTTTGTTGGTTTTCAGAGATACTTGTACTCCCGTTAGTGTTATGTTTTGAGCGATCAAGTGGATGGGGCAGCTCGGTATTGCTGGCAAGAAAGGCGGCAACTGCACCGTGAAGATATACGCCAGCAAAAAGAAACACTCCGAATGTGGCGCCTGGCAGTACGAGGAGATAGCGCTGAAGCCGCTGAGCCCGGCTTACGCCGACATAGTGATCCCGAACGCGGAAGCCGAAGAATTCATGGTCGTGGCGGAAGTGGTGGGGAAGTGCAGGAACCAGGCAGAAGCTTAATTATTTATAATATTAGTCGGCAATTGTATAACGGAGCAATGCATGAAAACTATTAACACAAATTCATCAGAAGATAAATCTGTAATTAAAGCAACGCCAACGAAGGAATTGTTTATATCCATGTTGGTCCGAGATGTTACCCTTAGAGACGCAATAGGTGATTTGCTGGATAACTGTATTGATGGGGCACTGCGATTACGCCCTGGCGGTAATTACCACGGGCTAAAGGTTGAGATTGAGTTAAATACTGCAAAAGACTATTTTAAAATCCATGACAATTGTGGCGGGATGTCCGTAGATCTGGCCAGACGCCATGCGTTTAGATTTGGCAGGTCGGATTTTGAAGCTCAACACACAGAGCGTTCAGTCGGTGTCTTTGGAATAGGTATGAAAAGGGCGCTGTTTAAACTGGGCAAGTCTTTTGAGGTTAAGTCAAAAGAAAAAAATTCCTGGTTTGATATGACTGTTGACGTAAATAAATGGCAGGACTCAAAAGATGATGATCTTAACGCATGGCAATTTGTTTTCACTAAATATGAAGAAGGCTTAAAAAAAGTTTTTCCGGAAACAGAGCGCGGCACTCAAATTACAGTTTCTCAGCTCAATAAGGATGTTGTTGAGTCATTTAAGACGGAACAGGACATGGATGAGCTGATAAAAGAATTGCAGAGAGAGCATCTCCATAGCATTTCTAACGGGATGAAGATTGTTATCAACAAAAAGGAGCTAAAGGCGTCGGAGCTTGCCTTGTTGGCTCACGGACAGATTAAACCCGCAGTTTGGGAGCATACCTCGGGTAAAGTAAAGGTGAAAATTGTTGCTGGAATATCTGAACAGGAAAAGTACGGCCCAAATGGCGGGTGGTATGTTTTCGGAAATAATCGCCTCATTTTGGGGCCAGATCACACCGAAAAGACTGGGTGGGGGGTGAAAACTCCTATTCGAATTCCCGAATATCATCCTCAATACTATCGTTTTCGTGGATATGTCTTTCTGGAGGCAAAGGATCCTAGAGATCTGCCATGGAATACCTCCAAGACAAATATGGACTTGGATTCCCCTGTGTATAGAGCAGTATTACAGCAAATGACTGTAATGATGCGCACAGTCATTGATTTCTTAAATGGTTTACACGACGAAAAAAGCGACTTTGATAAGGGACGAATTAAGACTACCCCACTTCAGGCCTCCATTGAAAGTTCAAAAGCGTGCAAGGTAGATGTTTTATTGAGCACTAATAAGTTAACGTCCCCGGAAAAGTTTTCACATCCTGAGCCTGCTAAACCAATAGCTCCGAATAAACCTAAACCGATATGGGTTAAGTTTGAAATATCGCCCAAGGAACATGCAGCAATAAAGGAGTATTTCGGCAAAGAAAATATAAGCGCAATTGGCCGAGAAATATTTGACTACTTCGTTTCGAGGGAGATTCTGAAATGACAGAAGGAGTCAAACCTGTTCCAAGCTTTAGTAAGTTTGATTATCGTGTCAGACCCAATAAAAGCACCGAAAGAAAAATGCTTGTAGATGCTTTTCGCCGATTATCAGGGTTTGCGCCGGTTGAAAAGTATAGGTATATCGGTTTAGGCTCCACGACCTTTGCGGACTTTATTCTGTTTCATAAGGCGCTGAACATCTCAGAGATGATAAGCATAGAACACCGGACTGAATATGAAGTTCGCTTTGAATTCAACAGACCTTTTGAATGCATTGATATCAAATATGGTGATTCAAATAAAGTCATCCCTGAATTGGGATGGGACAAAAAAACCATAACTTGGTTGGACTATGATGGAGCATTAACTGATGCGGCTCTTCAAGATGTGGCGTTCTTAAGCGCTAAGTGTGTTTCTGGAAGTCTGATGGTAATTACAGTTAATGCCTCTGGATATCAGCAGAGGGGCAGAAATTATAAAAAAGTTGAGCAAAAGCTTAAAGAGAGGTTCGGGAGACAATTAGAGCGAGATGTCCCGGCCTGGATAACCGGGATCGATTTGCAAGGCGATGAGATGGCGAAAACATATAAAAGGCTTATATATGATGAAGTTGCCGCCAGCTTACGTAACAGAAATGGGATGGCAGCTCCGGAAGACGTTATGAAGTTTGAGCCACTTATCAATTTGGTTTATCGCGACGGGGCAAGAATGCTTACAGTCGGGGGGATATTCTACAAGCACAGCGAAACAGATGCTTTTAATAAATGTCAATTTTCCGCGTTGGATTTCATTGGGAAAGAATTGTATGAAATCCAAGTCCCCGTGATTACTCCAAGAGAACGCCATTATTTGAATCAGCACTTGCCCAAAGGCGCATTGGATAAAATCACAGACGCGATTGGATTAACAAAGGAAGAAATTTACAATTATGCTCGTTCTTATCGGTATTCCCCTTCTTTTGCGGAAGTTGAGCTCTCCTAATGGCCAAGAAGATTAACATTGTCGATTTGTTTGCTGGAGCTGGCGGGTTTAGCCTTGGCTTCAAACTGACAGGACTGTATTCAATTTCTTGTGAAGTCGAACAAGACAATTGGGCGGCGGACACGCTGCGCAGAAACAGGAGCAGACACACTGTCGTAATTGAAGATGATATTCAGAAATTTAAGACGAAAGAGGAAGTCTTACGCGCTTGTGGGAAACTGTCCCCGGAAGTAATTATTGGCGGCCCGCCATGCCAAGGGTTCAGTAACGCCGCTTCTCGGAAACGAGATGTGAATGATCCCAGAAATTCTCTTTTTAAGTATTTTGCCAAATGGATAGAGCATCTTAAACCCACGCTGTTTATTATGGAAAACGTGCGCGGAATACTAACGAGATGTAATTCTGATGGTGTAAAAACAATTGATGTTATTCGCAAGACATTCTCTGATATCGGGTACACGAACCTAAATGTCTGGCGCTTAAATTCAGCAGAATACGGAGTACCACAATTCAGGGAGCGTGTATTTATTGTCGGTCACATAAAGAACATTACGATAGCGCCGCCCCCGAAAACGCATTTTACAAGTAAGCCAATCAAAGGGTTGCGAAAGGCCGTAACTGTCAACGAGGCCTTTTCTGATTTGCCGAAAATACAAGCAGCAGAGGGAACTGAACGCCAGCAATACGCTGGTGGACCACGATCAAAATACCAGAAATGGGCAAGAGCCAATCAAAATGTGCTTTATAATCACGTTGCGATGAAGCATACAAAAAGGATTGTTGAAAGATTTAGCCATATTAAAATAGGGGAATCAGTTTCCGACGTTTCGCTTAAACATAAAGAAAGAAAGCGAAATGGGAATGGAGAAATCTCGAAAGTCTCCTACAACATGAATAATCGAAGGCTTGATCCTAAGAAGCCTTCCTATACGATTCCCGCATCGTTCTATTCAAGCTTTATTCACCCCCGTCTAAACAGAAATCTCACTGCCAGAGAAGCAGCTCGCCTGCAGTCCTTTCCTGACAATTACAGATTTATGGGAAAAAGAACTCTCATATCGTCGGCACTGTCTGCACGGAATGGGGTGTCGGAGCACAACCGTTTGTCGCAATATAATCAGATAGGGAATGCTGTCCCGCCCCTTTTGGCAAAAGCTATTGCTGAACATGTCTACCCCTTTTTAAAACAAGAGGAAGAAGGGACTGTGCTTAGGCTAAGCCGCACTCCTTCAAAACATAGAAGAAGGCCGTTCTCTTTGACTACAGGATAAATACTCTGTATGAACGTTAATACACCCTGTCGTAACTGATATCCACTATTTTTATCCCGACACGCGGTTGTCGGGTTGGTCTGCTAGACTTATAGCAATCAAGGGCGTCAATAGTTCTAAGATAGAACATATCACTGATGGATGTGCTAACAAATAAGCAGCGGCGGCGGAATATGCAGGCGATCAAGGCTTCTGATACCAGCATCGAGAAGACATTGCGAAAGGCTTTGTCAAAAGAAGGGTTCAGATATCGGTTGAATGTGAAGAATATCCTTGGCAAGCCCGATTTGGTGTTTGTCAGAGAAAAAGTCGCGGTGTTCTGTGACAGCGAATTCTGGCATGGCAAGGACTGGGACCCCCAAAAGTCTCGAATCGGGACAAATAAGAAATATTGGCACAACAAAATCAAAAACAATATCCGACGAGACAAGGCGGTAAACCAGGGGTTAAAAGAAAAAGGCTGGAAAGTAATTCGATTTTGGGGTGAAGCGATAACTGAACATACTGAAAAGTGTGTCTTAAAGGTTAAAAAGACACTTGCGGCAAGAAAGATCTGAAACAACTTGTAAGGCATCAGAAACGGGCAGAGCTATGAATTTTGTGGAGCGAATTAATTCAGAATTACGTATCCCGAAGAAATTCGAGTATGAGGCTATTGATTTGTTTGCAGGCTGCGGCGGTTTGTCCCTGGGTTTTGAATCCTGCGGGATAAAAACAATCGGCTATGAGATGGAGTCTGATTACGCCGACACCTATACCGCCAATCTGGCCGGTAAGTGTCACAATATTAGATTAGATAAAAATCAGAAATATCCCCGGGTCCCTGTAGTTATCGGCGGGCCGCCTTGCCAGCCCTTCAGTGTAGGGGGAAAACAACTCGGGCTGAAAGATTCCAGGGACGGATTCCCGGTTTTTATTGATGCCGTTCAGAAGACAAATCCTGACATCTGGGTTTTTGAAAATGTCCGGGGCTTACTGTATAAAAACAAGAGCTACTTGGATGAAATTATCTCTCAGCTTGAGAGTCTGGACTATATTGTTGAGCACCGGCTCATTCGGGTTGCTTATTACGGGGTTCCACAGAATCGGGAACGACTTATAGTCGTAGGGCATCGCGGAGATTTTAAGTTCCCTTCCGAAGAGAACCGGCTGGTTTCAGTCGGCGAGGCATTGGAAGAAATGGCGTTTTCCATACCTGAGAATGCGAAATTCCTTACCCCCAGTATGGACAGGTATGTGGCGAAGTACGAGAAGTCATCAAAGTGTATTACCCCCAGAGATTTGCACTTGGACCGGCCGGCCAGAACTCTTACCTGCCGTAATTTGGCTGGAGCAACCGGAGACATGCAGCGAATCCTTTTGCCAGACGGGAGAAGGCGGAGAATAACTGTTCGCGAAGCTGCCAGGCTGCAAAGCTTTCCCGACTGGTTCAACTTTAAGGGGAATGAAACCTCTCAGTACTATCAGGTAGGCAATGCTGTGCCTCCGCTTTTTGCTAGGGCTATCGCTAAATCCGTAAGACAGTATCTCGCTTCCACATTTCGGTATAAAACCAATGAGGTAATGTGTCGAAGAACAACGAAACAGTCCGGACTGTTTTCGTCTGACAAAAAACGTAAGAGGTATCCAATGCACGACTATATCCCCACAAGCTCCAAACAGCCTGCGGTCAAAACACTGATTAATGGTGCGCTGGATATTCTCAAGAATTTTGGAATTCCTTTTGAGGGGCTAACGGGGCGGAGGCTTGAGAAAATGGCGATGGCGTTCTTGGCTGTAGCCGATATCAGGCGCGGCAGCCAGTGGAAAGACGCAAAACAAAGCGGCAGCGGATGGGCTCCGCAGACGCGCCAGATTATCGATTACATTAACGCTAATTTCGGAGAGGATATCTCCAGCGGATCGTATGATGATATCCGCCGGAAGGATCTAAAATTTATGACAGTCGCCGGGATAATTGAGCGCAGTGCAAATAATCCCGGTGCCGCCACAAACAGTCCGACTAGAGGTTATGCCTTAAATCCGGAATTTGCAGAGGCCGTACGCGCATACGGTACCGCGGAATGGCAAGAGACTGTTGCCAATCTAACTGCCAAGACCGGAACGTTACACGCACGATTGGCAGCAAAACGAGAAATAGCGACTATTCCGGTTACAATTCCGGGAGGGAAAACGCTAAATTTTGGTCCAGGGGAGCATAACCAGCTGCAAAAAGCGGTTGTCGAAAAGTTTTTGCCCAATTTCGGATTTGGAGCAGAAGTGCTTTACGTCGGCGACAGTTCTGATAAGTTTAAACATCTCGAGGAAGATAAATTAAAGAAGCTGTCATTTTTTAAAATCGCGCATGATGAGCTTCCCGATGTGATTGCATATAGCAAAAAGAAGAATTGGCTTTTTCTTATCGAGGCTGTTCACTCTTCCGGCCCCGTTAGTGCGATGAGATTGGCGGAGCTAAAGCGCCTGACGCAGAAATGCACTGCTGACATCGTTTATGTGACCGCTTTCCTGGACCGGGCAACTTTCCGCAAATATGTTGCCGAAATAGCATGGGAGACAGAGGTCTGGATTGCCGATAATCCGGAACATCTGATTCATTTTAACGGGGACAAGTTCCTGGGACCGTATAAGAAGTAAGGGAACGGGAATCATTTGTGACATTTCCTGCGTATGCGGCAGATTTTGAGGCTTTCCCGAAAGACGGGAGAGCTTTCAATGCACTGCACTCGACAATCTCTAAACTGGAAAAGGTCAATTTTAAAATTACTATTGTTGATCCGTTCATAAATCAAGGACAGATGTCTTCCGATTTCGATGAGCGGCTTTGCGAAGCTATTCTATCCAATGGGTGTAATCCATCTAATTTTGCACCGTCTGCTGATATTTCAAAAGAACTTGATTTCGCATTCTCCTGTAATGGGGCTTGTGTAGCAGTTGAAATAGAAAAGGCAAATCGTGAGAAAATACTTAAAGATATACTGAAAGCCCATATGTATTTGGCTCAAGGCGCTGATTTTGCACTCATTGTGTCGCCTCGAAATTATGCGCATTCGAAAGGCGTTTGGAATTTGTTCAAATTTGGGAAAGAGCAGTTTCAGGATTGCTTGCTGTATTCTTTTGGCAGCAAGGAATTGTTCTCCAGGATACTGCTTTTAGGCTATACCCATTATGATGCGCAAACGCAGAAGCCGTTCAACACGAAGCTGCGGAAGATAATGCGGGAACAGGCTAAGGCGCGGTAGTTAGAGCGCTCCTTGTTCGTCCAGAACGTGCACAATTTCCGGGACGACTGCCTTATAGACGGGGGGCCGCCTAAATAGCACGTGGCGCTTTTTGACGAGGCCCAGCGGGCCTGGGACCTGCAGCAAACGGCCAACTTCATGAAGCGCAAGAAGAAGCGCCCCGACTTCAACCAGTCCGAGCCGGAGTTCCTGATCTCCTGCCTGGACCGGCACCCGGACTGGGCCGTGATAGTGTGCCTGGTGGGCGGCGGCCAGGAGATAAACACCGTCGAGGCCGGCATAAGCGAGTGGATAGACTCGCTCCTGCGCAAGTTCCCCGGCTGGGACGTCCACATTTCGCCGCGCCTTACCGACGTCGAATACGGCGCGGGCCGGGTTATAGCCAGGTTAAAAGGGACGCCGCTGAAGGTGAAATACAAGGACGAGCTGCACCTGGCCGTTTCGCTGCGCTCTTTCCGCGCCGAGCGCGTCTCTGAGCTGGTTAAGAAGGTGCTGGACCTGGAGGCCGCCTCCGCCAAAGAGACGCTTAAGGCCATTGGCGCCGACTATCCCATTGTGCTTACCCGCGACCTGCAGAAAGCCAAGCGCTGGCTGCGCGAGCGCGCGCAGGGCACCGAGCGCTACGCTATCGACGTGAAATCTCCAGTGGACCCGGTGGACTGGTTCCTGGCCGGCAAGGACGACGTGCGCTCGTCCTATTACCTGGAGGACGTGGCCACGGAATTCCACGTGCAGGGCCTGGAGCTGGACTGGGCCTGTGTAACATGGGACGCGGACATGCGGCATACGCCCGCGGGCTGGGAGAACTGGTCCTGCAAGGGCAACAAATGGCAGAGAATCAACAATGATCATCGCCAGATTTATCAAAAGAACGCGTATCGAGTCCTCTTAACCCGCGCCCGTCAGGGCATGGTGATAGTGGTGCCGGAGGGGAACCCGGACGACCACACCAGGCCCCCGGAATACTATAATTCTACCTACGAGTATCTGAAACAGATCGGTTTTCAGGAATTGTGATATGCACAGCCCACTTAAAGACCCCAGAACGCGCTATCCCGGACAGTCCCTTTCGGAGCAGCTCAGGGATATCAGGGAGGACCAGCTCGCGGAGTTGATAGTCCCGTTCCTGTGTGTGGCTATTGCCGCTCTTGCCTGGTGGTGGTATTTTCTGCCTAACAAGCCGAATCCCTGGGTGATCACTGTGATCGCCTTGCTGGCAAGCGCCTGGTCCATCAGGCGCATTGTGGTCCTTGGTAAGCAGAAAGGGAAGCTGCGCAAAGGGCTCATTGGCGAGCAGATCCTGGGCAAATTCCTGGAAGAACAGCTTATGCCGCATAAATATCAGGTCATCCACGACCTGGTCTGCAAGAACGGCGAGAGGGCGTTCAATATCGACCATGTGGTTATCGGCCCTACCGGCGTGTTCAGCATTGAGACCAAGTATTGGAAAAAGCCGGCCGGACCCGGTCATCAGATATTTTACGACGGCAAGAAGATCCTGGTGGACGGCAAGGTTCCGGACAGCGACCCCTTGATAGAGGCTGTGGCCGGCGCTAAGACCGTGCAGGCGATCCTTGAGACCAGGACGGGGAAACGCTTTGACGTTAAGCCTATAGTGGTGTTCCTGGGCTGGTACACTACCCGGAACCCGGGCTCCGCGCCCGCCTGGGTGCTTAATGAGCAGGCTGTGCCGACCTTCATAAAGAATGATTTCCGGGAGTTGTCCCACGACGACGGGCTGCTGGCTATCGCCCAGTTGAAGCAATACAGCGCGGAGTGCGGGAAAGATACCACGCCTGCGTAATACGCCGGGGCGCCTTCTAAAATCACAAAATCCCCTATTTCCAACCCGACAGGCCCTTGTCGGGGTCGTCTGCTATGCTATTGGTGTAGGATTTGCCACATGGAAGGTTTATGAAGAAGAGAATGTCGGAACAGGAAATGCAGGAGACTTTGATAGCCGCGCGGCACGGAACCACTCGGGAAGCCGTGGCCGCGTTCAAGGAGTTGGGACGCCATAAGTGCAAGGGTGGCGGGCCTGCCCTGCTATCCCGCATCGCGGATAAAAATGCGGAAATAAGACTGGTGTGCGTACAGGAGAGCATAGATATCCTGGGGGAGGCCGCTTTTGAACATCTTGTCGCAGCTCTCAGGGACCCGGTGATCCAGATAGGCATGATCGCGGCGTCGCATTTGGCGTGGATAGGCACCCAACGGGCGGCGCAAGTGCTAGTACAAGCAGCAAGCGGAACGGATCAGGTGGTGCAGACGCATGGCGCGTACGGCCTGGAGTTCTGGCGCAGTAAAGACGGGATGTTGGTACTGCTGGAAGCACTTGCCGACAGGCGGTTCCCATACCGCGGTACCGCCGCCCTGGCCCTTGCCCGCAGCGGGGTAAGAGAAGCGCTGCCTGCTTTGGCCGAAGCTTTTGCGCATGAGCGCAACTGGGGGGATAAAATGCAAATGGCCGCCGCGCTTACCCTGCTGGGCAATGACAGGCGGGAATTCATCAGGGAGGGCCTGAGGTCGGAATGGTCGGACAGAAGATTGGCCGCGCTGATATGCGCTCAGGAACTGAAGGATAAAGAGGCCTTCTGCGACATAGTGCCTCTGCTGCACAGCATGGACGTTGAAGTCTCGCTGCAGGCTGCCGAAACGCTGAAAGCCATCGGCGTACCTCAAAAAGAGAAAAGAAAGAAACTGCTGGCCGATATAGCCAAGCTCTCCATAAAACGAAGGCTGCCCGAGGGGTACAGGGTGGAGGCAGCCGGCCGGACCGGTAAGGCCGTATGACATTGATTATCTGCATTGTATTGGCGCTTTTGGCCGGCCGCGCTATCCTGGGCGAGGGGCGGGAAACTGCGGACGAGCGGGAGAACTTGATATCGGATTTTATCGCCAGGTATGCGGCACATACCGGGATAGTACTGACCCGGTGCCAGGCCGAACGGCTTATTCGCAGGACGGTTGAGCTGCATGGCGCCGACTTAGTGGCGAGCCAGAACAAAGAAAGTGAGTATGGCAATGCGAAAGCCGCGGTAGCGCGGCTGTGCGCTGAAGCCGAGCGGAAAGCCGCACGCAGGAGCAGGGAGTAAGTATGGAGATCAGGATATACAGAGGGAGCCACCAGATCGGGGGCACCTGCATAGAGATAAGTTCGGGCAGCTCGCGGATACTTTTAGACCTGGGTATGCCTTTGAACGACAAGGACGGGAAAGATTTTTTGATAGACCCGCTGAAAGGAAAGAGGGTTTGGGACAAGTCTGACATTTCGGAGTTGAAGCGCAGCGGCATTCTGCCGGATGTAAGAGGGCTATATCAGGACGAAGCGAAAGGCTTCGACGCTATTTTGCTGAGCCATTCGCACGGGGACCATTACGGGCTGCTGCATTTTGCCCGCCAGGATATACCGGTGGTTATGAGCCCGGGCGCCATGCGCCTTATTGAGACGCTTAACGCCTTTGTGCCGCGCAAGGTGCCGCTATCCAATGTAATCCCGGCCGTGCACGGCGAGGATATTGAGATGGGGGGCTTTGTGGTTAAGCCGTTTCTGATGGACCACTCTGCTTTCGACGCCCGGGGGTTCTTTATTACCGAGAAGAGTACGGGGAAGTCCCTGTTCTACACCGGCGACTTCCGCGCCGGAGGGCACAAGACGAACGCCTTTGAAATGCTGGTGCAGCGCCCGCCTATGCGGCCGGAATATCTGCTGATGGAGGGGACCACGATAGGCCGCGGCGAGCCGGAGTTCAAGACCGAGAAAGCGGCGCAGAAGGCGATACGGGAGGTGCTCGGCGCCGGGCAGCGGCTTGTGTTCGCGGCCTGCTCCGGCCAGAACATAGACAGGATATGCTCCCTTTACGCCGAGGCGCGCCGCGCCGGCTACGAGCTGGTGATAGACCCTTATGTGGCCTGTGTGCTGGAGAACCTTAAGGACCTGCCGTATTCGGGCAAGATTCCTACTCTGTCTTCTCCCGGTGTCAGGGCGCTGATCCATAATTATCGCAATGGCGACAAGTACGTGGCCTTTGCGGTCAAGAATGGCGGCAAGTTCGCGCCGCTGCGGAAGCTGTTCGGTATGCGCAAGCTCAGGCCTGAGGCGATGGGAAAGGGGAAATACCTGGTGCTGGTGCGGGACGGCATTGTGCCGGCGCTGAAGAACATCCCGGGGCACATGGACGCCCAGCTGATATACTCGCAATGGCTGGGCTATCTCAAAAAGCCGCAGATGAAGCTGACGGAATTCATTTATGCCGCGGGCCTGGATAGAACCATGAAATACATCCACGCCTCCGGCCACGCCGACGTGCCTGCCTTGCAGCGCCTCGCCGCCGCCCTGGCCCCCGTGAAAATAATTCCGGTGCATACGGAGCACCCGGAAGTATATGCGGGCTTGTTTGGTGTCGAAAAGATAAAGCTAATCGCCGACGTTGCCTAGAATGCCAATTGCCTGGGCATTTCAGATGATCTCGATGAAATTAGCGCTATTTATCGCGGGAACAGTGGGATTAGCAGCAATGTGCCACCTAAGATTTAGGGCGGGATTTAGTTCTATGTTCTTGGTCGTGTATTTTGCGTTAGCAGTGGGGTGAACTCCTAGATACTTTTTTGCCTTTTGGATCGCGCCGGTGACATCTGGGCAGCCCACGCATAGAAACAAAGTCTGGATAGTATTTTCATCGATCAGAATCTTATCTTCGGCGATATCTGTAAATAATTCGCGATCCAGTAAATTAAAGTCCTTATAGTTGCGAATGATGTTGAGGATCTCTTCGCGCAAATGCACTAACGGGTCCTGCTTGCCCCCTAACAGTTCTCTTTTTCCATTCTTGCCGTAAATAAAACGATTAAAGTTGTTCGCATGGCCTACAATTCCGCTTCCATATGCCCCGGATTTCCGGGAAGTGGAAAAAGCGCCTACCCCATATTTAAGCTCTATCAGCGCGATGCTGTATTTTCCCTCTGCGTTTGGTTTGCGTGTAATGGCAATATAGTCGAAGCGGCCGTATGAGAAACCCGAAACACTATATTCCATGTCAACCAAGAAATAATCCGCTTCGTGATTGGCGTTGTTGCTGGACAAAATCTGTTGCTGCACTATCTTCTCGTTCTTGGTCTTGACCGTCTGGTGGTTCTTGACGGCGGCTTTAATATTCTCCAGGTCATTGAACCATTCTGTTATGCTTGCGTATTTTTTTGAGTTGGTTTGGTCTGTATGGTAGTCATTATTGAATCCAAACGTTGTTCCTCGTGAGCCGACTTTTAACAGGCTGCCGCCCATATAATAAAGGTTAATGGCATTATCCCTGATGCCCAAATAATACTCGTCAGGGGCTGAGCGGGCCAGATCCGTGATTACCGCCAAACTCCCTTGCGGCAGCAACTGCCGTCTAAGCGCGCAAGATTCTTTTAGGCCCCTAGTGGAAATGTGCATTACAGAACCTCCAACCCATTCTCTGAAGTATAGGATATTAGTTTTTGTCTGACTATATTTAAACACTGCCCCGCAGTAGTCCGAGACGTATTTTGCTAATAAATATTTGCACCAGCACTACTCCCGCCAATTGCCGCGGTAGCCCATGTGGGCGTAGCGCAGGGTGAAGAGGTCCTGGTTATGGCGGACGGCGTCTACGATGTCCGCATAGCGCGGCTTGCCTTTTGCCGGCACGGGCACGCTCCACACGCCCACAGTGCCGCCCCAGTTGAAACATAGTATGCGGCGCATGTCGTGCGAGAACGCCGCGCGCAGGATCCAGACCGGGTAGTTGTCTATCAGCCACCAGACGTCTTCGCCGGTGCGCATATCAACTATGCTCACTTCGCCTTTGCTGTTCCAGTTCAAGGCGTAGCGCCCGTCAGGCGAAACCGACTCCATTTTCTTTCTGGGCATAAGCCCTCCTACCCATATATATACGAAGCCGGGCTCAAATTCTGCCGCGGGAAATGGGGAAATGCTTATGACGTAAGGATATTTTGTGTGCTTGAGGTTCCAGTTTGGAACCTCAAGATGCGGCCGCTTCGTAGAGCCTAGCCAGTATCTTCACCATGGCCAGGGTGTCCTGGCCGCAATATACCAGCAGGGCCTCTTTGGTCTTCTCAATATCGGCGCGGTCCATTTTGCCGGCGGCCATGGCGCTGAAGGCCTGTTGGGCGTCGGCGCCGTTGGCTATGGCCATGCCCTCATAGGTCATGCCGGGCACCATGGCGGGCAGCAGCACCTTTATAGAGTAGCGCCCGTGGAACTCCGGCAGCACGTAGGATTGGGCTTTAAACGGCGCCATAAGGTCCACGGCGCGCCCTGCGAGGGCCAGCAAGGCCTCTGCCGAGCCCGTAAAGCCCTCAGCCAGCTCCTTAAGGCGGCTTACCTCAAAAGCGGCGTTATAGGCCAATAGCGAGCCTTCCCGGCCTATATTGTTAAGCAGGAAGGCCACCAGGCCGGGGCGTGGGTCCCCGGCGGGGTTGGCCAGGTACTCCAGGTGGCGGGGCTCGGCGCCGGGCGCGTCCTGTATGTGCAGGGAAACCTGGAAAGGCACCTGCTGGTAAGGACGGGTGCCCTCGTAGAGGGGAATGCCCGGCATTATGGTCTCGAAGTCTATGTGGTAGAGCGGGTAGCGCAGCGTGGCCAGGAAGGCCGCCAGCGCGGCTTTGTCCACAACCGGGCGGCCGGTGCGCTCCACCTGCAGGTAAAGCCGCTGGGCGGCGTTCAGGTCGAAAGTGTCCGGCACGTCGCGGAAATTTATGATGCCCATTGCCTTAAGCGTGTTCTTCTTGTCCCAGCCCAGGCGGGGGATGTCGTATATGGAATACGGCGGCACGTTCTTCCAACAGAAGTGGCGGAAGTCGCAATCATAGGGATCGCTGCAGTGGCGGCCGATGCCGGGCTCGGGGCAGGGGCCGGCCAGGGCCTCCATGAATTTGTCCAGGTTCTCGCGCACGGCGGGCAGCAGGGCCGCGGTCTCGCCGGTAATGTCGGCCTTGGTAAAGAATTTCTTGGGGTTGATGGGCCCGTCCTTAATGAACTTGGGGTTTATGTGCATCAGCCACACTTTGCCCACCTTAACGCCGGCCGCCTCCAGCACATAGCGCTGCAGGGCGGCGTCGGGGATATGCTCTTCTTTTACGGAGGTGGAACTTTTCACCTCTATCAGGTCCCAGCTGCCGTCGGGGTTCTTCTTGAGCATGTCGCAGCGTATCAGCACGCCGGCCGCGGCGAAGGCGCCCGCATATATCAGCTTGGCCCCGTCCTCGTTCATGAGCCAGTCGGTATGCTTTATGGCGTGCGACAGCTGGCGGTAGTCGAAGGCCACCAGCTTGCCGCCCTTGTAATAGCCGCGCGAGATCTCGTCCACGGCATGGCCCTCGTCGAACAGGCGCTGTTTTGCCGCGTCCACGGGGGGGATAAGGTCTTTGCGGAAATTATAAAGCCACAGTTTTTTGGGGCACTGCACGCCCATCATGTACTGTGATTTGGATATGCGCTTGGCCATAATGGTCACACCTCTATTCTATAGTCTAGCAGACCACCCCGACAAGGGCGTGTCGCGGTGGAAAGGGACATTTGGTTGTGATTAGATCCGGTTTCAGATAATAGCCTGGAACATGCTGCGGTAGTTTAACAACCCGACAGCCCCTTGTCGGGTTCGTCTGCTATGCTATTTGTACGGGAAGGGGGGATTATGGCGCTTAGGGAAAGCGAAACGCGGGAACTGAAAAGATCCACTTCCGAACTTAAGGAGGCGATGATATCCATCAGCGCCATGCTGAACAAGCACGGCCGCGGTGAGATTTACTTCGGAATTAAAGATGACGGCCAAGTTGTGGGCCAGCAACTGGGCAAAAATACCGCGAGGGATATTTCGCGGGCAATCGCCGGCCATGTCGAGCCGAAAATAAGCCCGGAGATAAAGCAGGTCAAGCTGAACGGGAAAGATTGCGTTAAGGTGTTGTTCCGTGGCCACGAAAAACCATATTACGCTTACGGCCGTGTATATCTCCGCGTAGCGGACGAAGACAGGAAGCTGTCTCCCGCCGAAATAAAGAGCCTGATTCTGAACGAGCATAAAGAGGCGCTGCGCTGGGATACCGAGCCCTGCTCCGAGGCGAAAGTCGCCGACATCAGCGCGCAGAAACTCCGGCAATTCCTTAAGAATGCCGGCCTTAAATACGACAGCGCCAGGAACGCCCTGTTGAAACTGAAACTGCTGCGGCAAGCACGCCCGCTTAACGCCGCGGTCGTCCTGTTCGCCAGGAACCCGCATAACTTTTATCCTAACGCAAAACTGCGCTGCGCCGTCTTTAGCGGCGTCGACACGGCCGTCATCCTTGACCGCAAGGAATTCGAAGGGGACGTGTTCTATCTTATCGACAAAGCCGAAGCCTACATCCTTGAGCATATCTACCTGGGGATGCGGGTGGAAGGCCTAAGGCGCGTGGACGTGCCGGAGATAGCCCGGGAGGCGTTCAGGGAGGCCGTGATAAACGCCTTCTGCCACAGGGATTGGCGGGAGTATGATTCTGTGAATGTAGCCATCTTTGCCGACAGGGTGGAAATACGCAGCCCCGGCCTGCTTTACAACGGGCTGACTATAGCCAGGATAACAACCGAAATGGTTTCCGAGCGGCGCAACGAGCTGCTGGCTGAAATGCTGCAGCGCGTGCGCCTTACTGAAAAGTGGGGCCGCGGCATAAAACTGATCCTCTCTAAAGAGCCCGGGACGGTCTTTAAGGAAATTGGGAACCACTTTATTGCCGTTTTCAAGCGGAAGTCGGCCGACGTTCCCGCACACGCAACTTCCCAGGAAAGTACCCAGAAAAGTACCCAGAAAAGTACCCAGAAAATTATTGAGCTTATCAGGCGGAATATGTTTATTACGCGGAAAGAACTTGCGGCGGCAACCGGTTTGAGCGAGGCCGGAATAAAGAAACAATTGAGAAAACTTCGCAGGGCAGGAACAATAAAAAGAATAGGTCCGGATAGAGGCGGCCACTGGGAGGTGATTAGATAGGCCAGCTTGCGCAGTATTACACAAGGAAAGACTAGGGAGAAAGCTAGGGAGAAGACTAGGGAGAAAATACTATCGCTTGTTAAGTCCGATAGCACCATTACAACAGCTGCGCTGGCAAAGGCAGTTAAAATTACCGGTAAAGGCGTTGAATGGCATTTAAAGATACTGAAAAGCACCAGGCTTATACGCCGTGTTGGTCCGGATAAAGGCGGCCACTGGGAGGTTCTAAAGTAAAAACTGCAGCCAATGGTTGCAGAAATCACTCCGCGCACTCTATCGCGGCTGGCGCTTTTTGTAGAATATATGTGTAGTAACCCTCCCGTAGCGCGGCGCGGTATAATTAATGCCACTAAGATTTAAATCACTTTGTTCCGGCAGCAGCGGCAACGCGGCGCTGCTGTGGACCAGGTCCAGCGCGCTGCTGCTGGACTTCTCGCCCGGCAGCCAGCGTGCCTGCCGCCAGGCGCTGGAAGAGGCCCGCGCCCTGGCCCCCGCCATAGCCGGGGTTATGGTGACGCACGCCCACGGGGACCACATAAACGCCAATTCACTCAAGGTGCTGCGCGAGGCCGGCCTGCAGGTGCGCTGCCATCCCGAGGTGGCGCGGCAGATAGCCATGAAGTACGGCTCCGAGTGGGCCCCCGGCGTGGTCCCGTTCGCGCGCGGGGCCAAGGTGGGGGATTTCAAGGTGGCGCACATGCGCGTCTCGCACGCGCCCAACTACTGCACCACGGCCTTTGTCATAACCGCCAAGGCGGAGGGCCGCCAGCGCAAGGTGTGCCTGTTCACCGACCTCTGCGCCTTTACCGACGAGCACGTGGCCACAGCGGCCGACGCGGATTTTATATTCATGGAGGCCAACCACGACCTGGAACTGCTAAAGAAATTCGGCCACCCCGGCTCGGAGTTCCACTTGTCCAACCTGCAGGCGGCGCGCTTTCTGCACAAGGCCTGCTGCGCCGGCCCCGCGCAGCCGCAGGCGGTGGTGCTGGGGCATTTGAGCGAAGAATGCAACCGCCCGCACCTGCCAGCCATGGAGATAGCGGCCTATTTCAACCGCAAGAAGCTGGCCGTTAAATTCGAGGTGCACCTGGCCGCCCGGCACGAGGCGGGCCCGGTCATAGTCATAAAATAATGGAAAACGCCGAGTTAACAGCTATCTTTGGCGCCGGCGGTGCCGTATCGCGGGCCATAAAGGGCTTTGAGCCGCGCGCGCAGCAGGCGCGCATGGGCGGAGCCGTGGCGCACGCCGTGGGCGAGGGCGAGCATTTAGTTGTGGAGGCCGGCACCGGCGTAGGCAAATCTTTGGGTTACCTCATCCCCGCCGCGCTGTGGGCCGCGCGCAATCAGAAAAAAGTAATAGTGGCCACGCATACCAAGGCGCTGCAGGCGCAGCTGGTTAAGAAGGACCTGCCCGTGGTGAAGGCCGTGCTGGACGAACTCGGCCTGCCGTTGTCCTATTTCCTGCTGATGGGCTCCAGCAATTATCTTTGCCTGTCGCGTCTGGCCCGGGCCGGCAAACAGACGCCTGAACTGTTCGACGAGGACGGCATCCGCGCCGCTCTGGAGAAGCTGCAGGAGTGGATACAGGCCGCCGAAAGCGGCAGCCGCGCCGAGCTGCCCTTCGCCGTGCCGCATCATCTTTGGGCCGAGGTCTGCCGGGACTCGGACCTGTGCCTGGGCAAGAAGTGTACGCACAAGACGGCCTGCTTTCACCGCAAGGACGTGGCCCGCGCCGCCAAGGCGGACATTGTGGTGGTGAACCAGCATCTCTTTTTCGCCGGTATGCCGCTGCCGGCCTTCAACGCGGTCATATTCGACGAGGCGCATAACCTGGAGGAAGTGGCTGCCGCCTTCCTGGGCTTCGAACTGACCGACCGCAAGGTAAAGCGATTCCTCGACGATATTTTTAGTCCCAAGTCCAACAGGGGCCTGGCGCACCGGCTGTCGCGGCCGCCCGCCCACTGGGTGGAAGACGTTAAAGGCGCGGTTGCCGAGATCAAGCACGCTTCCAAAGATTTTTTCTACGCGCTGACCGAGAAGCTGGAACTTAACCGGCAGCCGGCTAAGGACCGCGCCAAAACCCGCCGCGTGCGCGAGCCCGGCCTGGTGCCCAATGTCATGCACGCGCCGCTCCTG
>Ga0075012_10001627_pt1 | contig 22666 bp, 20 predicted proteins | sample All_14_2_FD_71474 | JGI IMG/M metagenome (GOLD analysis project Ga0075012, IMG submission 71474) | Freshwater microbial communities in response to fracking from Pennsylvania, USA - Allegheny Zone_MetaG_DW_15 | ecosystem: Environmental > Aquatic > Deep subsurface > Groundwater > Drilled...
ACCGACTACGACACCTCCGACCGCCTGTATTTCGAGCCCCTGACGGCCGAGGACGTGCTGGAGCTGATCGAGGTCGAACGCTCCAAAGGCGACCTGATCGGCGTTGTCGTCCAGTTCGGCGGCCAGACCCCGCTGAAGCTGGCCCATGCCCTGCACGAGGACGGCATTCCGATCCTCGGCACGAGCCTCGACTCCATCGACCTGGCCGAGGATCGCGAGCGATTCCAGCAGATGCTGGAAGGCATCGGCCTGCGTCAGCCGCCCAACGGCCTGGCCCGTTCCGCCGAGGAAGCCGCGCAAAAGGCCGACGAAGTCGGATACCCGGTCGTGCTGCGCCCCTCCTATGTTCTGGGCGGCCGCGGCATGGTCATCGTCCACGACCGTGAGGGTCTGGACCGTTATGTCGGCGAGGCGATGCGGGTCTCGGGCGACGATCCGGTCCTGATCGACCACTATCTGAACCGCGCCACCGAGGTGGACGTGGACGCCCTTTGCGACGACGAGACAGTCTTCGTGGCCGGGGTTCTGGAACATATCGAGGAGGCCGGGGTCCACTCGGGCGACAGCGCCTGTTCGATGCCGCCTTTTTCCCTGTCGCCGGCCATCATCGTCGAACTGAAGCGCCAGACCGAGGCCATGGCCCGGGCCCTGAAGGTGCGCGGCCTGATGAACGTCCAGTTCGCGATCGAGGAGCCGCACAGCGCCGAACCCCGGATCTTCGTGCTGGAGGTCAACCCGCGCGCCAGCCGCACTGTGCCCTTCGTGGCCAAGACCATCGGCCAGCCGGTGGCCTCCATTGCGGCTAAGGTCATGGCGGGCTTGCCGCTGGCCAGCTTTGGACTCGCCGACAAGCCGTATGACCATATCGCGGTCAAGGAGGCCGTCTTCCCGTTCGCGCGTTTTGCAGGTGTCGACATCATCCTGGGCCCGGAAATGCGCTCGACCGGCGAGGTCATGGGCCTGGACTGGAAACGCGACGGCGAGGCCGACATGGCCCCCGCCTTCGCCCGTGCCTTTGCGAAATCCCAGATCGGCGGCGGCACCACCCTGCCGACCTCGGGCTGCGCCTTCGTCAGCGTCAAGGACGACGACAAGCCCTTCATCAAGGAGGCCGTTGCCGCCCTGCTGGCCCAGGGGTTCAAGGTCATCGCCACCGGTGGCACCGCCACCTGGCTCTCCGATCAGGGCCTGGCCGTCACCCCGGTCAAGAAGGTGCTGGAAGGCCGCCCCAACATCGTCGACGCCATGAAGAACGGCGACGTCCAGCTGGTCTTCAACACCACCGACGGCAAGCAGGCGTTGCAGGACTCGTTCAGCCTGCGCCGCACCGCCCTGATGATGAAAATCCCCTATTACACCACGGCCGCCGGTGCCCTGGCGGCGTCCCAGGCCATCGGGGCGATCAAGGCCGGCGAACTGGACGTGAAGGCGATCCAGGAATACGGGTGATCGGACACAAAGGTCGTATCGTCCTTGCGACCGCGGCTTCGCCGGATATCTGAAGCCGCTGGTCGGGGGGCGTATTCATCTTGCTCTATGCTGACGGCCAACCCTCACATCGGCCCGGAGCCCCTGGAATGTCCGACACCGTTCCCGTCGGGGCCTTCGCCATTGTGCCGACCAACGATCTGGCCGCAGCGATTCCGTTCTGGGAACGGCTGGGTTTCACGCGAACCGGGGGCGAGGCGACCTATGTCATCATGACCGGCCGGGGCTGTGAAGTTCATCTGACCCAAGCCGGGCGCGGGCCCTGGGCGGTCCCGGACTGCAACCCCTTCGGAGTCTTCATCCGCACCCCGGAGGTCGAGGCTATCTCGGCCAGCGTCGAAGACCTGATCATCCGGCCGGGTGGTGTCCTGAGACATCGCGAGTGGGGGATGTACGAGGTCGGACTGAATGGACCCGACGGCCTTCTGGTGCGCGTCGGCTGGCCGTCCCGGCTGATGGGTGAACAGCAAGCCTGAAGGCGATCAGGCCATCATGGCAGGGTCGGGCTCAGTCTCCACCGCATCATCCCCCGCGATGATCCGCGTCGCGGCCAGGTCGGCGGTGACGTTGCCGATGGTGCGGAAGATGTCGGGGATGACCTCGACCGCCAGCAACAGGGGCAGGACGCCGATCGGCAGGCCCATGGTCAGGCAGATCGGCCCGACGCTGGCAAAGAAACTGACCTGGCCCGGCAGGCCGACCGAGGCGACCGAGACGGCGATGGCGGTCAGGCCGCCCGCGATCAGGGCCCCGATCCCCAGAGGCACGCCGTACAGCTGGGCGACATAGAGACAGACGGCCAGGTTGGCGACCGGACTGGTCAGGCGGAACACCGCCACCGCCAGCGGCAAGACCAGACCCGCCGAGGCGTGGGACACGCCCAGATAATCCCGTGCCCGCTCGACCATGACCGGCAGGCTGGCCAGGGACGACTGGGTCGAGAAGGCGACGACCTGGGCCGGGGCGATAGCCTGGATGAACCGGCCGGGACGGATGCGCCCGAACGCCAGGACCCCGGCATAGATCAGGACGATCAACCCGATCTGGCTCAGGCAGACGATGGCGATATAGTGGCCCAGCACTCCGGCGGCATCCGCACCGGCCCGAAGCCCCACCCCGAGCGCCAGGGCAAAGACGCCGATCGGCGCAGCCAGCAGCACCCAATGGACGATCACAACCACCGCCTCTGCCGTCGCCTCGAAGAACAGCGCCAGGGGCTGACGCAGCCGGGTCTCCAGCCGGGTGGCAGCAAATCCGAACGCGATGGCAAAGACGACGACCCCCAGCACGCCGTCATCCGCCGCCGCCTTGATCAGGTTGGACGGAGCCAGGCTCCCGAGAAAGGCCTTCAGCCCATCGGTATGGGCCGCCTCGCCGACGTCGGCGAGAGCATCGGTCGGGATGCCTGCCAGCAGGGCCTGCCCGGCGACAGGGTTGATCGGCCATACTGTCAAAAGGCCCTGCCCGGCCAGGAGGGCATAGATCGTCGCCAGCCCCAGCATGATGCCGAACACCGTCAGGGCCCGAACTGCCAGCCGCCCGGTCGAGGCCGCGTCTGCGATGGAGACGATTCCGGTCACCAGCATGGCGAAGACCAGGGGGATGACGGTGATTCTGAGCGCGTTCAGCCAGACCCCGCCCAGCGGCTCGATCGCCTCGACGGCACCAGTCAGTCCGGGCGATCCTGTGACATCCACCAACGCGCCGACAACGAGGCCCAGGATCAGGGCCACGACGACCCACAGGCTCATGGACCTCAGGATGGATCCAGCCCGGGACACGGGCGGACGGGACGTCGTCGGGGGGGACGCGGGCGAGTGCGATACAGGCATCCCCGATCCTTAACATTCCCGCGTCAGGACGCCAGAGGCCGTCGCGCACGCCGGACGCGCGACACCCGATGGCCAATGGCAAAAGCCGTGATAGCATCGCGCCATGCGCGTTTATTCCATGGTCCGTTCCCGCCTGTTCCGGGCCCTCTTTTTGCTTGCGGTGGCCACGACACCGCTGGCGGGTCCGACGGCCGCCCAGACGATCCCGCGCACCTGGGCCAATCCGGTCGACATCGACTACAAATACAATTTCGAACAGACCCACGACGGGATCAGCTACCGCACCGGTGCCGAGCCCGTCATCGTGCTGCATCAGGACCGCTACTATCTGTTCGTGACCCAGGCCGACGGCTACTGGGTCTCGCGCGACCTGGCCGAATGGAACTTCATCGAGCCCAACCGCTGGCCGCTGGACGGATCGGTCGGGCCTGCCGCCGTGTCGGACGGGGAACGTCTGTATCTGATGCAGTCCTCGCTGGATCCCCTGGCCATGCTGTCCAGCGCCCAGCCCGAGACGGGGCGGTGGGAGTTTCATACCCGTCGGATGCCGCGCATTCCTGGCGCGGTGACCGGCCGCGACCCGGCCCCCGGCCCCAATACCGACCTGCCTGCCGGGCCATGGTCGCCCGGCCTGTTCGTCGACACGGACGACCGCTGGTATCTGTACTGGGGGTCATCGGACGTCTTCCCGCTGTATGGGTCCGAGATCGACCCCCGACCACCCGTCGCCTTCGTCGACGAGCCCACGACCATGTTCCGCCTCGACCCGACCCGTCACGGCTGGGAGCGGTTCGGTCAGGATCATGCGGGTGGCCTGCCCGACGGGACGGCGGTGGCCCCCTTCATCGACGGGGCCTGGATGACCCGGTTCGGAGGACGGTACTATCTGCAGTACAGCGCGCCCGGGGCCGAATATAACGCCTCCGCCAACGGAGCCTATGTCGGCACATCGCCGCTGGGCCCCTTTACCTATGCGCCCTGGAACCCGACCAGCTACAAGCCCGGCGGCTTCGTCCAGGGGGCGGGCAACGGCTCGACCTTCCAGGACCGTTACGGCAACTGGTGGAACACCGGCGGGGCCTGGGTCGGCCTGAACTGGAGCTTCGAGCGGCGGGTGGCGATGTTCCCCGGGGCCTTCCATCCCGACGGCCAGTTGTATTTCACCAGCCGGTTCGGGGACTTTCCTCAGCGCACGCCCGATGGCCCGGTCTTCGACCCGGCTCGCCTGTTCACCGGCTGGATGCCCCTGTCCTATCGTGCAGCCGCCACGGCCTCGTCGACCCTGGACGCGTTTTCCGCCGATCGGGCAACCGACGAGGACCCTCGCACCTTCTGGGTCGCGGCCTCCAACACTGCGGACCAGACGCTGACCCTGGATCTCGGCGCGGTGAAGACGGTGCAGGCGGTCCAGGTCAACTATGCGGACTACCGGTCCGGCGTGTTTCAGGACGGCCCGAACCAGCGCACCCGGTTCCGCATCCAGTGGTCGCTGGACGGCCAGTCCTGGTTCACCCTGGCCAACCGCATGACCTCGGATCGCGACAGCCCCAATGCCTACGTCCAGGCCGAACGCCCGACGCGCGCCCGCTTCATCCGCTATCAGCATGGAGAGACGCCAGGTGCCCATCTTGCCATCGCCGACCTGCGGGTGTTCGGCAATGCCACCGGCCCGGCCCCTGTTTCCCCGGCCGAGATCACCGTCACGCGCGGCGAGGACCAGAGGAACGCGACCGTCCGGTTCACCCCCGCCGCCGACCCAGCCGGGGGCCGGATTCTGGGCTACAATGTCCGGTGGGGCGTGGCCCCCGACCGCCTGCACCTGACCTATCAGGTCTGGGCCGATGAGCTGGCTGGACGCAGCAATACCGTCGAGATCGGTGCCTTGAACGTCGGCGTCGACTATTTCTTCGCGGTCGAGGCGTTCGGCGATACCGGCGTGTCCCCGCTCAGCGCCATCGCGGCGGTCGCTGCGGGCGCGCCCGTGTCCATCACTGCGGGCTCGGCCGGTCCTCAGGTTTCCCGCCCGGTCAGCGGCGTGACGGTCACCACCATCCCGCCCGTCTATATCAGCGGCCCGGCTGTGACGGGGGCCGATCTGCCCGCGACCGCTACTGCCACAGCCACACCCGGCGCGGACGAACCCGCCGCTGCGGCACCGACGCCAGCGACCGAGATACCGCCTCCCCCGACCCCCTCTCCCCAAAAGGACGACTGATGCACAGACTGGCGACGACGACGGCGGCCCTCTTCTTCCTTGCCGGCGCGGGATCCGCCCTGGCCCGACAGGACGATCTCAAGGCCTCGGTCCAGCAGGACTACACCGCCAATCTCGCCGCCCTGTTTGACGACTTCCACCGCCATCCCGAACTGTCGGGCCTGGAGGTCCGCACCTCGGCCATCATGACCGCCCAGCTGACGGCGCTGGGCTATGAGGTCACCTCCGGGGTGGGCGGCACCGGCGTGGTGGCGGTCCTGCGGAACGGTTCCGGGCCCACCGTCCTGATCCGGGCCGACATGGACGGCCTGCCCCTGCTGGAAAACTCGGGTCTGGCCAATGCCTCGACGGCGCGACAGGTGGATGCCGACGGCACTGAAAAGCCCGTCATGCATGCCTGTGGCCATGACGTTCACATCACCGCCCTGATCGGCACCGCCCGACAGCTGGTGTCGCGAAAGGGCGACTGGTCGGGCACCCTGGTCCTGGTCGCCCAGCCCGCCGAGGAGCGGATCTTCGGCGCGCGCGCCATGGTCAACGATGGCCTGTATTCCCGCTTTCCCAAACCGGACTATGCCTTGGCGTTTCACGTCGCGGCCGAGATGGCCACGGGGACCATCGAGGTGCCGCTGAATATCGTGGCCTCCAGCTCCGATAGCGTGGACATCACGGTCCACGGCGTGGGAACCCATGGGGCCTATCCCCATCTGGGGGTCGATCCGGTGGTGGTCGCATCCTCGATCGTCATGAACCTGCAGACGCTGCGCAGCCGCGAGACCAATCCGCTGGAGGGGGCTGTGGTCACCGTCGGGGCGATCCACGGCGGCATCAAGCACAACATCATCTCAGACCGCGTGGACATGCAGTTGACGGTGCGGTCCGACAATCCCCGGACACGGGCGGTGCTGCTGGACGGTATCGACCGGATCGCGAGGGGCACCGCCATCGCGCTCGGGGTGCCGGACGACAGCCTGCCGACCGTGGTCCGCTCGTCCACCGAGACCACGCCACCCACCCTCAACGACCCTGCGGCTGCCGCCGTGGTGCGCGCCGCCATCGGCACGGCCATGGGTGCCGACCGTCTGGTCAGCCCGCCGCGCTCGGGAATGGGGGCCGAGGATTTTGCCTATTTCGTCACCCCCGACAGCGGCGTGAAGGGCGTCTATTTCTATGTGGGGGGCACCCCTGCGGCCCAGGTGGACGACGCGCCCGGCCACCATTCGCCCCTGTTCAGGATCGACGCCGAACCGTCCGTGACGACGGGGGTCGAGGCGACGGTCTTGGCCGCCCTGGCCCTGATGCCCAGATCCTGAGGCATCCTGTCGTCGCGATCCGCCTGAACCTTCACTTCACGCCTGCGTTGATCTCGGAGAGTCTGGAAAACATTCATGGCCCTGTCCCGTATCGCTACCGTCGTTGGCGGCCTGCTTCTTTCGAAGGGCGGGCGTCGGTTCGCCGGGTGCCATGCCGGCAAACTGGCGCTCGCGACCCTGGCCTGGGAACTGTATCAGCAGCATCGCAACAAGACGGTTCCAGCCGGCCCCGCGACCGGGCCGGCCACCCCGCCGCGCCCGCAAAGCCGCACGCGCTGGAGCGGACGACGGGCCTGACGAACGCCCCTTGCCCTCCCCCGCGTCAACCGGCCTAGTGTCTGGAAAACCGGGAAACGCGCCATGATCATCGTTCATCACCTGAACAACTCCCGCTCACAGCGCGTGCTGTGGCTGCTGGAGGAATTGGGGGCTCCCTATGAGGTCAAGCGCTACGAGCGAAACACCGAGACCATGCTGGCCCCGCCCGAACTGCGCGCCATCCATCCGCTGGGCAAGTCGCCGGTCATCGAGGACACGGACGTTTCCGGGGGTGTCGTGTTCGCAGAGACCGGGGCGATCATCGAACACCTGCTGGCCAGATACCCCGGCAATGCCCTGACGCCGCCCGCCGGCTCGGAGGCCGCCCGACGCCTGACCTACTGGCTGCACTATGCCGAGGGGTCGGCGATGACGCCCCTATTGCTCAAACTGGTCTTCGGCGCCCTGCCCGCGCGGGCTCCGGGCCTGATCCGGCCCATCATCAAGGCCGTTTCGGCCAAGGCCCAGTCCGGCTTCATCGACCCCCAGATTGCCGCCCACACGGCCTACTGGGAGGCCGAGCTGACGAAATCTCCGTGGTTCGCGGGCGAGACCTTCAGCGCCGCCGACATCATGATGAGCTTTCCGGTCGAGGCCGCCGCCAGCCGCGTACCGTTCGGACCGGACAAGCCGAAGCTGAAGGCCTTTCTGCAAACCATCCATGCCCGCCCGGCCTATCAGGGGGCGCTGGATCGGGGCGGTCCCTACGCCTACGCCTGATCCGGCGTAGGTACGGCATGGATGGCAACCGGCCTGGCCTTCGTGCGTTCACTGCCGATGCGTATCCAGACCGTTCAGATCATCGCCGGGCTTCTTGCCGCCATTGCCTTTACCCTAGCCTTCATTTCTGCGGGCGTGGCGTTGGTATCGTTCGTCTTTGCCGTGCTGGGGGCGGCCGCTGTCGCCTGGCTGGCCTATTCCATCGCCAGACGCGCCCTGGCCCATCGTCAGAACCGCGACGTCACGCCCACCTGAGCGCTTCATCCACCGGCGATCGGCGACCTCGCTTGAGTTTCTGCGTCAGCCGCACTAGACTCTTTGGCCGGTCACTCGCGCCCAGCGACCGGCAAGCCTTCGTCGAACCTCCTCCCAATCCTGCGACCGGATTTCCGGGCGAAACAAGAAACTCCTGATACCTATGGAAAAAGTGCCCATGACGGGCGAGGGCTACCGCACCCTCGACGATCAGCTGAAGCAATTGAAGTCGGTGGAGCGCCCCAGCGTCATCGCGGCCATTTCGGAGGCCCGAGAACATGGCGACCTGTCGGAAAACGCCGAATACCACGCCGCCAAGGAACGCCAGGGCTGGATCGAGGGCCAGATCGCCGAGATCGAGGACAAGATCAGCCGCGCCCAGGTCATCGACGTTTCCAAACTGTCGGGCACCCAGGTCAAGTTCGGCGCCACGGTGACCGTGGTCGACGAGGACACCGAGGAAGAGGCCCGCTACCAGATCGTCGGCGAGCATGAGGCCGATGTGAAGAAGGGCAAGATCTCGATCTCTTCGCCGATCGCCCGCGCCATGATCTCCAAGGAGGTCGGCGATGTGGTCGAGGTCAACACCCCCGGCGGCGTCAAGGCCTACGAAATCCTCAAGGTCGAGTGGAAGTAGGTTCACCCCTGCGAATCCAGGTCGTCTCCGACGGCCGCGCGGGCATCGAGAATCAGGCGCTGGGCCTCGCCGAGGCGATCCAGCGCCTGACCCCTGCCGACATCACGATCAAACGCGTCCGCTGGCGCGCCGCTTTCGACAAACTGCCGACTGCGCTGAAGATTCGCGCCATGCTGGACCCGGCGTCGGACGCCCCCTTCCCTGCCCCCGGCGAACCCTGGCCCGACCTGTGGATCGCCACCGGCCGCGCGACCCTGCCCCTGTCCCTGGCTGTCCGCCGTCTGAGCAGGGGCCGGACCTTCGTGGTTCAGACCCAGGATCCCCGCCTGTCGCCATCCCGGTTCGACCTGGTGGTGGCCCCCGCCCATGACGGCCTGTCGGGCGACAATGTCTTCGAGATCACCGGCTCGCCCCACCGGATCACGCCCGAGCGGATCGCCCATGCCGCGCCCGCCTTCGCCGACGTCATTGATCCCCTGCCCCATCCCAGGGTCGCGGTCCTGGTTGGCGGCAAGTCCAGGGCGTTCGATCTGCCGGAGGCGCAGGCCACAAACCTCGCTGACCGCATCCATGCGGCCGTCGATCGGGCGGGAGGGTCGCTGATGCTGACCTTCTCGCGCCGCACGCCCGATCTGGCCCGTATCGTCATGACCGAGCGATTGGCGTCCCTGCCCGGTATGATCTGGGACGACACCGGCGAGAACCCGCTGTTCGCCTTCCTCAATGCCGCTGACCACATCCTGGTCACAGAGGACAGCGCCAACATGGCCGCCGAGGCCGCCTCGACCGGCAAGCCGGTCCACATCCTGCCGATGGTCGCCCTGAAATCGCCCGGCAAGTTCGCGCGCCTGCACGCGGATCTGGAAGCCCACGGCGCGACCCGGCCGTTTGACAGCACCTTGGCCGCGTGGACCTATGACCCCCTGGCCGAGACCGACCGCGCGGCCAGGGCGGTTCTGGAATGGTTGACGGTGCGCTAACGGTCGGCTGCAAAACCCCTATCAAGGGGCCTCGCAGGAAATCTACGGCCCGATTCCTCCATCGGCGGTCACGGCGACGACAATCACATGAAGTCGCGCGCTTGGGGGCGCGCAAAGGGGACAAGACCATGGGCCGATTCATCACGTCGTTTCTGGCGGCCTTGCTTGCCGCAGCCGTGACCGGTGCCGTCATCTTGTTCGGCGCGGTCGAAGGCTGGGGACGTCCACGGCTCGCCCCGGCAGGAGAAACCGGCCAATTCGCCACGGCCATCGAGGCCCGTCTGGACCGGGAGTCCAATGGCAATGCCGCCTTCATCCTGGTCGATGGCGGGCGACCGGTCAGCGAACATTTCGTGTCGAAGGGCGCACCCGTCGATCGCGACACACAGTTTCAGGTTGCGTCCCTCAGCAAATGGGCGACCGCCTGGGGGGTGATGAAGCTCGTCGAACAGGGCAGGATCGATCTCGATGCGCCGGTGTCCCGCTATCTGACGCGCTGGCAGATGCCGGCCAGCCCGTTCGACAACAACAAGGTCACGGTCAGACGCCTGCTCAGCCATACGGCAGGCCTGACCGACGGCCTCGGCTATGCCGGTTTCGCGCCCGGTACCCCGGTCCAGTCCCTGGAGAGCTCCCTGACCCGGGCCTCCGACGCCTCGCCGGGCGCGGATGGATCGGTCCGTGTCGGCATGGAGCCGGGCAACTTCGAATACTCCGGCGGGGGCTATACCCTGTTGCAGCTCGTCGTCGAGGAGGTGTCCGGCCAGGCGTTCAACGCGTTCATGACGCAGAATGTCTTTGCCCCTCTGGGCATGACCCGGTCGACCTACATCCTCGAGGACCCTGCGACCAATGTCGCCGAAGCCTTCGATATGGATGGGTCACGGGCGCCGCTTTTCCGCTTCACGTCGCTGGCCGCCACGTCTCTGTACACGTCGGCCGGCGACATGGCCCGCTTCATCGCCGTTCATTCCCCGGGCCCGAACGGCGAGCCGGTGGGCCGGGGGGTCTTGAGCCCCGAAACCCTGCGCAGCATGCGCAGGCCCCATGGCTCGGAAATGGGTGTCGAGATCTGGGGCCTCGGGGTCATGCTCTATGCACCGAACACGGCGGGTGACTTCGTCATCGGCCATGACGGCGACAACGAACCCGCCATCAATACCGCCGTCCGGCTGGACCCGGCCACGGGCGACGGCATCGTGATCCTGGAAACGGGCAACAAACGCCTGGCGACGGAGCTGGCGGGCGAATGGGTGCTGTGGACGGCAGGAAAGCTGGACTTCCTGGTCGTGACCCTGAATTTCGAACAGATGCTGAAATGGGCGGCCATCGGGGCCGGCATCGCCTTCCTGTCGGTCTTCCTGCTGGTCTGGAGTCTGGCCAGGCGCCGCAAGCCCGGTCCCGTCAAGGCCGCCTGAGAGGAAGGCGCGGCGCTGACCCGTCTGTGCGATCAGTCCCCGCCGCCGTCTCCACCGCCGGAATCACCACCGCCGTGCCCCCCGTCGCTGTGATGGCTCGGCCCGGACCTGTCGGAACCACCACCATCGGCCGTCATGAAGACGGTGCCCCCATCGGAACTGTTGCCCGGACCCGATCCCTTCGCGGCCTTCAGCCGGTCGATGACCCAGCCCAGGCCAAGGCCCGCCACGACCCCGATCAGCAGACTGGGGCCCAGGTTGCCGAAATTGATCCCGACCACGGCCCCGCCGATCAGACCGACCAGAACCCCGACACCGATGAAACTGCGTCCCGCCATCACGGCCTCCTGTGAATAGTTCCGCTTACTACCATCGCGCCGACCGGAATCAGCCCCTAAATAGGCGTCATGACCGAACCCAGACCTGTCCGCCTCGCCATCATCGGTTCCGGCCCTGCCGGCTGGACCGCTGCCATCTATGCCGCGCGCGCCCTGCTCAAGCCCGTGATCATCGCGGGCCTCCAGCCGGGTGGCCAGCTGACCATCACCACCGACGTCGAGAACTACCCCGGCTTTGCCGATGTCATCCAGGGTCCCTGGCTGATGGACCAGATGCGGGCCCAGGCCGAGCACGTCGGGGCCGAGGTGATCGAGGACATCGTGGTCTCCGCCGACCTGTCGTCGCGCCCCTTCCGGCTCAAGCTCGATTCCGGTGCCGAGATCCTGGCCGAGACGGTGATCATCTCGACCGGTGCCCAGGCCAAGTGGCTGGGGCTGGAGAGCGAGCAGAAATATCAGGGCTTCGGCGTCTCGGCCTGCGCCACCTGCGACGGCTTCTTCTATCGCGGCAAGAACGTCATCGTCGTCGGCGGCGGCAATACGGCGGTGGAAGAGGCGCTGTTCCTGACCAATTTCGCGGCCAAGGTGACGGTCGTCCATCGCAAGGACGAGTTCCGGGCCGAAAAGATCCTGCAGGACCGGCTGTTCGCCAATCCGAAGGTCGAGGTGATCTGGAACCATGCGGTACAGGAGGTCCTGGGCCAGTCGGATGGAATGTCATCCAACGTCACCGGGGTTCGCCTCGCCGACGTCGGGACGGGCGCATCGCAGGATGTACCCGCCGACGGCGTCTTCATCGCCATCGGCCACGCCCCGTCGTCTGAACTGTTCGCCGGTCAGCTGGAAACCAAACAGGGCGGCTATCTGGTGGTCAAACCCGGCTCCACCGCTACGGCGATCGAGGGAGTCTATGCCGCCGGTGACGTGACCGACGACATCTATCGCCAGGCTGTCACTGCCGCCGGAATGGGTTGTATGGCTGCGCTCGACGCCGTGCGGTTCCTGGCCGAGGTGGACCACGCCCAAGCCCACCACCCGATCAGCCACCATGAGGCCGAGAAGATCGGGGTCTGGTAACGGCTTGCGTCTCCCCTTTGCAGGAGACGGACGGCGGCGGCACCGCTTGGATGAGGGGGCTGTGTCACCGCACCCCCTCTGACCGGTGCGCTGTGAAAGGGCCCCTCAATCGTCACGATCCGAGAGCCAGCCTCTCCCGCAAGCAGAAGGGATCAGTCCTCGCTGGCCTCGGTCAGTTCGGCCAGATCGTCAGCCGTCAGCTCCAGTGTCGCCGCCTTCATCGTGTCGGCCAGTTGTTCGACCGAGGTCGCGCTGACGATCGGCGCGGTCACGCCCGGGCGGCTCAGCAGCCAGGCCAGGGCGACCTGGGCCGGCGTCGCCTCGTTGCGCTGGGCGACGCCGTCCAGCACCGCCAGGATCCGCACCCCGCGTTCGTCGAACCTGTCCTTCAGATAGCCCCCGCGTTTGGCCCCTTCCAGATCGGCGATGGTCTTGTATTTCCCGCTCAGGAAGCCGCTCTCGAGGCTGAAATAGGTGATGACGCCGAGCCCCTCGGCCACCGCCAGATCCTGCAACGGCCCCTCGAAGGTCTTGCGGCTGTAGAGGTTGTAGTGGGGTTGAAGGGTTTCATAGCGGGGCAAACCCTTCGACGCCGCCAGATCCAACGCCTCTCTTAACGCCGGAACATCGTGGTTGGAGGCCCCGATGGCCCGGACCTTGCCCGCCTGGATCAGCCGCTCATAGGCCCGCAGCGTCTCTTCGGTCGGCGTGGCCTTGTCCATGAAATGCGACTGGTAGAGGTCGATGACATCGGTCTGGAGGCGACGCAGGCTGTCCTCGATCTCGCGTTCGATCCAGGCGGCCGACAGGTCGTTGCGCGCATCCGTGCCATGCTGGCCCATCGACGATCCGACCTTGGTCAGGATCAGGACATCGTCGCGCCGTCCACGCGCCTTCAGCCATTCGCCGATGATGGTCTCGCTCTCGCCGCCGACATTGCCGGGAATCCAGCGCGAATAGACGTCGGCGGTGTCGATGGCGTTGAACCCGGCGTCGACGAAGGCGTCCAGCACCTGGAACGACACCACCGGGTCGATCGTCCAGCCGAAGACATTCCCGCCAAAGATCAGGGGGGCGGTTTCGAGACCGCTGTTTCCAAGGGGTCGTTTCAGCATGGAAATGCTCCGTTGAGGGCCTTGCAGGACATGGGCCCGAACATCGGATTTATAATGATCCGGCGACCCGACGAGGGGGTATCAGGCAAAGAGTTGCAGTTCCGGCGGGGCGTATAGGACCGGCTCACCCTTGCGACACCCCAGGCCATAGGCGACGGCCTTCTGGACCGCGCGCTCGTCGGTCGGCTTGGACAGGACGCCGATCGTTCCGGCTATGCCTCCGCGAACCATGCCCGGATTGGCCGTCATATAGATGACGGTGACCCCGTCATCCTGCGCCAGGCCGCGACCCAGTTCGACCCCGGTCGGCCCGTCCGAGAGATGGATGTCCACCAGAGCCAGATCGACATCGGTCTCTCGCGCCAGGTTCCGTGCCGTCCGCGCATCGCCCGCACTGCCCACGACCTCATAGCCCAGGTCCTCGAGGACGAAGCGGAGCTCCATCGCCACCAGGGCTTCGTCTTCGATGATGAGGATGCGGGCAGACATGGTCCGGGGTCAATTTCAGTCTGGGGGAAGGATGTTGAACCTGAAACGCAAACCGCGTCCTAAGGGTTCACCGGGCAGGAGGGTCAGGCTGCTTTTGTCGCAGCCCTGCGGCGCGAAAGCGCCGTTGCGGGCAGGTCGGCCACGACCACCAGACCGTCGGGGGCCCAGGTTCGCGATAACCTGCCTCCCAACTGACCCTCGACCGAAACCGTGGCCAGCGAAGATCCGAAGCCTTCGCGCTCGGGCGTGCCTGTGATGGCCGGTCCTCCGCGTTCCAACCAGGTCAGCACGAACCGGTGGTCATCCATGGCGGTGGTCAGACTGACCCAGCCTTCGGGGACCGACAGGGCCCCGTATTTGGCCGCATTCGTCGCCAGTTCGTGGAACAGCAGGGCGACCGACGTGGCCGCCTGATCGTCGAACCGGGCATCGTCGCCGGTCACGATGACGCGGGCCTGTCCGTCATCGGCGGCATAGGGGCGGAACAGGGCCTCCAGAAAGGCGTGAAGGGTCATGGCCCCGACGCTGGGCCGCGACACTTCCGAATGCGGACGGACAAACTCATGGGCCCGGGCCAGGGCGGCGATCCGGTCCCGTACCGCCGCGGCGAAGGGCTTGGCCTGGGGGAATTGCCGCGCCGACAGGGCGATCAGAGCCGAGACGACCGCAAAGATATTCTTGATACGATGGCTCAACTCCTGGCTCAGCAGTTCCTTGCCCTGCTCCATGCGCTTGAGGTCGTCGATGTCGGTACAGGTGCCGAACCAGCGGACGATCTTTCCTTCGGCATCGCGGATCGGCGTCGCCCGTCCCAGGGTCCAGCGATAGATGCCGTCATGGCGGCGCAGCCGGTATTCGATTTCGTACAGGTCCCCGGTAGCCAGACAGTGCCGCCACAGGGCCAGGGCGCGGTCCTGATCCTCCGGGTGAAACATCCCGTTCCAGCCTTCGCCGTCGGTCGATCCCGGCGGTACGCCAGTGAACTCGTACCAGCGGGCATTGAAATAGTCGTGAAACCCGTCCGGCAGGGCCGACCAGACCATCTGGGGCATCGAGTCTGCGACCGCCTCGAACCGGGCCTCGCTGACATCGAGGGCCAAAGCCCCCTTGTCGCGCTCCCTCAGGGTGCGGCGCAGCGTGATCTGGTCCATGACCAGCCCGGCCATCACCTCCAGGGTCTCGGCCTGGAGCGCGGTGATGCCTTCGGGCCTGGGCCGGGTATCCAGAACGCAAAGCGTGCCCAACGGCAGGCCTTCCGGCGTCGTCAGCAGACGCCCGGCATAGAATCTGAGCCCCATCTCCCCCGTCACCAGCGTATTGCAGGCAAACCGGGAATCGATGGTCGCGTCCGGCACGATCATGCCGTCCTGCTGCAACAGGGCGTGGGCACAGAACGAGGTTTCCAGCGGGGTTTCGCGAACCCCCAGACCGACTTCGGCCTTGAACCACTGGCGGTCGGTATCGATCAGATTGACCACCGCCACCGGCGCATCGAACACTCTGGCGATCAGACGCACGACACTGTCGAACGAATCCTCTCTGGGGGTATCGAGAATGCCATAGCTGCGCAGCGCCTCGACCCTGTCGACCTCGGACCACACCCTGGAAATGTCGGAGGAACTGTCTTGCACAAGGTCGCCTGCTCAGGGCGCCGCGCGCCGTCGATGGATTGAACGCCGCATGGGCTGGAGCGTTGCGCGTCCAGATGTGGCGCAGGCTCAGTGCGCGGGGCGGCCGACTTCCTCGACGTCCATTGCGATGGCTCCCGGCACCGCGACGCCTGACGCCGGTGCGGGCGTCGGGGCCTCGAACGCCTGGAGCCGCGCATTGATTGCGGCGACCTCCTCGGTGGTCGGCATGCGCCGGCCGCCCAGGCTGACCACGCCGACGACGCGGGTCTGGCCATCCACTTCCACGGTCTTGAGCGCCGCAGCCCCCGCCGCAATCTCGGCGTCGGTCGGGGCGTCGGCGGTCGAGGCCAGCATCAGACGTGGCCGCGAGAACCGGGCCTCGTCGATCACCGGCTCATGGCTGGCATAGGTCTGGGCGAACGACGCGGTCTCTCCGGCCACGCCCTTCCAGCGATAGAAGATATGGGCCCCGATCTGGGTGATCTTGGCCAGGGTCGGCGACCACCAGGGGTGCACATAGTCGGCGTGATAGTGGGTGGCGGTGCCGACGCGCGTGGCGACATGTCCGGCCAGGGCGCGCTCTGCCACGATCCGGGCGCGGTCCCAGGCCCAGGCAACCGGCGGATGGGCCAGCGATCCGTCACAGGTAAAGCTGAACTGGCAGCCCGTGGTGCGTTCGGCCCCCTGGAAGACCACGCCGCAGATCGTATTGGGATAGTTGGGGTCGCGGACGCGGTTCAGGATGACCTGGGCCACCCCCTCCTGCCCCTCGGTGCTTTCCAGGGCGGCCTCGTAGTAGATGCCCTGGGTCAGGCAGCGCAGCGCGCGACGACGATCGGCCTCGCTTGCCGCCCTGAACACGAAGGGCCTGGCCGGCCGCAGCGCGCCCGAGGTCGGCCGCATGGCGGCATTCAGCCTCTGGGCATCGATCCCGATGACGCCCTGGTCCAGCGAGGGCTTTCCGGCCAGGGTCAGGCTTTCCCAGCCGGGGGTCAGTCCATAGAGGGCGGGCATCCGCCGGGACGGATCGGCCCGCATCGCCTGGGCCAGTTGCGACGGATCCAGCCGTGCGGCCAGGGCCGCCAGCCCCCTGTCGGATAGGTCGCCCTGCGTGACCCGCGCCACCGCCTCGGCCGTGCGGTCCAGTTCGGGGCGCGGCGTGGAACTGGCCGCCATCGCCACACCGAGCGCCGCGACCATCGCAGGCGCACCGGCCCCTATCCGGGTCGCGAGCTTGCGAAACGGATGGCAACGGGCAAGGCAACGATGGACGAAGGCGAGCATCATGGGTCCGGTCGACGGCGCGGCAGCACGCGAAGGGCGCAGTCCTTGAACGGTCTTAGAGGCCATTTTCAGGCCACCCGCTACCGTTCGTCGAACCGCCCCCTTTCTCATGCCTGCCAGACCGCCTTTTGCCGATGTCTCAGGCGATCGAGACGCGCAGCATCCAGGCGGCCTTCTCATGCGCGGCCAGTCTCTGGGTCAGCAGGTCGACCGAAACATCATCACCGCCTTCCTCCGAGGCCTTGAGCGCTGCGCGGGCCGTGGCGATCAGGGTCTCGTTGTCCTTGACCAACTCCTTGAGCATGGACTGGGAATCCTTTTCTGGATCGCCGTCCTTGATGGAGGTCAGGTTGGCAAAGGCACTTCCGCCCATCGGGGCCAGCTCGCCCAGGGCGCGGATGCGTTCGGCCAGGGTGTCCAGCGCGTCCCAGATCTCGCGGTACTGCAGTTCCAGAAGGGAGTGCAGCGAGAAGAACTCGGGGCCCCGTACGTTCCAGTGATAGCCGTGGGTCTTAAGATAGACCGCATAGCTGTCGGCCAGAACCTTGGTCAGGTGTCCCGCGACATCGGTGCGCTCGGCCTTGTTCAGGCCCGTGTCGATACTGGGGGTGTCGCTCTTGGTGGTCATGCTTGCTCCGGGGTTGCAGAAGACGTCTCTCGGGACGCAGGTAGGTGTTCGACGGGCCAACGCCAACCCGGCGCAGGCCGTGTTTCCAGCGCGGTCAGGACGGTCGACACGCCGGGAACGCTTTGGGATTCTGAGCGTTGCAGGCACCATGCCGGGGACCGCGTCATGCGCTATGGCGCGGGCTTCCAGGGATCGGGGGATCAATGAACGCCATGGCGTTCCTCAGGACGATCGGCGATGCCGACGCCGCCCTTCTGGGGCTGGCGCGAACGCGGCCAGTCTCCGCCTGGCGTTCGGCCCTGATCGGCATGGCATGGGCCGCGGCCGTGCTGGCCGTGCGGTTCGCGGCTCAGGCCTTCTATCAGGAGATCAGCGGCTTCATCATCCTGTTGCCCGGGGTGATCCTGGCGGCTCTGGCCGGGGGCCGGATCGCCGGATTGACGTCGATGGTCGCCTGCCTGATCGGCGGCTGGCTGGTGGTGCACTCGACCGGCGGGGGTGTGACCATGAGCCCGCGCCTCAACCTCGTCGCCAACGTCAATTTTGTCATCGTGGGGCTCTTCGTAACCCTCGTCGCGGCCTCCCTGCGCAAGACCCTGCGTCGGCTGGACGTCCTGTTCGAGGAGGGTCAGGCCTCGGATCGCCGGATCGACCGGACCGAGAGCGAACTGCGCGAAAGCGAGGAGCGGTTCCGCCTGATGGCCGATACCTCCCCGTCGCCGGTCTGGCTGACCAACCAGACCGGAGAGGTCGAATTCGTCAATACGGCCCTGGTCACCTTCTACGGCCGTCCGGCCGATCAGATCATGGGCCATGTGTGGAAGGCGACCATCCATCCCGACGATCGCGAAAGCGTCGAGGCCGTCCAGGCCACAGCACGCCCGGCGCATCTTCCCTATGGCTTTGAATGCCGCTTTCTCCGCCATGACGGGGTCTGGCGCTGGTCCAGCGTCTCGGTCAATCCGCGCATCGACGGCCACGGCGTCTTCCAGGGCTATGTCGGCATGGCCTTCGACGTTACCGACATCCGCGAGTCCAACACTCGGCTGGCGGCCCTGGCGGCCGAGCGCGACGCCATCCTGGGCCAGCTGGGCGAGGGCGTGATCGTGACCGACCCCGACGGCGCAATCACCTTCGTCAACGAGGCGGCCAGCCGCCTGCACGGCGTCGCCGACCTTGGCGTCACACCCGACGACTATTCGCAGGCCTATCACCTGCTGACCGACGACGGACAGCCCTATCCTCCCCTGGACCTGCCGCTGTCGCGCGCGGTCCTGAAGGGCGAGGTCGTGACCGAGGCGCGCTGGCGCATTCGTCGTCCCGACGGAACCGAGGTCATCGCCGTCGGTAATGCGCGTCCGGTGGTCGGGACCGACGGACACCGGATCGGGGCCGTCCTGACCGTGCGGGACGAAACCGCCCGTATCAACGCCGAGCACCAGATCAGCGAGAGCGAGGCCCGGTTCAGGACCGTGGCCGACAGCGCCCCCGTCTTCATCTGGATGACCGATCCCGACACCCGGATCATCTTTGCCAACGCCCGCTATCGCACCGTCTTCGGAGTGGAACCCGGCGAACTCATGGGCGGGCGCTGGCGCAAGATGGTGCACCCCGACGACCTTGAGGGCTTTGCCGCAGCCTTCATGACCGCCATGACGACCCGCAGCCGCTTTACCGGGGTGATACGGGTCAGTCATCCGACCGAGGGCCTGCTGTGGCTGCGCAGCGAGGGCATCCCGCGCTTCGACGCGACGGGGGCCTTTCAAGGCTATGTCGGAGCCAGCCTGGACATCACCGAGGCCAAACAGGCCGAGGACGACCTCAAACACATCAACGAACTGCTGGAAGAGCGCGTCGGCGAAGCCCTGGCCGAAAAGGCCAAGGCCGAGGCGGATCTGATGCATGCCCAGAGGATGGAGGCCGTCGGACGTCTGACCGGCGGTGTGGCCCACGACTTCAACAACCTGCTGACCGTCGTGATCGGGGCCCTGGACATGATGCTACGCTCGCCCGACGATGCGGCGCGGCGCAAGAAGCTGGGCGAGGCGGCTCTGGCGGCGGCCCGGCGCGGCGAGGGGCTGACCCACCAGTTACTGGCCTTCTCGCGACGCCAGGCCCTGCGACCCCAGGCCGTCGATCTGAACGCCCTGGTGCAGCAGAGCGAGCCCCTGCTGCGCCGTGCGGTGGGCGAGGCCATTGACCTCAGGCTCAGGCTTCGTCGCGCAGGGGCCCGGGTCCATGTCGATGCCGCCCAGTTCGAGGCTGCCCTGCTGAACCTGCTGGTTAATGCGCGCGACGCCATCGTCGCCCGTTCCGGCCGGGGCAGCACGGGTCGCGGCCGCATCACCGTCCAGACCCGCCATTGTCGCGTCCAGGCCGGCGAGGTACTGGACCTGAAGGTCGGCGACTATGTGTGCGTCACCGTTTCGGACAATGGTGCGGGCATGGACGAGGCCACCCTGGCCCGGGTGTTCGAGCCCTTCTTCACCACCAAGTCGGTCGGCAAGGGAACGGGCCTGGGTCTGAGCCAGGTCTATGGCTTCGCCCGCCAGAGCGGCGGTGCCGCCAGCGTCACCTCGGTCCTGGGGCGTGGCACCGAAATCCGCCTGTACCTGCCGCCCCTCGACCCGGCCGACATCATCGTCGACGACGACGATCGCGCCAGGAGCGGCGCTCTTCCGGGCGGGCGGCGGCTGTTGCTGGTGGAGGACGACGTCAATGTCTCGGCCATTGCCGTCGAGCTGCTGACCGGACTGGGGCTGGAGGTGGAGGCCGTGGAGTCCGGCCCGGCGGCACTGCTGGTCTTGGCCGAGCGTCAGTTCGACGTCATGCTGTCCGATGTGGTCATGCCCGGAGGCATGACCGGCATCGAACTGGCCAGGATCTGTGCCGAGCGTCACCCGGACCTGCCGATCCTTCTGACCTCGGGCTATGCCGGAGAAGATGTGGACGAGGCCCTGGCCGATGCGCCATGGCCCTTCCTGCGCAAACCCTATTCCAGCGAGCAGCTCAGCGAGGCGTTGGGCGAGATCCTGCCGATCGACGGCTGAGGCAGGGACCGGTCAAACGAAAGCCCGCCGAAGGTTCGACGGGCTTTCGCGGACTGGGGGGCTGGATTCAGCGCTGGCGGTTCTTGCGCGCCGCATAGCGGGCGTCGCGAGCGGCCTTCTGTTCTTCCTTGGTCAACTGCTTGCGCTCCTTGCGGGCGGCACGCTTCTCGGCGTCGAGGGCTTCCTGCGAGGCCATTTCGGCGGCCAGACGAGCCGCCTCTTTTTCAGCCTTCTCGCGGCGTAGCTCGGCCTTGGCCAGTTCATGCTGCTGACGCAGGGCTTCCTTTTCCTCGGCGCGCTTGAGGGCCAGGCGCTCGAACTCGGGGTCGGGCGCGGCGGGCTTGGGCTTGAACTTGGCCAGCAGGGCCTTCTTGGCCTCCTGCTGGGCCGTGATGCGATCGCTGAAGCCGGTTTGTTTGAGGTCTCTCATGCGTAGGGTCAGGCGTCCTTGGTCAAAATCAAAGGCGCGACCGCAGGCCTTGGGCGGCGGTCGCAATCGGGGTCAGGCGCGGCGCGCACGGCCCGGGGCGTTGGCAAAGCGGAAACCGGGCCAAAAATCAAGGTTTGGCCCTCGGTAAAGCGCAATCGATGCCGCTATCACGCCGATCGTCGTTCCCAAAGCACGCTCGAACGCGAATCATGGCGGATCGCAGGGCCCGATCCGGCAAGGAAAAGATCGCTTTCGTCATTTGGGCTTTCGCGCCTGCCCGACGGCCGTCCCGGCTGCGGCACCAACAGCCGCGCCCACCGGACCGGCCACGACCGCCCCGGCCACGGCTCCGGTCGCGGCCCTCTGTTCGACCGTCTGACCACAGGCGGCCAGCAGCAGGGCACACAGGGACAGGCCGACGAGGGATGCGGAACGGGACATGGGCAGACTCCGGTGCAGGAACGACGACAGGGGATCGCATCGCCTGAACGTGGCCCCGGCGCTACGGTTCCGTCACCCTCTGGCCACAGCAAATCCGGCTCAGGCTCAGGCGACGAAGACAACATAACCGGGCCGCCTCAATGCGTCTGATCATCACCTCGACATGCCAGAGATGACTAAAGGAACGTTAATACAGTATTGATCATGCCGACTTAGACAATCAACCCATGACCACCGCCAACATGCTTGCGAATGCCTTTCGTCGGCGACAAATTGCTGCGGCGCACCGCCCCATTGCGAATCAAACACATTGAGGCCATAAACAGGTGGCTTAAGGCCCGACTTCGCCGACCGGCCGTTCGCCGACCGTCGATTTCCGCAAGCCTTCCGAAACGGGTCTCCCGTTACGGTTCGTGTGCGTGATCTGCCCGGGGGCGGCGCTTTCGCCCTGCTGAACAGGACGACGCCTTTGTTCCACGACCCGCACAGTCCCGCCACCTCGGGTGTCGATCGCATGGCCCGTATCCGGCCCGCGACGGCGGCGATGATGTTTGGCGGTCTGGTGGGTCTGGTGATCGGCTGTGCCTATCTGGGCGGGTCGATGGCCAAGGCGACGACGATCAGGGCCCAGGCCGAGCGTCTGGAAGGCGCCACTTCCGCAGGCTTTTCCGAAGAGGCCCTGGCGGCTGCCGCCGGTGGGCTGGATGCCAGCGCCCTGACCATCGCGCGTCGTCATGATCCCTATACCGTCGCGGGCGGAGCCCAGCGCGATCGTCAGGCCGAACTGCTGACCGCCCGGCTGGAACAGCTGCGCGGCGAGCCCGCCGAACAGGCCCTGCGCCGCATCAGCCTGACCTCCGACGCCGCGCGTCCGTTCCGTCTGGGCAATGCGCTGGACGCCTCGCGCGATCTCGAATGCCTGACCCAGGCCGCCTATTACGAGGCGCGTGGCGAGGGCCGCGATGGCATGCAGGCCGTGGCCCAGGTCGTCCTGAACCGCGTTCGCC
>Ga0075012_10001629_pt1 | contig 22636 bp, 28 predicted proteins | sample All_14_2_FD_71474 | JGI IMG/M metagenome (GOLD analysis project Ga0075012, IMG submission 71474) | Freshwater microbial communities in response to fracking from Pennsylvania, USA - Allegheny Zone_MetaG_DW_15 | ecosystem: Environmental > Aquatic > Deep subsurface > Groundwater > Drilled...
GATTTCCATATACACCTCGTTCGTGATCACCGGCGCCTCAAATCCGCCGATCTTCCCTCAACTCGGTGTATCAACTTTCAATCGCTGGCCTGTATCAATTTACATCCGCCGCTGACAGCAGGTATATCGGCTGTAGTCGTTGCGGACATGGCAGGTCGCGCACTTAACGTTGTGGTCGCGATCCAGTTCGAAATACTTCGTGTGATCGAAGGTGGCAGGCGTCCATTTGTCCAGGCTATGGCATTGACTGCAATTGCCTGTGATCTGCTGGTGGAGACTGTCCTTGGGTGACTTGTGGCAACCCTGGCATTCGTCGCGGGTCGCCTTCTCCAGCAAGCGGTGGTTGAACTGCCCGGTCGGCCGGAAACGTTTCACCCCGGCATGATCGCTATGGCAGGCGATACAGTCCGAACTGATGAGTTTCTGATGGAACGGTGTCGAAGTCAGGGGTTTCTGGACGGGCAACCCTGCAGAGGTGAGTTTCCCTATCTCATCGGGCTTGTGACAGATGACGCAGCGTTCTGATTCGGCACCGGTGAAGGCGGCGTGACAGGCAAAGCAGTCCGACTCCAGTTTTGCATGGCCGGGAATCAACTTGCCGGGACCCACCATCAGGTGTGGATAGGCGAAAGCCAGAATGGACAACACAATCAGGTTGGTGGCCAGGATCCACTTCAGTGTGCGGCTCATACCCAGCCCCAGAACAGGAAGATGCTGATGATGTGACCCAGTGCCAGAACGGCGAAGACGATGAAGATCGGGATGTGGACCTTGCGCCACTTGGTCATGGCATCCAGGGTGACCGCATCCCAGAACACTGCCCGCTCGATGTCCTCTTTTGACAACCCCCGCAGTTGGTAGTGGTCACGCTTTCCCAGGACATGCTCACGCGAACGGCCGAGAAGTAATTTGCCCACCATGCCGCTGATGACATTCACACCCATCGCCACCGTGGCCAGCCAGGGCAGGATGGCGTTGAAATGAATGCCGGCATGCAGCAAGACCATCAGAGAACCCAGCCAGGTACCGACTTCGTGCATGCTGAGCCAGGATTTCATGTTGCCCGACGTGATCATCTTGCGCTTGCGCAACGAATAGATCAGGGAACCGATGATGAGCAATGTGCCCGGAATGCCCAGGTAGCGCCCGATCCAGACCAGATTGAAGCGATGCAGCAGATAGTCGCCCACCAAGGTCGCCACACCGAGCAGGCCAACCAGCAAAGTAAAGGGAAGGATATGATTGCGCCAGAGGTTGTTGGTCATCTAGGCCTCCAGAGTCACGCTGGTCTTCGGGGTGCAACTGCAGAGCAGGCAGCTACCTGGTTCGGGATCAAAGTCTGGCGCATGGCCGTAAGCCACTTCGCCTGTTTTGATCGTGGTTTGGCAACATCCGCAACTTCCGGCCCGGCAACTGGACTCGACCTTTACCCCATTGGCCTCGGCAAAATCCAGCAAACTCCCCATGCCCAGCTGCCAAGGAATCTGTTTGTCCGACTTGGCAAAGGTGACGACGATATCGCTTTGTATTGCCGCCACAGGTAAAACGGCTGTCAGGTTTGCCGAACGCTTGATCGATGCCGGGCCAAAGGCTTCGTAGTGGATGCGACTCTCCGGCACGCCCCAGCCTTCCAGGCCCAGGACGAGACTTTCCATCATCGGCGTGGGACCGCAGATGTAGAAGTGGTAGGGTTTGAGGGGGAGCTCCGTCCTGAATAGCGCGACATCCACGCGCCCATGGTGGTGGTAGTTACGCCCAAGTTGATCATCCGGCAAGGGATCACTGAAGCATAGCCGCAGATGGAAGTTCGGGTAAGTCGCGGCAAGCGCTTCGAGATGGGACCGCTTGATGGGTTCGCTGCTGTTACGCAAGCCGTAATAGAGCCAGACTTCCCGGCCAGGTTGCTCGGCCACACACCAGTTGAGCATGGACAGCACGGGGGTAATCCCGATGCCGCCACCGATCAAGACGACTGGTGCATCACCGCGGTCGATATGGAAGTGGCCGCCAGGCGCGCGGACTTGCAGTTGGTCACCCACCTGAACGTGGTCATGAAAGTAGTTCGACGAGCGGCCCGGGGGGTAAGCACCACCGGCAGGTGCGGGTACGCGCTTGATGGAGACGCGGTAATACCCCGCGCGGGGTGCTTCGGACAAGGAGTAGCAGCGAGTGATCTGCTCTGTCTTGCCATCGGGCGCGGGTACGTCGAGACGGAATGTCAGGAACTGGCCGGGTTTGAATGATGGAAGCGGTTGCTTGTCTTCCGGTACCAGGTAAAACGAGCAGATGGATTGGGCACCGTCTTCAATTTCCTTGCGATCGACCCGGAAACCCCTGAAACCACTCCACGCCGCGACAGATGCCGGCTCGGATGCCGAAGGCATAGGTTCTTTACCGGGAACGGCCATTCCCCCATCAGCCCCCATGCCCGTGCGCAGCGCCTGATACTCGCCCCAATGCCGCCAGAAGCTGATACCGAGCCACAAAGCGATTTGCAGCGTGATACCCAATACGATCCAGAGCAGCAGGGAGGCAGAGGTCATTTCAGGTGGCGTCATTATTCTGGCAGTCTTTCACGTTCAGCTTAAGGAACCCTTAATCAACGTCCGCTTCAATCATCTTCGTGCTCGCGCCCCTTGGAGCGACGATCACGTCGATCGTCCTTGGGCAAGGGCTTGTCACCCCACGCCGCTCGATACGCCTCGGCAGAAGTGAAACGGCATTTCTTGTTTGCTCCAACTTTGCTCAGCAACAAGGTATTCGGTTTGGCTGGAATGCCAATATGCGCCTGAATCTGTTCCCTGATTTGATCGCAGGATTCCGCTTGGTCCTCAGGGGTGGCGGCATGTACGGTCGTCATGGACAAGGCAAGCAGGATGATCGAGATGGTTTTCATGATTTCATTTCCTTTGGTTAGATCGGCAAGGGTTTCACCGCATTTCAAAAGCTTCTTGGTGGAATCTGAACCGGCCTCGCCCGATACGCCCGAGTTCATGCTTGAGCTTTTCTGCCAAGCCTTGTGGCCCGCAGAACCAGATTTCGGACCGGCGTGAGCCGGTCTGCGCAGCAGCCACATCGGCAGCGCTCAATGTTTCGCCCTGTTGGGCGCCATGAATGTGCAGACGTACGCCAGGCAACGCGACGCAGCTTGCCTCGAGGCGAGCGACAAAGGGATCATTGGTTCGATCACGGGTGCAGTAATGGAAATCCGCAGAAACCTGGTTCGGCGTCTGCTGTAATGAATCTAGCCAGGCCAGGAAAGGCGTCACTCCGATCCCGCCGGCAATCCAGATTTGTTGGGCGCTCGAATCCTGCCGGGCCACGTCGAAGCGACCATAAGGCCCCTCAACCTTGACGGCATGACCGACCTCCAGTCGCTTACCCAAGGTGCGGGTGTAATCACCGAGCGCCTTGATCTGAAAACTGATGCTTCGATCACCCCGATCAGCACTGGCGATCGTGAATGGGTGAGCCCCCTCCTTTTCGTCGAAGGTAATGAATGCGAACTGACCAGGGCGATGACCTCGCCAGTTATTGTCGAGTTGGCACTTGACGGTAAGCACATCCGGGGAAGGTTGCTCGATGGCCGTCACTGTCCCGCTGGCGCGGCGTGCTCTCCCGATGCGACCCACCAGCGAGTACAGCGCGCCATAAATTCCGGCAGCGCCAAGCAACGCGATGAGAATGCCGACTGGTTGAGTCCAGTAATCTGTCGGAGCGAGCATAGCTGCATGCAGCGCCAGCATCAGATAAAGCACAGGCATTGCCTGATGCACTACCCGCCAGGTTTTATAGGGAAACCGCTTCCATAAGGTGATGACCAGCATCGCCAGCACAAGATAAAACGCCCACTCCCCCATGTCCTTCGCTAGGTCGCGCATCACTTCCAGGAAGCCGGTGAATTGCTCCTTTGGTATGCGGCCTTCGCGTCCGACCATCGCTTTCAGAATGTCTCCGACGATTTCCTCTACCAGCCAATGCACTACGGCGAAGCTCACCGCGAAAATGCCGGCCCATTTATGGGTCCGATAGACTCGATCCATACCGCCCAGCGGGGTTTCGAGCCAAGCGGGACGTGTGGACAAAAACATCGCCAGCGACATCAAAGCGATCGATAGCAGGCCACTCAGATAGAGCGCTTCCTGCCGGATTACCCATGGCAGAGTGCCGCCATTGCTTCCACCTGTGGCAAGCACATCCATTCCCCAGGCGACGGTAACGATGGCGAGAAGCAAGCCGAGCAAGATTTTCATGTCAGAACTCCTGATGGATCATTTTCCAGCGGCGGGTTGAGGGTTTCCCGGTTGGGGCAAGTCATCACGGCAGCGTCGTTCGTTGCAGTCAGCCGAATTGCGCTGATTGTTTTTTGCATAGCCACCGTCGTATTTGTCACGCTTGATGTCACGCTGCCGCTGATCGATGACCTCGCCCGTTTGGGCATGCACATACAGCTTGATCCGCCGGCCCGCCTGGTCGGTGGCCTTGACCTCATAGCTGCCGCTTTCACGTTCGATCTTCTCGATATTTCGATAGCCGGCGGATTCCAATCTGGCGTGCACTTCGGGAATCGATAGCCATCTCGCTTTGTCGGTATTGGCAGAGCGAACATCCTGGGCATGACTCGAAATGGAGAAGAAAACAGTGGCAAACAATGCCGTGATGGTTAATGGTCGCATGGTGAAATCCTCCTGCTCAGGAAAGTGTCTGAAATGGTCATTCTTCGTAATAGCCTTGCTCTGCTGCGGTATGGCAGGCGACACAGTTCGCTTTGGTGCGCACCTCCTTGTGACACCACTCCCAATCAGGCACTTTGCGATGTTCGCTCACCCATTTGGGCAGTTCAGTGATGCGCTGTGGGGCGGCACCTGGCGTAACGCCTTTGAGCAATTTGCTGCTGTAGCGCTGGCCACCTGCATCACCGGCATTGGCAACGAGATAGCTCGTAATCTTCTCGGCGGTGGCCGGATCGAGGCTGGCGTTGTCGCCGAAATGCTTGTCCAGTTCGCCCATCATGCGTTGCCAGGATCGCGCCGGGAGCATCGAGGGGGCAAAGGCCAGGTGGCAACTACCGCATTCCTCCTTGACGATCGGATCGGCCACCGGGGCAAAGAAATGGCGGTCACCGGCCTGGGCACGGGCTAATACAAGGGCAGAAAAAGCCAAGGTCACGAGGCCGATGGCAAGCGGACGATAGGGAATGCGCACGGGAGTCTCCTTTGAATGGGATTACTGACCGATCACGAAGGTGAGCCAGTCACCTTTCTCTTGCGGGGTACATTCGCGCCCCAATACTTCGGTGCAATTGCGCTTGAACCACTTTTCGACCTTGGCCGGATCGGTATAACGCGTTGGCGTCACGGACACGGCGACCGGTTCGATGGTCTTGCCGGTCAGGGCCCGTCCGGCACTCCGGGTGTCCTTGCCGTGACAGGTGGTGCAGGAAGGTGTGTCAGGCTTTCCGCCGGAAGAACTCTGCGTATGCAAGGCCTGGCCGCGTGCCGCTGAAAAGCTTGTTACCTTGGCGGCTGCCGCATACTGGGCCAGCAGGTCTTCGCGAGGACTGGCAATGGTGGAGGTACTGAGTATCATGGCAACAATTCCTGAGGTGACGACCAACATATTCTTCATGCGTTTCTCCTGGCGGTTATCGGACTGTGGATCGCACTTTGCGCCACCCCGTCTGAATGAATGCTGAATCGCTTGTTCATCCTACGTTCAGGTTCAAAGGGCTAAAAGATCCGGCTGGAAGACTGCGGAGTTGAAGATGTTGTCGAGAATCACCACCCAATGGCGTCGTACCCTGGCTAGTCTTGTTATGCTGATGACGCTGGCGTTGCCGGGGTCGGGAGTCAGCTTCGCAGCGGACAAGCCCGACCATGACCGTGCCCGTCAAGCCGTTGAGGCTGGAGATGTTCTGCCTTTACGCACGATTCTTGATCGACTCGAACACGAGTATCCCGGCCAGGTCATGGAGGTTGAACTTGACCGCGAAAAAGGTGAGTGGGTTTATGAAATCAAGTTATTGCGCAAGGGAGGCATCTTGATGAAGTTGAAGGTCCTGGCTCGAGACGGCACCATCCTCGGCATCAAGGAAAAGCATGACAAGCCGCATCGCCAAGGGGAATCTCGCTGATGCGCATTCTGGTTGTCGAAGACGAACCGACTCTGGCAGCACAACTTGCTGAAGGCATCAAGTCGGTCGGCTATGTCGTGGATGTCGCACACAACGGGGTTGATGGTCACTTTATGGGGGAGACTCAACCTTACGACGCTATCGTTCTCGACATCGGTCTGCCGCAGATGGATGGCATCACGGTTCTGAAGAAATGGCGTGCGTCAGGGCGCACCTTGCCGGTACTGATCCTGACGGCACGCGACACCTGGCGAGAGAAAGTGGCTGGCATCGATGCCGGTGCGGATGACTATCTGACCAAGCCCTTTCATATGGAAGAACTGCTGGCCAGACTTCGTGCCTTGATCCGCCGTGCCGGCGGCCATGCCAGTACCGAGTTTGTTTGCGGTCCGCTAACGCTGGATACCCGCAGCAGCCGTGCCAGCGTGGATGGAACTGCCCTGACGCTGACGAGCCATGAATACCGGGTTCTCGCTTACCTGATGCACCATCCAGGTGAAATCGTCTCCCGTGCGGAGTTGACCGAACATATTTACGCGCAGGATTTCGATCGTGATTCGAATACGGTCGAGGTATTCATCGCGCGCTTGCGCAAGAAGTTACCGCCGGGCCTGATCGAAACCGTGCGGGGGCTGGGCTACCGACTCAACAAAGCGCAATGAAAATTGCATTCCTGCGTAACTCCCTACGCATACGCCTTTTGGCGGGGACACTTGTCTGGATCGTCATTTCGATTCTGGTTGCGGGCTGGGGGCTTGGCCAACTCTTTCATCAGCATGTCGAAGCCCAGTTCGATGTGGAGCTAAAGAATCATCTGGATCAGCTAACAGCCCAACTAATTCTCGATGAGCAGAACCAGGCCCAAGTTCGATTGCTTCCGAGCGACCCGCGCCTCAACAAACCCCTGTCCGGTCTGTATTGGCAGATCGATCGCATCACCGCTGCGGTTGAGCGACCCGTTAAGGCTGTGTTGCGTTCCCGCTCACTATGGGATGAGACGCTGGTTGTGCCGGCCGATGCTCCGGCGGACGGGGAAATTTATCAGCATCGGATTGAAGGCCCCCATGGCGTTGCTCTAAGAGTGGTGGAACGTACTGTCACCATTGACACACATTCCCTGATGTTGATGGTTGCGGCCAATGAAAGTCTGATGACAGCACCTATCGCAGACTTCAAAGGCCATCTTTGGTTGGCATTGGGCATACTGGGAATGGGATTGACGTTCGCTGCCTCAATGCAAGTATTTGTCGGGCTTGCCCCTCTGCGCAGCATGCAGGATGCCCTTGGGCGTGTCAGGCACGGAGATGCCCGAAATATGGAAGGCACCTTCCCAAGCGAGATTATGCCGCTGGTGAATGAGTTCAACACGGTGCTGGCGCAAAACGCCGAGGTGGTCGAGCGTGCTCGAACGCAAGCCGGCAACCTTGCCCATGCGCTTAAAACACCGCTGAGTGTCCTCAGCAATGCCGCCAATGCTCCCGAGAAGCGAGATGACGACTTGGCACGTCTGGTCACATCGCAAGTCGATACCGTGCGTAAGCAGGTCGATTACCACCTGAGCAGGGCTCAAGCTGCCGCATCGGTACAAGTTCCGGGCATGCGCACCTCCGTTGAACCTGTGATCCAGGGACTGGTGCGGGTGATGCAACGTGTGCATGCAGAACGCCATCTCGTATTTGTTGTAATTCCTGATGAAGCCAGTCTGTCATTCCGTGGTGAAGAACAGGATTTGCAGGAAATGCTGGGAAATCTGATCGATAACGCATCGAAGTGGGCCAGATCTCGGATCGAGATTCAAGTCTCGGACGAGTCTGGCAAACTCCGGGTGAGCATCGATGATGACGGCAAGGGCATCGCCGAGACCGAACGCGATCATGTACTCAAACGAGGGGTTCGCGCAGACGAGCAGGTTCCCGGTACGGGGCTGGGGCTTGCAATAACCGCCGACCTGGCGCAAATGTACGGTGGTGATTTGGTGTTAGCCAAATCCTCATTGGGCGGGCTTCAAGCATCGTTGATATTGCCGGCAGTTTGATTCCTTCACTATGGCACTTGCCGGACCGAGGATGCGGTTAGTTGCCTGTAAAGCATGTCAACCGCAAAGGGAGACACAGTTCGAAGTTCGCGTTAGTCAGCGGAGAACCAACGGTCAACGTGACCTTAGGCTGACCGGCAGGTGACCGATTCTTTGCCGACCGAGTAGAAGCGCAGGTTCAAGGTCGGCGCAGGCCGAGCAGCACTCGGTCGCCAAGTCATTCGAACGGCTGCACCAATCTAAAACCTGCCGTTGGAGTTCTGGAGTATCGAAGGTCCGGATTGGGCACCTTGCACTCAGTGACGACCGGCCGCTTTCGGGAATCGGAATTTCACTGACCGCTTTCCGGCGGTGAATCCAAAGAGAGGACAGTCGCTTCGGTGCCCTGAGCCGCCGGTGGCCAAAAACCAAAGCTGCCATTCGCGGAAAACTTTGGATAACGAAAAGTAGTCATTCATTATCCAACGTGAGATTTTTGTCGCTCAGGCAGCGTTGTGCAGCGCTAACGGCCAGTTAGCATGTCTCTCCCAAAAACCTTAAAGCGCAACATGTAATTTGTGACTACACGATTTCGGCCCCCACCGACAGAATATGCATTATATGGAGTCCAATTGACTAATTGCCGGGAACTTTTCCCGCCATCATTCGTTGCAATCGAAAGTACCATGACCATGGATATGTCAGCCACGACCACGCGAAACGGATGAACTGAAGGATGGACGAAGATGAAAACGGGCTTGCTTCCCGGGCTCAGGCCGGGGACCGGCAGGCGTTCGCCCTGCTGGTCCGCCGTTATCAGGATCGTGTGTTCCGCTTCATCCTGCGAATGAACAATGCTCGTGATGAGGCCATGGATCTGACGCAGGAGACCTTCATGAAGGCTTATCAGGCTTTGCCCACGTGGCGGCCAGACGCACGCTTTGGTACTTGGCTGTTCCAAATAGCGCGCAACGCAGCGCTTGATGTCTTGCGCCGCCGGCAGCTTGTCGAGTTCGTGCCGCTCGACCCAGGTCTTTCGGGGGTAGAAGCGTTCGACCCGCAGGATGGCGCGCCGCTCCCCGAGGAACAATTGTCGGGGCGGCAGCGCATCGCACTGCTAGATCGGTCGTTGCACGAATTACCCATTGAGCAGCGCGAAATCCTGCTGCTACGCGAACTGGAGAATATGAGTTACGCCGACATCGCGGCGACGCTGAACATCGAGGCAGGCACCGTGAAATCACGCTTGGCTCGCGCGCGCGCCGCCGTCCTTGCCAACTTTCGACACCATGCCGGGGAGAACGCCCATGATTAAACCGCTGACCAAACACGTACCGGACATGCTGCTGCTGTCAACCTATCTGGATGGCGAACTCGAGAGTGCCGCCCATCAAGAACTGGCTGACCACCTCACCAAGTGCCCCCTGTGCGCATCGCAACTGGCCGCCCTGCAGTCGCTGGCGGCAGACTTTGGTAATCTGCCGCAGGAAACCCTAGGCTTCGACCTGGCCGGGGTAATCGAAGGACGGCTCGCCGCTGTACGGAGCCCACAGGAGAAGAAAGGTCCCGCGCGCTGGTGGCGGCTGCTGCCGGTGTCCATCGGAGCGGCGGCCTCTCTCGCTGTCGGTATCGGCATGGGTTCGGTACTGTTAGGCGGCGCTGCCACTATGCCACGCGTGACGGCCATGAGCGTGTTCGATACACTGCCGCCGGGCGGCCTATGCATCGGCCCGGATTCCTGCTATCGCAACGGAGCCAGAAAATGAAACCCACCCTGCTGCGGGCCATACTGGCCGTTTCACTGCTCATTAACATCGGCGTACTCGGCGCCATCGTCTATCGCACAGTGGGCAACGACAGGTTTCCGGGCCTGCCACGCCATCTGCAACTGACCGAGGAGCAAACGCGCCACTGGCATGCATCGGAGGGAATCTTCCTTGCCCAGCTTAGTGCCAGCGCCACGACAATCCGCATTCATCGCGACAGGTTGATCCACGCGATTTTTGCGGAGACTCCTGACCTGGCGCTGATCGATGCCGAACGCGCTGCTATCGCGGGTCTGCAGGACGATCAACAGAGGCGAATAATCCAGCAATTGTTACAAGAACGCGAGCTACTCTCCCCCGAGCAACGGACGCGCCTAGCTCAATTGCTGCTTAACCAGCCAGCCGGGGCTTCGGCGATAGAGCAATTGCACCGTGATTGAGGGTCCCCACGGAACATTTCCACCGCAGGTTCGTTGAAGCACCAAGGCCGGTATCAGCCGGCTCCCATCGAAAACCTGCTTGGAGAACATTGAAAATGAAACACAAAATCCTGACAGTCCTCACCGCCATTTCCCTTGCCACCGCCGGCCATGCCTTTGCTACGAGCGAAGCGGCACACGATCATGGCGATACCCACGCCCACGCTCATGACGGCGCGGCAGCCGTCTTGCAACTGAACGCCGGGAAAAAATGGGAAACCGACGCGCCTCTGCGTAAGGCCATCAGCGACATTCGCCAGTCAATGGCGGCATCGCTCGAAGCCATTCACAAAAACCGTTTGCCGAGCAAGGCTTACAGTGGCCTTGCACACAAGGTCGAAGGAGCGGTAGGCGAGATTGTTGCCAACTGCAAGCTGGAGCCAAAAGCGGATGCTCAGTTACACATCATCGTCGCCGACCTGCTTGCCGGCGCGGAACAAATGGCCGGCAAATCGAAAAAGGCCAAGCCCGCAGATGGCGCCGTCAGGGTGATTGCCGCGCTGGACAATTACGGCAAGTATTTCAACGACCCGGGATTCAAGTCGATCACACACTGATAGTGAGGGATTGCGGCCAGCGCATTGCTCGGCAGCAATCCTTCGCGCTCCTGCAAAAGCGAACCTAACAATCCTGCCTTCAAGTGCAATTGTACTGCCGACCTTCTATCCGCGAACTTGTGCGATGTTCATCTAATGGCCGCAATGGAGAAGAACTCCGAATGACGCTTCCTGGCCGATTGGGTGAGGTCGCCAACGGCCGCTTTGGAGCACTCCAGTTCGCAATATCTGGATTTGGCTGACTGACCGGTTTGGAGAAACGCGACTGGCCGGAATGGGCATATTCCTGCCAGTCGCCAGGTTATGACGTTGCCTTAACTGCTTTTTCCGTTCCACTGCGCCTCAGACCCCCACTACACGACGCCAATGATGCAGTTGCAGGATCCCAAACAGACCAAGGTGCTGATAGCGACGCTGGCCGAAACCACGCCGGTACTCGAAGCCGCCAACCTGCAGTCGGATTTGCGCCGTGCCGGCATTGATCCTTGGGCATGGATTATCAATAACAGCGTGGCCGCGGTGCAATCGTCTTCTCCGCTACTACGTCAACGGGCCGTCAATGAATTAGCCCAGATCGACTTGGTCGCTCATACACACGCTGTACGTTACGCGGTTGTGCCTCTGATCCAGGATGAACCGATTGGGGTTGAGCGTTTGCGCGCCCTGGCCAATTGCCATCCCGTGGCAGCCTAACAAAGGTTAAACATGAGTGAAGTTACAAAGAAATTATCGTTCCTTGACCGCTACCTGACGGTCTGGATCTTCGCCGCCATGGCGCTGGGCATCGGTCTCGGCTATTTCGTGCCGGGTACAGAAGCCTTCATCAATCGCTTCCAGGTCGGGACAACCAATATCCCCATCGCCCTAGGCCTGATCCTGATGATGTACCCGCCCTTCGCCAAGGTGCGCTATGAGGAATTGCCCGACGTCTTCAAAGACAAGAAGGTGCTCGGCTTGTCGCTGGTCCAGAACTGGATACTTGGGCCGATCCTGATGTTCGCGCTGGCCATCATTTTCCTGCCGGACAAGCCGGAATATATGGTCGGCCTGATCCTGATCGGCCTCGCCCGCTGTATTGCCATGGTTATCGTCTGGAACGAGATCGCCAAGGGCTCGACCGAATACGCCGCCGGCTTGGTCGCCTTCAACTCGATCTTTCAGGTGCTGTTCTTCAGCGTCTATGCCTGGTTCTTCGTCACCGTGCTGCCGCCCATGTTCGGGCTGAGCGGCATGGTGGTGGATATTTCTATCGGCCAAATTGCCGAAAGCGTCTTCATCTATCTCGGCATCCCCTGTGTCGCCGGCATCCTGACGCGCGTCATCATGCTGCGCTATGTCAGCAAGGAGTGGTACCACACGCATTTTGTACCGAAAATTGGTCCGATTACCCTGGTTGCACTACTGTTCACCATCGTCATCATGTTCAGCCTGAAGGGCCAACTGATCGTCACCATTCCGCTCGACGTGGTGCGCATCGCCATCCCGCTGCTGATCTATTTCGTGGTCATGTTCCTGTTCTCTTTCTACATGAGCAAGAAGGTCGGGGCGAACTACAAGAAATGCACCACGCTGTCCTTCACCGCTGCAAGCAATAACTTCGAATTGGCGATTGCCGTAGCGATTGCCGTCTATGGCATCAACTCCGGCGCGGCTTTTGCCGCCGTGATCGGGCCGCTGGTCGAAGTGCCAGTCATGATTGCGCTGGTCAGCCTTTCGCTGTGGTTCAAGAAACGCTACTTCAACAGCGAAACCGCTTGATGAATGCACCCTGTCTGATGACCGCGTGGGCGGCTTGCGAAGCCGAATTGTTGGGTTTCCTGCGTCATCGAGTTGGGCATGTTGAGGACGCAGAGGAGGTGCTGCAGGAGGTGTTCATCAAGGCCATGCGGCAAGGAACACAATTCTGCTGTATCGACAATCCGCGAGCCTGGCTTTTCCAGGTGGCGCGTAATGCCTTGGCTGATCGCTTGCGTGTGTCGCGTGAGCATATTCCGTTACCAAATGATCTTGCGGCTCCTTTGCAAGAAGGGCCTTTACCGGTTGATGATCTCAGTCAGTGTCTGCCTCGTGTACTTTCCGAGCTTTCGGAGACTGACCGGCAAGCAGTCACTTTTTGCGATATCGAAGGCCGGTCGCAGCAGGAATTTGCCGAATTGTTGGGTTTGTCGCTTTCCGGCGCCAAGTCACGCATTCAGCGCGCCCGTCAGCACCTGAGACAGAAAATGGAAACAGGTTGCCAGGTTCGTTTTGACGAATCGGGTTCGGTCTGCTGCTTTACGCCGCGGCCTCCATTGCAAGACCAATGATGCATAGCGCACATACAGGCGCATCTTTTTCCGGTAATTATCGTCTTCTCAAGTGAGGATGGGGCATTGGTGCCCTGCCCATGGGAAAAGGAGACGGTCATGGACATCATCAAGCAGATTCTCGATTCCTTCAGCGGTACGCTGCCCACCGACAGCAAGACGGCAGCAGCCATTGCCCGTAACGCCAGCCCCGAGGAAATATCCACTTGCGCCAGCGAAGAAGGTCTGCATGCTTTAGCTGGTGCACTCTTTGAGGCCGGTGAAGAAGGTGGCAAAGGCAGGATCACAATCAGACTCCGATTGATAACGAAAGGGGTCAGACATGGAACCTGACGCCTGGTCCGCGTAGTCGATTCTTCACAATGCGGTAACACGATAGTAACCGTCGGCGATTAATGTCGCCCTTCCGATTTGATTTGCTTTATTGCATGCCGATGTTGATTCGAAACTCGAATCAGCCACGGCGGCATGGAAGGGGTGCCCTTGATTTATCTGAACGACGTATCCATCCGATACCACGACGATCTGGTGGCCCTCCAGCCGACCTCGCTACGTTTCGGTCGCGGGGAGTTTACTGTACTGCTGGGTGCTTCCGGTGCCGGCAAATCCACCCTCCTGCGCTGTCTTAATCTGCTCAACAAGCCAAGCACCGGTCAGATCAATGTGGATGGCATCGGGGCGATTGAGGGCAGCGCGGCCTTGCAGACCCATCGCCGTCAGACCGGCATGGTTTTCCAGCAGCACCAGCTCATCGAGCGCCATACGGCCCTGGCCAACGTGTTGCTCGGGCGTATCGGCTATCACTCCACCTGGCGTAGCCTCTTTCCGCTGCCACGCGCCGAGCGCCAGATAGCGCTGGAATGCCTGAACCGGGTTGGTCTACTGCACAAGGCACTGCACCGGGTAGACCAACTGAGCGGCGGGCAACAGCAACGAGTAGGCATTGCTCGGGCCCTGGCACAACAACCCCGCCTGATGCTGGCCGACGAGCCCGTGGCGAGTCTCGATCCCGCCAGTTCTCGCCGGATACTTACCCAACTCAAACAGATCTGCCGCGAAGATGGGATTACTACCGTGGTCAGTCTGCACCAGGTCGAATTCGCCATAGAGTACGCCGACCGGGTGATCGGCCTGGCCCAAGGCCGCATCGTCTTCGATGGGTCGCCCGATGCGCTGACCGAGGGTGTGCTTGACATGATCTACGACCAGACGACGCCAGTGCCCACGCGGCCCACCAAAAATGCTCACCTCCTAAACAATCCATCGCTTGACCTAGCCATCATTGAGGACTAACCCATGAAAAATCTGCTCGCCCTGCTCGGCGCACTCACCATCGCCATTGGCGTTCATGCCGCGCCCAATCCGGACCCGCAAACGCTCAAGGTGGCCCTGCTGCCGGACGAAAATGCTGGCACCGTCATCAAGAACAACCAGCCCCTGAAGGATTACCTGGAGACCACCCTTGGTAAGAAGGTTGAACTGATCGTAACTACCGACTATTCGTCAATGATCGAAGCCATGCGCTTCGGGCGCATCGATCTGGCCTACTTCGGCCCGCTCTCCTACGTACTGGCTCGCCAGAAAAGCGAGATCGAACCCTTTGTGGCCCTCAAGGCCAAGGGCAGCACGACCTACCAGTCGGTGATCATCGCCAATACAAGTGCCGGGATTACGCGCATCGAGGACATCAAAGGCAGGAACATGGCATTCGGCGACAAGGCATCGACGTCGAGCCACCTGATTCCAAAGTCCGTCCTTGCCGAAAAGTCGCTAGATGCCGGCCGGGACTATCAGGAACATTTTGTCGGCTCGCATGATGCTGTCGCCATGGCAGTCCAGAACGGACATGCCCAAGCCGGTGGCTTGAGCCGTCCGATCTTCGAGTCCTTGGTCGAGCGCAAAATCATCGATCCGGCCAAGGTGTCGGTTCTCGAATATTCCAAGCCCTTTCCCCAGTACCCCTGGACGATGCGCTCCAACCTGAATCCTGAATTGAAGGAGAAGATTCGCGCCGCCTTCCTCAATCTTAAGGACCCTGCTGTTCTCAAGCCCTTCAAGGCGGAAGGTTTTGACGTGATTACCGACAAGAATTACGACGTCGTCCGCAATCTGGGCCCCCTCCTCAAGATTGATCTCGCCAAGTTCCAGTAAGCATGAATACTCGCAGCCTCGATCACAATGTGATCATTGATCAACAGCAGCGCGCCTGGAACAGCGGCGCGCTGCGACTGGTGACGATGCTTCTTGTCATCGGCCTATGCATCCACTATGTCGGACTGTTCGACGGGGAGCGCCTAGCTGACGGAGGCCCTGCCATCCTCCTTTTACTCAGTGAAATGTTCCCGCCGGACTTTCAGAACGCCCGCAGTTGGCTCAAACCGCTGATCGATACGCTGGCCATGAGCGTGGCCGGTACCGCTCTGGCGGTCGTGCTATCTATTCCCCTGGCCTTCCTCGCGGCCCGCAACACCACGCCGCATCCGGTGATCTATCAGGTGGCCCGAGCCACCCTGAATGCGCTGCGCTCGATTCCCGAACTGATCCTGGGCATCATTTTCGTTGCTGCGGTTGGCTTTGGCGCGCTGCCTGGCGTACTGGCTTTGGGCTTGCACTCTGTAGGCATGATCGGCAAGTTCTTTGCCGAAGCCATCGAGCATGCCGACGAAGCGCCCATTGAGGCAGCTCGTGCCGCTGGCGCCACGCCTATCCAGGTTCTCCTGCACGGGGTTATCCCGCAAGTGCTGCCGCAAATGGCGGACATCTCGATCTATCGCTGGGAATACAACTTCCGTGCCTCGACTGTCATGGGCATGGTGGGCGCTGGCGGCATTGGCTTCGAGCTCATGGGTTCTCTGCGCATCATGCAGTATCAGGAGGTCTCGGCCATCCTGCTTGTGATCCTGCTCATGGTTACGCTGGTTGATACATTCAGCAGCACGCTCAGAAAACGCTTCAAATGAATGGAGACAATATGAAGCCTAAAGTCGTCCTTACCAGCTGGGTGCATCCGGAAGTCATCAATCGGCTGGCTGAACATTGCGACGTAGTTCCCAATACGACTCGCGAGCGCCTCTCCAGAGAGGAAATCCTGAGTCGCGCCAAGGATGCAGATGCGATCATGACCTTCATGACCGACAGCGTCGACCAAGAGTTTCTGTCTTCCTGTCCCCGTCTGAAAGTCGTCGGCTGTGCCTTGAAGGGTTATGACAACTACGATGTCGATGCCTGTACCCAGCATGGCATCTGGCTCACCAATGTGCCCGATCTGCTGACCATTCCGACAGCGGAACTGACGATCGGCCTGTTGATCGGACTTACCAGGAAGATTATTCAGGGCGATCAACTGGTCCGCAGCGGTTCCTTCGACGGATGGCGACCTGTGCTTTACGGCGCCGGCCTGACAGGCCGAACTTTAGGCATCATCGGCATGGGTGCTGTGGGACAGGCCATCGTTGCCCGCTTGCAAGGCTATGAACTAAAGCTGTTGTACGCCGACCCCCGACCTTTGCCCCCCGAGATAGAGGCTCGCCTTGGTCTGCGCCGTGTCGCTGTGGATCAATTGCTGGCGGAAAGCGACTATGTCGTTCCGATGCTTCCGATCAGCGAAGAAACGCTTCACCTGATCGACGCCGATGCGATCACAACCATGAAAGCCGGAGCGTTCCTCGTCAATGCCTGTCGTGGTTCCGTCGTCGATGAGGAGGCGGTGGCTGATGCGCTTGCTGCCGGCAAGCTCGCCGGGTATGCCGCGGATGTCTTCGAACTCGAGGAGTGGGCCCGGCCGGATCGACCGACGAATATATCCGGACGTCTGCTGGCGGATTCCGAGCGAACGCTGTTCACACCACATATTGGCTCTGCCGTGGACTCCGTCCGCCTGGCGATTGAAATGGAGGCAACGACCAATATCCTGCAGGCCTTGGCTGGCCAGGAACCGCAAGGTGCAGTCAATCGCCCGGTAGCAAAGGTCGCAGCCTGAACACACTCAACCTCGACCAGGTTGCGAGTTTTCTCGCTATCGCCCGACTGGGCAGCTTTCGTGCAGCGGCGCAAGAGCTGGGGATTTCCCAGGGGGCCATCTCACAGCAATTACAAAAGCTGGAGCGCCTACTGGGTGCCCGTCTTGTCGAGCGGGACCCCAAGGGCTGTCGGTTGACGGTGGAAGGGCGGGAGTTCGAAGGTCATGCCCGAGATCTCCACCGCCTCGCCAACAATGCGCTCAACACATTTCGAGAGCGTCGCCTTGTCGTCGGCGCCAGCAGCAATATTGGCATCTATCTGCTCCACCCTTATCTCAAGGCGTATGGCGACGAAAGCGGGGCAAGCATTGACATCCAGATTAGCCGAAACCTGGTGGTTGCCGAACAACTCGCCAAAGGCGAGATTGATGTCGCTCTCATGGAATGGTGGGACGAGCGTCCAGGCTATGTCTCGCGCGTCTGGCGAACAGAGGAAATGGTTGTCATCGTTGCGCCTGAACATCCCTGGGCAGGATTGCCCTATTTGAGTTGCAGCCAATTAAGGCAGACGCCGATGCTTGGCGGCGAGCCCGGTACGGGTACTGGACGGCTTCTGGCGGAGTATCTGGGTATCGAATTGGCAGAGCTATCAATCGGTGCACGCCTGGGTTCAACCGATGCCGTCAAGCAATGGGTGAAAGCGGGGATGGGTGTGTCGTTGGCACTTGCCGGAACTGTCGATGATGAGACAAGATCAGGGAAGCTAGTCGCCATCCCGCTGGAAGGAAACCCGCCACCACGCAAGGCCCTTCAGGTGGTTTGGCGGGATTCGCTCAGCGATGAGCATGCGGCTTGTCGATTCGGGACTTGGCTGGTTGAATCAGCCGCGTTATCGCATCAAAAAAATGTCCAGGTTCATCCAGCGCGCTGGCCATTGGGTGAGTAGCGAAATTCGACAAGCAGCCGCTCAGATTCGTCATCTGAGAGTATTCTGTTGGACGTAGTTGAAAGGCGGCAATGGAGGCTGTAGCTGCCGCTAAATCTGCTCGCACCCAATGACCGATAACGCCGAGTTGCTCGCGTAGGCTTTCCGGCAGGTTTCAGAGTCAAGCGGTCGGTCCGATGACCACTCAGGAGAAGAGGCGACCGGCAGCTCTTGGCCCAGACTGTGTAAAAACGTGAACGAATTTCGCCTTGCCAGGTCAATGCAGTAGGCATTTACTGGGGGCGACTGAGATGAAGCGTTTCGTTCAAGGCGAGAGCCGGACTCAAAGCACATTGTTGCCGGAGCTACTCGATGACTATATTTCCGAATCAAATCCAGTCCGTGTGATTGATGTCTTCGTCGATGAACTGTCGCTAGGCAAACTAGGTTTCGAAGGTGTTGATCCGGCAGAGACGGGGCGGCCGGCCTACCATCCATCGGTACTGCTGAAACTCTATATCTACGGCTACCTCAACCGCATCCAGTCGAGCCGGAGGTTAGAGCGAGAGGCTCAGCGTAATGTAGAACTGATGTGGCTGACGGGACGTCTCACGCCTGACCACAAGACTATCGCCAATTTCCGCAAGGACAATGGCAAGTCCATCCGGAATGTTTGCCGTCAATTCGTTGTCCTGTGTCAGCAATTAAGTTTCTTCACCGAAGCCTTGGTCGCCATCGACGGCAGCAAATTCAAGGCCGTGAATAATCGTGATCGGAATTTCACCAGCGCCAAGCTGCAACGGCGGATGGAGGAAATCGAATCAAGTATCAATCGCTACCTGACTGAACTTGACACCGCCGACCGCCAAGAACCGGCTGTGGCGCAAGCCAGGTCAGAGCGACTACAGGACAAGATCGCTACCCTGAAGGCACAGATGAAAGAACTTCAGGCCATTGAGGTTCAACTCAATGCAACACCGGACAAGCAGATTTCCCTGACCGATCCGGATGCCCGTTCGATGAAGACCCGTGGCACGGGGATCGTCGGCTACAACGTCCAGACAGCAGTGGATGCCAAGCATCACCTCATTGTTGCGCATGAGGTCACCAACATCGGCATTGACCGAGACCAGCTGAGTTCCATGGCCAAGAGCGCTCGTGCGGCGATGGGCGTGGCAGACCTCACCGTGATTGCCGACCGGGGTTATTTCAAGGGCGAAGAAATTTTGGCCTGCCACGAAGCGGGCATTCATGCCATTGTTCCCAAAACGACCACTTCCGGCGCTAAGGCGGCGGGACGATTTGACCGGGCTGACTTCATTTACGATGCGGAGAAAAATGAATACTGCTGCCCGGCCGGAGACCACCTGATCTGGCGATACGCGAGTCGGCAGGACGGCTTGCTGCAAAATCGGTACTGGAGTTCAAACTGCCAGCGATGTGCCATCAAGGAGAAATGCACCCCCAGTACGGAACGACGCATCACTCGATGGGAACATGAGGGTGTGCTTATGGCCATGCAAAACCGACTGGATCACGCACCCGACAGCATGCGTATCCGGCGTCAGACGGTGGAGCATCCCTTCGGAACGCTCAAGTTGTGGATGGGCAGCGCGCACTTCTTGACCAGAACACTGGATCGGGTGAGCACGGAGATGGGATTACATGTGCTCGCCTACAATTTGAAGCGTGTGATGAAAATCCTGGGCAATGAGTCCCTGATGGAAGCAATGCGGGCCTGAAAAGGCCTTAATTCGAACCGGTCTGTCGTTTTACTACCCAATTCCACCAATTCCCCATCGCGACGGCCCAACCGCACGTCAGGCCTGCAAAATTCCCGCTACGTTTTTACACACTCTGGGCCGGCAGTTGCCTGATGATAATTTCATTGTAACTATGCCAAGTTGGTCAGGCGCCTGATATTTGCTGGTTATATTTGGTGAGAATTCATGGTCAACTCACGTGATATTCCGCACCAATCGGCGGAATTCGTTCATGCTCATCAGTAGCCCGCCTCTTTCTGGTGACGGAATGCCATGACATAGACCGCATCGGCCGCCGGTTCGTGGCGGTACAAGGCCACATAGCCGGAATCCCCGTAGGTAATCACCAGCTCGCGCAACTCCGGCATGTCAGGGAGCGGTCGGCCAATGTCTGGGGCCGTTTCCAGCAGCAGGAAGTGCCGCTCAATGGCCTGGCCGGCCCGCCTGGCGGCTTCCGGGGCCTTGGCGACCAGGAACTGCCGACATCGTTCCAAACCATCCGCCGCGCCTTCGGTGACGATTACGTGTGGCACTCAGGCATCGCCTTTTCGTCTTCGGTGCCCCAGGTGTTCAACCAGGTGCGCACTTCCTGGCCGGTCAAGTGCCGTCCGGTTTCCTGATAGGCCGCCCAGGAAGCTAAGGCTTCCTGTTTGAAGCTCTCGCGGGCTTCCTCCCGTTCGACGTATTGCTGGATGGCTTCGAGCATGATCCAGTGCGGCGAGCGGCGGCGCTGACTGGCGAGGTGTTGGACGCGGCCCTTCAGCGCCTCTTCAATCTTGAGCGATGTTGCCATTGCTGTTCTCCTATCACTTGGTAATACCTAGTGATAACTTAGCCCTTCCGGCCCTGTCCGTCAAATGATCGTCTAACGGCCGCGCCAATATTGTCCGTAAAGATGTTGATTTAGCGAGAAGTCGGACAATATAATTGTCGGACGGAATAACGGACAAAAAGCTCAGAAATGGCATTGATTGGCTATGCACGTGTATCGACCGCGGAACAGGATACTGCCTTGCAGACGGATGCGCTTCGCAAGGCCGGATGCGAGCGCATATTTGAGGACACGGTTTCCGGTTCTACATCGGAACGGCCCGGCCTGTCATCGGCACTGGCGTTCCTGCGTGAAGGTGATGTTCTTGGGGTTTGGCGACTTGATCGGCTGGGCCGTTCCTTGCCTCATCTGATCGAGGTTGTCGCCGGACTGGAGGCGCGTGGTGTGGGATTTCGCTCCCTGACCGAAGCCATCGACACCACGACACCCGGCGGTCGCCTCATCTTTCACGTATTTGGCGCGCTCGGACAATTTGAGCGCGATCTGATCCGTGAGCGCACCAAGGCAGGTTTGTCCGCCGCCGCTGCACGTGGCCGCAAGGGAGGGCGAAAGCCCGTGGTGACGGACGAGAAATTGCAGAAGGCCAGGATGCTACTAGCTCAAGGGCTCAACGTTCGCGAGGCCGCGCTACGACTCAAGATTGGAAAGACTGCGCTTTACGTGGCATTAAGCACTACACAGCCAGCACCCAAGGATAGCAGCGCCCCGACTTCTGAAAATGACACTCGCGCTGGCCCGCCTGGCACACATGTAAGCTGAGAATTCGGCATCAGCCGGGAAACGCTCTACCAATATTTGCGGACAACAACCGAATAACCCATGCCACGCCGATCACTCTTGACGACCGTCCAACAGGAAGCGCTGTTTGCCTTCCCTGGCTCCGATGTGGAGATTGCGCGGTATTACACCTTCGATGAGCGCGATCTGTCGATCATTCGCCAGCGGCGTGGGGCGCATAACCGGATCGGCTTCGCTGTTCAACTGTGCTACCTGCGCTACCCCGGCTACGCGATGGCCGCCGATACCACGCCGCCGGATGCCCTTCTGTCGCATGTATCGCGGCAGTTGCGCATCAATCCGGCAGCATGGGCCGAATATGCTCAGCGCGACGAGACCCGGCGCGAACATGCGCTCGAATTGCAGGCGGCATTTGGCTATCGTCCGTTCTCTACCGGGGAATACCGGAAGCAACGCGGCACGTTGACGGAACTGGCGCTCCAGACAAACAAAGGGATGGTGATCGCCGAGCAGTTGATTGAAATACTGCGCAAGCACCACATCATTTTGCCGCCCGCAGGAGTCATCGACCGTTTATGCGCGGAAGCATTGGCGCGTGGCACGCGCTTGTTCTACCAACGATTGACGGATGAATTGGACGCCACACATCGCAAACAACTGGACAAGCTGCTCACGCCACGCGATGACGTGCGCACCATTGTATTGACCTGGCTGCGCCAGCCGCCCGGCGAAGCGAAGGCAAGGCGCATCCTGCTGCATCTTGGTCGCCTTGATGCCATTCGTGAGGTCGGCTTGCCGGTCGGTCTTGATAAAATGGTGCATCAAGGCCGACTGACGCAATTGGCCCGCGAAGGGACGCAGATGAGTATTCAACATCTGCGCGATCTGGAAGCAACGCGCCGGCACGCGACACTGGTGGCCATGCTGATCGATACCCAGGCTACCGTCATCGACCAGATACTGGATTTGAACGACAGGATCATCGGCAAGATGTTCTCCGATGCGAAACGCAAGCATGCGGAATCGTTCCACAACAAGGGCAAGGCGATCAACGACAAGGTGCGGCTGTATTCGCGTGTGGGCCATGCACTGATTGATGCGCGCAAGACCGGCACCAATCCGTTTACGGCAATCGAAGCGGTCATCCCCTGGGAGACCTTCACG